>Ga0209269_1001920_pt1 | contig 9875 bp, 11 predicted proteins | sample MTBAKMMethaMetaG_FD_187455 | JGI IMG/M metagenome (GOLD analysis project Ga0209269, IMG submission 187455) | Enrichment culture microbial communities from Arthur Kill intertidal strait, New Jersey, USA, that are MTBE-degrading - MTBE-AKM (Arthur... | ecosystem: Environmental > Aquatic > Marine >... | reverse complement strand
CTCCCGGCTCCGAAATCCCTTTTCACCTGTTGTTTTCCCCTGATACGATTCCTGAGGCGCTTTTTTCTCTTTCAGAGCCTGGAGACGAGCCCATGCATGACCGGATCGAGATACTGGTTGACGGGAGCGGCAACGGCCACTCCGTCGCCCTCTTCCCTGGCGAGGAGGTTTTTTTCTCCTACGAACGGGGAGCGTCGAACAACGAAGCCGAGTTCAACGCGGTCATCCTGGCCCTTGAGAACCTGCCGGACGACAGCAACGCCCGGATCAAGACCGACAGCCAGGTCGTGGTCTGGCACCTCTCACGTGGAGAGAAAGTCCGTCACCACAGCTTCCTCCGGAAGCGGGCCGTCGTCCAGGATCTCATCGTGCAGAAGAACCTGAAGATCGATATCCAGTGGATCCCGCGGAAGCAGAACCGTGCCGACCGGTTCCTGAAGCACTACATCGCCAGCCTCTGTGGGGCGGCAGGAAACGAACCCCTGTACCGGCGCGTCCGGCGCCTCGAGCACGAGAACCTCCGGCTCAAGGCCAAGCTCAAGCGGGCCATGAAGATGCTGGAACGGCGGAACGCGTTCCCGGCGGATTCGGCGGTCCCGCTGGAGATGTTCCAGTAGAACGCCGGGAGTGGAGTGTCCGGCAGCGTAACCTGATTTTGGGGTGCCTCCCGGGAATGAGGTTTCATACCAGGGTCTGTGTCGCGGTACCCGAATTCGGGCTCATTTAGGGCTCCGTTTCCTTAATCTGAACTGGTTGGACTGGAAACGGTGTACACCCGTATGGAAAAGTCTTTTTTATGGGGTTATTTTAAAGAAATAATCGTTATTTAGTCCTTTAAAAGATGCTTTTTATTGCTCTTCCAGTACGGATGTTTCCGGCAGGGTTCTATTGCCCGGACCCTTCCGGGAATCCCTGTCGTAAGGCTATGGTAAGGTTCATTTTCCTTAACGGCGGAGGTAAAAATGGTGATTATTGGGGGGTCCCGGACTTTTCTCCTCCAGCAGCCTTCATCTCATCACGCTGAATCGAGACCCATTTCGGGCTTTGTTTCCAGGAGATTCACGGATATATCTTGGCTGGAGTGGAAATTGTGTCCACCTGCATGGAAAAGTCTTTTTTATGGAGTTATTTTGGAAATATAATCATTTTTTAGTCTTTTAAAAGCTGCTTTTTATTGCTCTTCCAGTACGGGTATTTTGAGGAGGGGTCTATCACACGGCCCATGGCCGGAATCCCTGCCAGAACGCGATAGTGAGGTTTTTTGTTCCGTCGGGGAGAAATGAGGATTATCAGTGGGTTTTGGAATCTCTCCATCAGTCGTATCTCACCTCACCATACCGAATCCGGGCTCATTCCGGGCTTTATTTTTAGGAACATCGTGAGGAAATCCACGATTCATTGTGTATTACTATCTTGAATTCCTATCAACAATTTGTCCTTTTGTAATATCATCAAGGATGTTATGCAAACCCTCGATGACCGATGGCAGTTTCGCAACAATCGTCTCCCATAAAAGTTCGTAATCCACTCCAATATATCCATGAATTACCTTATCACGCAATCCTGCGATGCTTCGCCATGGAATATCGGGATATTGTGTTCGAATAGATTCTGGTAGAATTTTTGTTGCCTCACCCATTACAGCAAACTTATAGAGTACTGCTGATCGGGTCTTTTCATCAGCGATAAATTCCTTGAATGACATTCCCCTAGTGAAAGCTTCGATATCTTCCGAGGCTTTCAGAATATCATTCATGAGATGGGTGTATTCTCTCATACATACACAACATCACGGAAGACACCTTCACGGATTTCGGGCCTCAGCGCCCGCGGGGTTGCAAGATCTACCCGCCTTCCGATTTTTTCCTCCAAGTACTGGGAGAGTTCAATGAGATCAAAGAGATCAGCACCAGGATTGAAATCTACGAGAATATCCACATCACTATCAGCTCCTGCTTCTTTCCTGGCAAATGATCCGAATACACCGATACTACGGACTCTATACCGCGAGGCGAGATCGTTTTTTAATGATCTGAGAATATCAAGAATCTCATCGCGGGACGTCATCTTCTCTCCCTTTCCAATCTATCATTCCTGACAATAATTATTTCCCACATACCAATGATCGCGTTCAGACATAGGCAACTTCGGAAAAAATCCGCTTTGTGGTCGCCGGTTTCAGAGCGTCCGGGGTTACAAGATCAACCTTGGCACCAAGAGATGAACTCAGGTACTCCTCCAACTCAAGAAATGTGAAGAACCCGACAGGCCGGGAGAACTCTACCAGGATGTCGATATCACTCCCTTCTTTCTGCTCCCCCCGGGATACTGATCCGAATACCCCAATACTCGCCACATAATAGCGTTCGCTGATTTCCTGCTTCAGCGCTTTAAGGATAGCAAGGACTTCCTCGCGGGTTTTCATTGCAGTAGTTCTCCTCATCCTAACATTTCTAATTTTTCGCAATACGAGCAGGAAAAATAAATCCGATATTTTCAAACATGTTGCTGTCATTCTGGAAAAAATTCATGGCTGTTTTAAATTGAGATTACAGCGATGATTGATAGGTTAATTGATTAAAAACCAGACTGTCTTTCCCTGTCAAAAGGGAGTTCGTCGCGCTGGACTTCCAAAATAAGTTCGATTGCCTCTTTGATGTTGACCAGTGCCTCTTCTTTCGTCTCGCCCTGACTGATAGCACCGGGTATCTCTCCACACAGGACGGTGAACCCACCTTCTTCCTGAGGTTCGAGGACAACCGTATACTTCATACCAGTTTCTTTTCATTTTGAAACTATACTAATTTTCCTTGTGGTAGATGGCATGGACTCCATGCTTGAACCTGATAATGGCTGGCATATGAGGAAAGTCCCCGTTTACTCCTGTTGTATGCACGGAGCATGCATGTCACACCTACACAATCAACCGCCGGCGTAATACGTTCTATTCCTCAATGCCTCCCGGATCCCGCTTCATCGGGCAGACGTTGCACCCCTCCATCTCCCCGAAGCAGAAGATGAACCGTTCCCGGATCGATCCCGGGAGCTGGTCTTCAGGGGATCGGATACCAGCCGAAGGTCTGGTAGAATGAAATAAGAACAAGCGTCGAGTGGATGTAGATAGTCTCCTGTCCGCAGGCATCGAGGAGAGCCTGCACCACATTCCGGGCATACCCTTTCCCCCGGTATTCATCCAGGGAGAAGACGCAGTCCATCTCGTTTCCGTCCGGGTGGCGGGTGAACCGGGCCGTGGCCGCAAGGTTCCCGTCATAAAACACCCCGAAAATCCGCTCCGTCTTCGGATCGGCCTTCTGACCGCGATAGTGTTCCCAGACCTTTTCAGCGGGTGGGAATTCAGCATTGGTGAGTTCGCGGACAATTTCTCCCATACTATTCCCTTTTTTCTCGTACCCGGTTAATGTAAACTGAGCAATTGTTTATATGCTTCTTTTTCCATAATTGCTGTTTAGATGCGGGTTCCCGGCAAAATAGACCATGAGGAGGGGCTCCTCTCACTTGACTTCATCATCGGCTTCACCATCTTCATGGTTGCACTCATTTTCGTGGCCATCATGATATCCGGCCTGCTCGTGCACCTGCAGAGCAGGACCATCGACTACGATGCCGTGGCATACCGGACATCGGTGGTGCTGGTTGAGGATCCGGGGGAGCCGGCTAATTGGCATCTGAAAAATCTGACGTTTCCTGCCGAACGGGATGATGTCAGGCGATTGGGCCTCTCAGTGGAGAAGAACTATCCGGGTATTCTGAAATTGAATAAGGTTGAAAAGTTTTTTAATTATTCTACTCCTGCAGGATGTTACGTCGTTGATAAATTCTGTAAACCAGAAGATTACCGTGAGCGGCTCATTTTCGGTGATTATCCCTACCGGTTCAATATCTCATTGAGAGGCCTCGGGCCGACTCCTCTCCCCCCATATTCCGTAGGCAGTGAAATTCCGGTAAATACCTCCTACGGATTCATCAAACGGATCGTTAAGATCCAGATGCAAAACACTACTCTCACGATTCCCCTCACTCCTGAACCTGACCTGAACCAGACCACAATCACCATCAGGATCCCTTTTTCTGACCTTTATGCACGTGCCCCGCCTTATCGGATCGATCCTCTGAACGAAGAATTGAATGTCTTCATCAACGGATTCGGCAGCTTGAGTCAAACGAATATTACTGATGCTAAAATATGCACCTTTCCGCTTATCGGGACTCCCGGTTGCATCGGTGAGGATGCCTATGCCGATCCTCCCCGGATGAACGTATTCATTGATGGAATCTCTTACATACCGGGAGACAGAGTGGATGACAATGTCACACTGATCATCGACCAGGGTTTTTTCCATCGCGTCGGATATGATCGGTTCGATGCTGTTGATGCGGTTCTCACCTTCGATGCGAACGTGACCAACCAATCAATGTTCTATTACAACTACACGACTGTTGATTCCCTCCCCTGGCTCGAACCGGCAGTAATCGAGGTGAGTGTATGGTGAACGATGCAGGTCAGATATACACTATTGAAGGTATTGCTGCCGGGGTATTGATGATTGTTACCGCCTATCTCGTCGTGAGCACCACAACAGTCCTCACCCCGCAGGATGTTCATATTATTGATATGCAGCTTCAGCAACTCGGGAACGATGCCCTGGCGATGATGGATACACCGGATCAATATGGATCGACGACTATCAGGAGTTACAGTCCGCTCACAGTAATGGTTATGGACTATAACCACAACGCGTTCGGATACCAATTTCTTTCATATGTTAACAATACTACAAATATCGCGGGAACCGGATATGATCGGCTGAATTACTATGCCAATATTTCGTATCTCAACGATACGTTCCAGATACAAACAGTGCCGTTTGGAGGGCAGCCATACTACCGGGAGAATGCTGTGAAGGTGACCAGGTGGGTATATCTTCCAGCTAACAGTTCGCCAAACATCGCCTATCCTGGTATGAGAAGCGATACAAACCAGTCCGTTCTCCTCGAGGTGTTGTTATGGCGAGAATGAATGAGGACGCCCAGTGGATCGTGATGCTCGGTTTTATCATCAGCATCATCCTGGTTTTCCTGGCCCTCATCGTGAACCAGTCTGCCCTTGTCGGGAAAACGACATCGGAGAGTGTGCTCGATTTTTCGAAGTCTGAGATCCAGGACGTAAGGGCTGAGATCATTGAATATAACTGGAATGGCACATTGAATCAACCAAGTCTCCAGCACGATCTATTGAATATCTCACTAGAGCAAAAAGGAGCGATTATCTGGTATGAGTTCAACCAGACCGAGGATTATATATTTATTCACTACAATGATGGGACAACCGAATACAACGAAATGGTGAGAAATCCATGAAGGGGGTTCATACAGATTCCGCAGTGAGCGACCTTGTTGAGTACTTCCTGATATCCGGGATGCTCATGCTCATCATTATTATTACTGTGCTGACCATCACCCCTGTTGCTATCTATCAGCCAACCGATCAGCTTTCAGAGTATGCATTCATCGATATCGGCAATGGAATTAGTACCCGTATTGTAGATGTCTACGTGATTGCACCGGAAGAAGGAAATATCATCACAAAGTTTGACATTCCTGATGATATCGTTGGTCGGGAATATGGCGTATTGATAGAAGCAGGTGAGTCCGGGGATCTGGTCAGTGTATCATATGGTAATATCCGGAGAGAAGTTCCCCTCGCTGGAATTGGTGAAACGCTTGGTGTTGAAGGGAATACAACAGGACATGGATTGAATGAAATATTGTACAACTCAACCGGTTGGATATGAAACAGGGGTGTTTCTATGGGTAAGAAAATGAAATTTCCGAAAGAATCAGCTGTTTCGGAAACCATTGGGTTCATTATTATCTTCGGAATCGTTATGACCGGAATTAGTATCGTAACTCTTTACGGATATCCGGCACTGATGCAGGAGCAGTCGAATGCCAATATCAAGAATATGGAAAAAAATATGCTCGTCCTGCAGAGCGACCTGAAAAGCCTGACGTTCAAGAGCGTACCATACCAGGAGACGGCGTTACAGGTGAGCGGAGGGACCTTGATGATTAAAGAGGATCTTAATATTCCTCCTAATCCCCCATATTTCGAATTTAAAATTGGCGGAAATGTGGAACAATTTCCTCCGGGAGAATTGCGTTTTGAATCAAGTGATGGACAAGCATCAGTGACCCTTGAAAACGGTGCTGTACACATTAGATACTGGAGTTCCCCAACAGGATCTGCTATGTTGGCAACTCCTTCATGGTACTATGATTCTATAACAGATACATACGTCATCCAGATGATTCGGATAAATGGAATTTCTGACATGGCACAAACCGGTATTGGAACTGTGAGAATGCAATTAATGGACTCATATCAAACTTCCCCTCAAACATTGACTTCTTCCGATTACATAAAATATGTTCCAAGTAATGCCTATCATTACGGGGTTGCATGGAACAACTACCTAAGAAATCCTGATTTGTATCTAACAGAGAGCCCTTCCGATCCGGGCACATTTATGTTTAAGAATGGTTCAAAATTAGTAAAAAAATATTATAATGTTACTTTTCAATCTCTCTAATTTTACAAAATTATTGATATTAATTGAGTATTCCTATCGCAACCATATGAAGAACCGTCTCCCGATTTCCTTTGGTCCATCGTATGCTTCATCGAGTGGTGCATCTACAGCCCATGCTTCGAGCTTGAACATGTATAAACCTGAACCAATCGCCCACTTATTTAATAGTTTCTCACCATGGATACTCAAACACCCATGATTGTCACATTGATACTCCCCGGCTGCTACCTGTTCCCAGTCTCCCATAACATCACCACTCTTCTTCCAGTACAACCGTGCTTGGACTTCTTCATTCCCGGTGTAGGTGATATCAAAGACTGCATTCAATGAATCGCTGACGTTGAAATAGGTAATCTGAAGGTCTTCGGTGGGAACATCCCCTCTTGTGGTTGGGCCTCCATACAGCAGACTTGGAGGAATGACGAGGTCAGGATTGCTTTCGGAGGAAATGTAGGATCCCTCAAACAGCTCGACAAGGCCGTAATCCAATGCTCTGAGGGTGAAATTAACAACCCACTTGTCACCCTGATACAGGGTTCCCAGGTCAAAGGTCAGTTTCTGATTGGTTGTCCAGTTATCTGTGTCATTCCGATACGTGTACTCGATTAAATCATTCGTACTATTCCACTTGTGGGTTACTGTTGATAGGTCAACTCTGTTGATATATTCGAAGGTTTGATTCCCGGGAACCGTTACTTCGTTCAGCTTGACATTCGTAAAATTGAGGACCGCTGTTGTGTTGATAATAGCACGCTGCCGAAGATCTTTGCTAATCAGCTCGAATATATCTTCGAGACTCGTGCCATTTCTCGCTTCAAAGTACATGCCGCCGGTAGAGTCCGCCATCATCCGCATGATTCTTTCGCGCGATGTTTCGATATTAACGTCCTTTTTGGGGTAGGCAATTGTGTATATGATGATATCATGCTCTTTTGCATAATTTGCCAAATTTTGGCGGGGATCAGAAACGGCAACGCCGGTTTGAAGAACCACCTCATCGCCCACCTTTACTCCAAAGTTGTCAAATGGCACCCAGGCACTTACACCACTTTCCGGTAATTCCCAGGGAAGTTTCTTGGTAACTGCATTTGCCGTGGCAACCGAGGTTCCATCCCACCCGGCACTGGGGTCCCCCCACTCATTCCATTCAGGATCGCTCAGGACAACAATTGCGCGAATCGCTTCAGTCCGGGGAATGGATAGCCCAAGCCCGATCATATCATTGATGGCGGTATAGAGTCCATACCGTAGCGGAACATTATGTTTGTTCGCTTTCCAGGGATCACTAAACGGCCGGAGGCTCCTGATTTCATCATCAATGGCGGGGTCAAAATCAAAGACCAGTTCTGAATTAATCGTCGCCCACTGCTCATAGCCGGTATAGGGACCCGGATAGTAGGTATTTTTATAACTCGTATCGTCACTTGCATTGTTATCTTCACCCGGCCATTTGTCCGGCCAATTGACTGAAGAATATCCGGGCCCGAATGATACAACTCCTGCACGGTCGTCATCTTCATTTAATTCATTCAGGAGAATCGAACTATACTCATAGAGATAAACCATTTTATCATGGACCGGACCGGAGGTTCCCGCATCATAGGTATCCCACTGCATCGATGCACCACGATCGGTACAGAAGATCATATCGATTGGCCGTGAAGTAAATCCCGGCCCATCCGCTTTCACAATGACACTTACGTTCACTTCCTGATCTTTTTCCACGGTATTGTCTTCCAGCCAGGTAATAACGCTAAGATAGCTGTAATTTTTCCAGATCGGTGTGACCGTCTTAGTTCTCCCATTCCAGGTTGCAACAATGTCGCACTGGCCGGTTGCGGACCGGAATTCATTTGTAGAGAATTCGCCGGGGGTGAATTCCACATAGGCAAAACCGTTTGCATCGGTGGTTACGGTTGTCGCGCTGAGACTTGGATACAGCGTTGAATTATTCACAGCGAAAGTCCCGGTATTGATATTGGTAATGGATAAGTCCACCGTCTGACCTCCAACACCCTTTCCATGCACATCGACCACTGCAACGGTTATTACGGCTCTGCTGGTCGAATTGACATCAAGACTTGGCATATTTTTCGGATTTATCGTCATGATGAGGGAGACAGGGCTTGGGTCATAGAATTCAACCGGCGCAATGTCAAAGACAGAAGCGTTCTCTACCGCCCTTGCAATGAGGTTTGTTGAAAATATCTCCCCTAATCCGGTGGTATTGTTTGGGAAAGGCCCGTATCGTTCTGATGCCTTTCCTAAGTAGGTAGTTGCAATATACGGCCCCCAATTTGGTCCTGATTCTGAATACAGTTCAATCTGCTTGTTGTTCAATTTATTTCCGTATTGATCACCGAGGGTATAGGTAAAGACAAAACTATCATTCCCATTAGCAGGAACGTAAGGAACTGATGGATCACGTTCTCGATAAATAACGTATGGAACGCCATCCGCAACCCTCGTTATGGTGATGGTGTCTTCGGGTACAGATTGTGGTTTTATTTTAATGAGCGTATCTCCCGCATCAGTTCCGAGTGAGATATTTGCAATCACCCAGCCATTGTTATCATTCGGCAGCACATTGCTGAGATTTGTGAAATTGGATGCCGAGAAGTTCCATAAATGCGAATTCTCTCTGGTGATAATAGTGAAAGCGGTGTACTCGGGATCCCTGCGGCTGTCGACCGTGTTGCCGTGCCTGTCCTGGGTTTTCAGCATGATATTCTGAACTGTTCCAACGGTGGCATTATTATTGTACGAGAGGACCTGAAATGAGTAAGGGGTATCGTGGTCAATATATACGGGTATAGATTCCTGATCTGTTCCATTGACTATCGCGGTGACATTTGCAGTCCCGGATTTCGTTTTACTCCGGAACGTGGTGCTTGCCACTCCATCAGTTCCGGTCACCGCAGTCGCAGGATGAACAAATCCAAGCATTGAATCATTGACAGCGAATTCAACCGAACTGCCTGAAAGTGGATTTCCAAAATAATCTGTTACATTCACGCTGACAATTGTCGAGTCCCGTCCATTCGCAACAATCCATTCCGGATTAACATCCATCGTCAAGGTTTCAGCGACTACTGGAACTGAAACCAGAACAATGATACATAATACCAAAAGGTAGGTTCGCCACCTCACGATGATTACCCCCAAATTAAGTGACAATCTCTTCCGAATCTATTTAAACATATGGACAATTAATTTTCATCGGAGCAAATGCATGTAATAAATGGTTATTTTTTGATTAAACGC
>Ga0209269_1001911_pt1 | contig 9901 bp, 1 predicted proteins | sample MTBAKMMethaMetaG_FD_187455 | JGI IMG/M metagenome (GOLD analysis project Ga0209269, IMG submission 187455) | Enrichment culture microbial communities from Arthur Kill intertidal strait, New Jersey, USA, that are MTBE-degrading - MTBE-AKM (Arthur... | ecosystem: Environmental > Aquatic > Marine >... | reverse complement strand
AAAGAACTAGCGTTCTTCTTCGATGCGCGTCTGCACCGCGCGGACCGCACTGCGCCAGCGGTAAGTGTCCGATTGCTGGTCATACCCCTGGCAGGTGATCAGCGTTACCCACGGAAAATCTTCGGACTTGAGCACCGAGAAATTGCTTTCGGTGAGGTAGCGCTTTACTTCGCGCACTTCATACACGTAGCGCAGCCCGCCGTAGTGAATGATCACTTCGTCGCCCCACTTCAGCGAGGTCAGGTTAATAAACGGGCCCGGTTTGCCAAAAGCGTCGTAGACATGCGCAGTGATACCGGTATTTCCCGCGTGAGTGGGGAAGGCGGTATTCTCCAGATAACCGGCATTGCTGCCCAGCCAGTCCAGATTCCATTCCCCATGCACAATCGGTACGCCCAGAATGGGTACATTCAGGTTTAATGTCGGAATTTCCAACATCAGATCGTGGCTCTGGTCATAGGCCACATATGGCCGCCCGCTCAAGTCGGTGATTCGATTGGGAGCAAAACCGGTCAGCGGCAGTACGTCCGGCCAATTCGACCAGATTTCGCTGGAATCGGCCACTTCCACTTCGGTTTCCCCTTCCACCAGGCCATTCCCGTTGCGGTCCACGTCAATCGTGGCGCGATTGCGGATTTCGTATTCATCTTCTTCCACGCGCACATTAAAGGTAATGGTAATTTTATTCACCGCCAGCACCGGGTCGGTCACCCCCAGGTCTGGTCCCAGCACGCCTTCCCATACGATCCGACCGCGCGGATAGGTGAGCGTTGGGCCTTCGTAATAGCACCAGGTGGTGGTCGTTTCAGTCGACGCGCCCGCGCTGCAACTCACGCCATCGTCGGTCGAGCCAAACGGCGCGCCGCCGGGGACGCCGGTTCCGCTGGGTATTCCGCTGGTCTGGTACACCGCGCCGGAGGGGATGGGGTCGGAAACGCGCGCGTTGACATTCACAATATTGGAATTGTTGATCCATTCCATCGTCCATTGCAAAAGCGGTAAGCCGTCATCATCGAAGGTTTTTATACCATAGGGCGGATCAAAAAGATTCGCGCCAAAATCCACCGGGGTGGGATCGTTGTTATCGGTGGGGTCTCCATTATTATCCGGATCGGGGTTGGCGCCGTTGTGGGAATCATCCGTCACTGTGGCTGTCGAGGGAGTATCCGCCTCGACGCTGGCGGTATTGTTAAACGGTCCCCCATCCGCAGGGGTAACGCGCACCACCAGAGTAATGGTTCCTTGCTCTTCAAAAGCCAGGCTGTCTGTTCCGTCCAATAAATTCGTATCTGTCTGGCCATCATAGGCGGAATTGACGGAAAAATCGTCACTGGTCAGCGATTGAATGGTAAATGGTGACGCAGCCGGGAACACTGCCGACATGTCATCCATAACTTGAATGTTGGACAGAGTCACATTTCCGTAATTGCGCACCAGAATTTCAAAGGACACATCCCACACACCGGGGGTCACTTCCGCTGGCGAACCTATCACGCGTTTGGCGATTCCAATCCGCGCGGTTTCGGTCAGCGGCTGGGTGTCATCGTCCGTGTCTGTGACATCATCCCCTTCCGGGGGGGTTCCGGTGACTTCGGCGGTGTTGGTGAAAGTGCCCGCGTCGATATCCGCCTGGGTAAGGGTATAGGTGCCAGTGAAGGTGGTGCTGTCGCTTTCACCCGGATTCAGACTGGCAATTGGTCCGCCATCCAGGGTAATTCCACCAACCGTGTCTGTAAGGGTAATATCAGTGAGTGTCACGTTACCGCTGTTGGTCACTGTAAAGGAATAGGAAATGGTATCACCCACATCGGCGCGGTCATTCGGGGCAATCTCGTCCATATTTAATGTGCCGATTTTTTCCAGCGTAATGGAGGGTACATCTGTTAGCAACTGGGTGTCATCATCGCTATCCGTTACCGGGTCGCCAGTTGGCGGGTCACCGCTAACCTGGGCGGTATTGGTGAAGGTGCCCGAATCGATATCTTCCTGGGTGAGGGTGTAACTGCCGGAGTAATTGGTGCTGTTGCTTGCTCCGGGGGCCAGGCTGGCGATTGGGCTGCCGGTGAGGGTGATGCCGCCCACCGTCTCGGTAACAGTCAGGTTGGTAAGGGTGACGTTGCCAGTATTGGTCACGGTAAACACGTAGGTAATGGTTTCACCCGCGTCTGGTTCTCCGTCCGGACCGTCGTTCAAGGTTCCGGTTTTTTGCAGCTCGACCGATGGATCGGAGTCGAGGGTTTGGGTGTCGTCATCGCTGTCGTTGACAGTTGGCCCTCCCGGTGTTGTGCCGGTGACTGTGGCCGTGTTGGTAAAGGTGCCCGCGTCCACATCCGTCTGGGTGAGCGTATAGCTGCCGGTGAAGGTGGTGCTGTTGCTGGCGCCGGGGGCCAGGCTGGCGATCGGACCGCCGTTAATGGTGATGCCGCCCACCGTGTCGGCCAGGGTGATGTTGCTGAGAGTCACGTTGCCGGTATTGGTCACGGTAAAGGCGTAGGTGATGGTGTCACCCGCGTCCGCGCGGCTGTTTGCGCCCAGGTTCAATGTGCCGGTCTTCACCAGATCCATGGAGGGCGCTGGGGTGATCGTCCGGGTATCGTCGTCCGAGTCGGTGACGTTGGGCCCGCTGGGCGGCGTTCCGGTGACTGTAGCCGTGTTGGTAAAGGTGCCCGCGTCCACATCCGTCTGGGTGAGCGTATAGCTGCCGGTGAAGGTGGTGCTGTTGCTGGCGCCGGGGGCCAGGCTGGCGATCGGACCGCCGTTGATGGTGATGCCGCCCACCGTGTCGGCCAGGGTGATGTTGGTGAGGGTCACGTTGCCGGTATTGGTCACGGTAAAGGCGTAGGTGATGGTGTCGCCGGCATCCGCGCGGCTGTTTGCGCCCAGGTTCAATGTACCGGTTTTTTGCAGGTCTATGGCGGCCGCGGAGGCAAGGGTTTGCGTATCGTTATCAACATCACTGACGATGTTCCCGACTGGCGGCGTACCGGTGACCGATGCGGTGTTGGTAAAGGTGCCCGCGTCCACATCCGTCTGAGTGAGGGTGTACGTGCCGGTGAAGGTGGTACTGTCGCTGGCGGCGGGGGCCAGGCTGGCGATCGGGCCGCCGCTGATGGTCACCCCACCCACGATATCTATCAGGGTGATATCGTTGAGAGTTACTTCACCCGTGTTGGTGACAGTAAAGGTATAGGTGATCGTATCCCCGGCGTCGGCGCGGCTGTTGGCCCCCAGGTTCAGCGTGCCGGTCTTGGCCAGATCTATTTTGGGGGTCTGGGTAATCACTTCGGCGGTGTCGCTTACCGGGCTGGTCTGGTCGCTATCAGCGAAGGCGGTGTTGCTGAAGCCGCCCGCGGTGATGTCACCCGCGTTAACGTCATGGGACGCCGCACAGGAGAGAATCTGCCCGGTGGTCAGGGTGGCGGGCTGCGCAGGCGTACAGGCGCCCAGGGTCACACCCGTACCGGGGTCAGTGATGGTCACCCCGGTAAGGGTCTGGTCACCGGTATTGATGGCGGAGATATCGTAGGTGATGGTTTTGCCCACGGTGTTGTACGGACCGTTGGAGGTAACTTGCTTGTATACTTCCAAACGGGCATTGTCTTCGATATTGACCGTCACCGAATCGGACACAGGGTCAGTTTCATCGCTGTCACCGGTGGCGGTGTTGATGAAGGTGCCCGCGTCCACATCCGTCTGGGTAACTACATGGCTGGCCGGACAGCTCATCGACTGGCCGCTGGTTAAAGTGGCAGGTTGGGTGGGGGTACAGGTACCCAGAACCATATCCGGGTCGGCAACGCCCACGTTGTTGAGCGTGCCCGAACCAATGTTGGTAACGGTGATGGTGTAATTGAGTGTGTCACCCAGTTCATAGGGACCGGCGGTGGTGATGACTTTACTGATCGACAGAATGCTGGTCTGGTTGGTGGGCACCGTGACGGTATCCGTCACCGGGTCGGTCTGGTTGCTGTCGGCGGTGGCCACATTGGTATAGGACCCCGCCGCGGCTTCGCCCGCGGTCACAATGTGGGTAGCCGGGCAAGAAAGCGTTTCTCCGGGGTTCAGGCTGGCCGGTTGGGGCGGCGTGCAGGTACCCAGAACCACACCAGGGTCGCTGATAGTCACACCGGTAAGCGGTACATCGCCGGTATTGGTGGCCACCAGCGTATAGGCCAAGGTGTCACCGTCGGTGTAGGGGGCTTCGCTGGAACCTGCCACATCGAAGGTCTTCACCAACTGCATGGTGGGAGCGGCATTGACGGTTAGCGTGTCGGTGGCCGGTTCGGTGTTGGTGGCGCCTTCCGCGGTGGTGACCGTATTTTTCCCAATGGTGTTGTTATAGGTTCCAGCCGCGTCGGCGATTACCGGAACGGTGATGTTGCAGGTGGTGTTCGGGCCGGGGGCAATACTGCCAGCACCCAGGGTAATGGTATTTGTGCCGGAAACAGCGGTTAATATGCCATTGCAGGCGTTGGTGGGCGCGGGCTCATCGGCGATGGTTAAACCGGAAGGCAGCGAGTCCACCATACCCAGGTTCGAAAGGGCAATATTGCCAGTATTTTTGATTTGTATGGTTAACAGCGATGTTTCACCCAAAATCAGGCTGGTAGGAGTAAAGTACTTGGAGATGCTCACACCCGGCAGGTTAGTTAATGAAGCTTGGGCTGCCTGGCTGTTCTTGGCGCCATTAAAGGAAGTTACCGTTTGAGCGGGGATGGTGTTGGTGCGGTTGCCGTTGACATTCATGGTCACACTGAGCGTCAGGGTGCAGCGCTTGTTGGCTGCCAGCATGCCACCGCTAAAGGTAAAACTGCCGGCGCCCGGCACAGCGGACAGCGTACCGCCACAGGTACCGGTGGAGGTATCGGCTGGATTCGCCACATACATACCGGTTGGCATGGTGTCTGTAAAGGTGATGCCGGTCAGGGCGGTGTTATTGGGGTTAATTAGCTGGACACTCATGGTCGAGGATGAGCCGCCAAACACTGTCAGCGGGTCAAACCCTTTGACCACACTCAATGATAAACTGGTGACCGTCAAACTCGCGGTGGCATTAGAGACAGGATTAATCACCGTGCCCACACCCTGGATCGTTCCAGAAACGTTGGTCCGATTAAGTGTATTCGTCTTTGTACCGGCTGTTGTGGTAGGGGAAGCAAGCACATCCACGCTGACGGTACAGATTCCGGCGATTCCACCCACCTGGGCGGGTATTGTGCCACCGCTCAGGGAGATGATTTGCGAACCAGAGTTGGCGGTTACCGTGCCACCGCAGGTGGTTGAGGCGTTGGAAGGATTGGCAACGGTAAAATCGGTACCGCCCATGGTATTAAGATTGTCTTGTGTGATGGTGGTATTTAGCAATGGGACGGTATTGGTATTGCGCAAGGTAATGGTCAGGGTGGACCGCCCGCCCGGCGCAATCTGATCTGGATAAAACGCCTTGCTGATGGTCAGGTTACTGACCGTCAGGTTGGCAGTAAGGTTACTGGAAGGACGCTGACCCTGGTCGTTACTGATCTGGGTAACGGCGTTAATGGTATTGGTATACACCCCGGACACACTGCTGGTCACATAAACGTCGATGGTACACGAGCCTCCCTGCGCGATGCTTCCACCAGCCAGGGTGATGGTCCCTTCACCGGTATTGGCGGTAAGTGTACCGCCGCAGGAATTGGAGGCGGGGGTGGAGTTGCTAATAGTAAGGTTGGTGGGCAGCACATCGGTTACATTCAAACCGGTAATGGGCATGTCCGCTGGAGCGGTGAGTGAAATTCTAAGCCGCGAATTGCCACCCGCAATAATCGAGTTCGAACTGAAAGATTTCGTGCCGCTCAATCCCAGGCCGGTCTGGTATACCGTTACCGAACGCGAAGCGATGCTGAGGTTGGTCAGTCCTTCCACCGTGGAGATGGAATTGGCATTAATCGTATTGGTATATGTGGCATTGCTTGCCGCTGTCACCTGCACAGAGAAGGTACAGGTACCGGGTACCGCAATGGTTCCTGCGGGAATCTGCGCCCCATTGGCATCCAGACCAGACAGGGTCAGGGTGGAAGGAGATCCCACTACCGCTACGGCCTGCCCATTGGCACAGTTCGTTGCCGCTGTCGCCGGGTTGGGTACCAGTCCGGTGGGCAGACTATCAATCAATTGGGTAACGTGTACTACCGAATTGCTGGGGTTTTGCAAAGTAACCGTCAGCGTGGAGGTTCCATTTTGCTGGAAGGAGGAAGGTGAAAAGGTTTTCACCACCCCGATGCTTAAGGCTTGCACATTTAATGTCGCGCTGGCCGGCAGCACATTAGTGAAACCGGGCACGTCTGAACTTAATGCTCCGGCTGGAATATCATTGAGATGACTGCTATTAAGGGTTGTATCGGGGGAGGTAATCTCCGCGGTAATGGTACAGGTTCCGGGTGAAGCTACCGTACCGGAGGGCACTGTCGCGCCGGTCAGGCGCACAGTATCGTTCGCGCGGTTGGTGGTGGCGATGGAAACTGCTCCCCCCGCGCAGGTGGTGGTGGGGGTGCCGGTAACATACAAAGCCGCACCCGGCATCACATCATCCAGGGCCACACCCGTGTACGGTGCTCCGGTGGGATTGCGCAGGGTGATGGTCAGGGTGCTGATTTCTCCCGCCAAAACCGTGGTAGGAGAAAAGGATTTTGAAATTCCTACTGCCTGCACGTTCAGGTTTGCCTGAGCCTGCGAAGCGTTGGTCACCCCCTGGCGGGTTTGCACCGTAGTGGCTGGAATGGTATTGGTGTATTCACCCTGGGTAAATGAAGTCACATTGACCGCAATCGAACAGGTGGAATTAGAATTGATCTGCGCATTGGAAATGGACAAATTGTCCGTTCCAGAAACCGCGGTCAGTACGGCGGATCCTCCGCAACCGCTAAGGGTGGGGTTGACCGTGCTGGCCAGCACCACGTTATGCGGCGCGGGATCATTCAACACATCTGAAAGAGCAACTTCAGTTAAATTGTGAGACGAATCATTATTACGAATGGTAATCGTCAGGCGACTTGTTTGCCCGACCCAGATGGTGTTGGGAGAAAACGCCTTGGTCACTGAAGGGGGTTGAATGGTATCCACATTAATGGTGGCGCTGGCCGGGTCGGTGTTACTGACCGAGCCTGAATTGCCTGTAGCAGCCAGGTTGCCACCATTGATAGTGTTGATCAGGTTACCGGGCGTGATCGAAGAAACATCCACCTCCACCGTACAAATGCCATTGATTTCGCCCACTTTGGCCGGTACGGTGGCATTGGCCAGCGAAAGTATGGTGCTGCCAGCCACCGCGGTCACTTCCGGGGTGTCGCCGCAATCTGTGGTGCTGATATTTGGCGGATTAGCAATATATAAACCAGGCTGAACAGCCACCAGATTATCCGTCCAGGAGGCGTTGGTCAGTTCAAAGGAATTGGCGTTATATATGGAAACGCTGAGGCGGGAAATATCTCCGGGTGAGATGGAAATAGGGTTGAATTGCTTGTTAATTTCGGCGTTGAAGTCAAATGTGGCAACAGAAAGTTCGCCGCTGGCCGGGTCGGCATTGGAATACAGAGTGCCATCGATCGTGCCGTTTACATCACCGGCGGCAACAGTCACGGTTTTGTTTCCGGAAGTGGTTGAGCGCACACTGACTGTTACCGCGCAGCTATTTCCGGCGCTAATACTTCCATCACTCAGGCTGATGGTAGACTCGCCGGGGTTGGCTGTTATGTTTGCTCCGACACCACAGGTTTGCACCAAGTTCACCGGATCGGCCAAAGAAAGCCCAACGGGGAAGGTATTGGAAAAAGTCAGACCTGTCAGAGCATTGGTCGCGTTTGCATTGGTAATCGTAATAGACAAACGAGAAATGCTCTGTAATGCGATTATGCTGGGTGAAAATTCCACAGCAACAGCAATCTCACTACTTAGTGTTTGTGCCAGTGCTGTCGATTCAGTCAGCGGGCTAAAAAACCCAGCCAGGACAATGATGATGGTAAAGATTCGCAATGAAACAAGCCGTTTATTCAAATTGACCTCCAACTAACCTTAAGATGACGCCCCATTCAAGAAAATAACAAAATCAACTTGCACGTAAAATATGAATACTTATTATCCTAATCCTTCCTAATTATAGATTAGATTGATGGATATTAGAATTAATTAAGAATAAAAAGCCGCCCAAAATCTAATCTCGGGCGGCTTTCATTTTCTTATGCTTACAGGCTATTTCCGATCCGGCTCAAAGTACGCCAGGGCCTGGTTCTTTTCATCACTCATGGCGATGGTCAGGTGCGAATCCGGCGCGAAATCTGCCACGCGGACCAAACGCAGCGCGCCGCGTAATTTCTCATCCACTTCAATAAACTCATCCAGGCAGTTTTTTGCCTCGTAGAAGAAGGCCTGATTGAATTGGCCTTTTTCGTCATCCAGCATCACCGCCAGCGGATAGATCTGCGCTTCCAGCAGGTCCTGGAAGAAGTGCGTTCCCAGTGAAGGCTCTGGTTCAGGTCCCACGTCTTTACCAGCCAGTTCCACCAGCGCGCGGGTGTTGTAGATATCACCATAGCCAATCGGCACCCCCAGATCGGAGTTGGAACTGCCCCAGCGGCCCGGTCCCACGCAGATGTAGCGGCTGCCCTCGAGCGCGCGGTTCACCCGCCCGATGGCGTGGCTCAATTCATGGCGCGCGTTTAGGGTGGGCAGGGCAAAATAACCTTGTGGGGGCACAAATAACACGTATTCCACGCCTTCCACAAAGCCTTCGGGCACCATAAAATGGGTGCGGAAGACAACATCTTCTGCCTTCACATTCTCGGGGAAGGGGCGCTGCGTCGAACCCATCAGATGGCTCTGCGGGCGGCACTGCAGCACGGTGATGCACAGATCCGGCTGCACCGACTCGCTGTTGTCGCTCACCCCCAGGGTGAATTCGAGGTCTACCGGCGCGCGGTATTGGGTCTCGAGGGTGCGCAGAATGGTGCGCATGTGCCGGGCAAAGGGAGTACGCTTGAGCAGCTCGTCAAACGTCAACACCAGCCGTTTGGGATCGCTCATCAACGAAGAACGCAGCGGCAGGAAATATCCATCTTCTTCCACCTGCGCCAGATAACGTACCGGTGAATAGCGGGTGCTGATCACATCATGAATCGGGAGCGTTTTAAGGCTGTTTTCTTTCAGGTCGATCAGGTCCACATAGCGTTGGGAATATTGGCTGATGGCTTTCACATTGGTGGACGGGCGCAGCGTGGGGTGACTCAACGCTACCAGGCGCGGATAGTCGTTGCCCACCCGGTCTACCGCGCGCGTACCCAGCCCCCATACCATGCGCACAAAACCGTCTTCGCGATTGATCTGCGGCGACCAGCGGTACAGGTTGCGGCTGAAGGCCACCCCGGCGGCGTGCGGCAGGTAATACTGGCTAAACTGCTCGCCCTGCACCACCTGGATCAACACCGCCATGCGCTCATCATAATCGGCCAGACCCTTACTGGCGCGGTACACCAGCGCGTTGGGGTTGAGGGTAGAGCCAAAAATGCGCCCTATGCCGCGCGTCAGCGCGCGCAGATTCTCCTGCGGAGTGGACTGGTTGGGCAGGAAGACGCTCTCATACTTGCCAGCAAAGGCGGTGCCAAAGTTGTCTTCCAACAGGCTGGAGGAACGCACGATCAGCGGGCGGTTTCCCACCGATGCCAGCAGCCCTTGCAAACGCTCCAGCACATCCGGTGGAAATTCACCCGACTCGAAGTCTTCGATAATGCGCGGATAATCCATACGCATTTCCTCTTCAGTTTTATATTTCTGGTCGTTCCAGTGGAAGAGGTTGTTGATATTCATGAAGGAATACATCACGTCTGAACCCATGTAATACGATTCAGCCGAGTTCAGGCAGTTTAGCAAC
>Ga0209269_1001909_pt1 | contig 9907 bp, 5 predicted proteins | sample MTBAKMMethaMetaG_FD_187455 | JGI IMG/M metagenome (GOLD analysis project Ga0209269, IMG submission 187455) | Enrichment culture microbial communities from Arthur Kill intertidal strait, New Jersey, USA, that are MTBE-degrading - MTBE-AKM (Arthur... | ecosystem: Environmental > Aquatic > Marine >... | reverse complement strand
CGCTGGCCGGGCAGGTCGCTTCGGCGCTCAACGCCGAGAATATTTATCAGAACGCGCTGGCGCGGCACCGCCTGGAGCAGGAGTTGGAACTGGCTGGCAGCATTCAATCCACTTTTTTGCCAGACGCCACCCCAAACATCCCCGGCCTGGATGGCTGGCAGGTTTTTGGCGAGTTGAAATCTGCGCGGGAGACCTCAGGCGATTTTTACGATCTGATTCCGCTGCCCAACCAGTGTTTGGGAATCGTGATCGCGGATGTGGCGGATAAAGGCATGGGCGCCGCGTTGTATATGGCGCTTAGCCGCACGTTGATCCGCACCTATGCGTTGGAATACCATAACCGCCCCGACTTCGTCATGCGGGTATCTAACATGCGCATTTTAAACGATACCAGGGCCGACCAATTTGTAACCGTCTTTTACGCGGTCCTGGATTTGCGCACAGGGATGCTTTCTTATTGCAATGCCGGGCATAATCCGCCAATTTTAATCTGCAGTAAAGATGGCTGCCGGGTCACCCGTCTCACCCGGACAGGGATTCCCTTGGGTATTTACCGCGACCAGATTTGGGAAATGCGTTCGGTGCAAATATCCAGCGATGATGTGTTGGTCATGTTTACCGACGGCATTGTGGAAGCGGAAAATGAAGCCAGAGAGTTTTATGGTGACGAACGGCTGATTGAATTGGTGCAAAGCCAGCGGGGGAATGGCGCGCGCGCGATTCAGCAGGCCATCCTCAACGATCTGGAAACGTTTATTGGCCAGGCGCCGCAATCGGATGACTTTACCCTGATGGTGGTGGCGCGCAACCCGCAAGCAGACCAGGAATAAAAAAAAGGCGTGTGATCACTCACACGCCTTAACATTCTGTTTAGAGACTATTCGCGTTTAATTCCATCCAGCAAGTCGGAGAAGTAAGGTTCCGGTTTGCTGCTCAGCGCGCAACGGGTGATGAAGGCGTCCGCTGGCAGGCTAATCTTGCCATCTTCAACTTCGTAGGCCTGATCATCCAGTAGATTGATATAGGTGCCATCCGGTAGCGCAACATCCACCATGCCCGTTTCTCCCGCGGTGTTGAACAAGCCGAACAGGCTGTGATCTCCGAGATACCAGGCCGCTTGAACCGCGCTTTCGGCTTTGAGCCAAATGAGCTCCCCATCCATCTGGGCGCGATCTTTTTTCAAGTTTGCCAGGCGGGTTAGAAAATCTTGCAGTTCATAGGTCCCCCACTCCACTTTATCAATCTCGAATAATGACGGCTGGTGATCTGCGCCGGATTCTTGCCCGCCATAGATCAAAAAGCTGCCTTTGTTGAAGGCTTCCAGGGCAGTCCAGGCCAGGGCTTGCTGGCGGCTGGGGGCCCAGGTCATGATGCGCGGCTGGTCGTGGTTCTCGGCGCAGCGCATTTTGACATAATTAGCCGGGTAGATACAGTCCTGGAAGCGCACCACGTCTAAATAACGCGCCACCGGGACCAGACCTTTCACCGCGGCCTGATAAACAGGCCAGATGTCGTAATCATAGGTCATGTCAAACCCGCGGTAGAGTTCGCTGTCGGAAATGGCCGAAAGGTTGTTGGCTCGCCGCCAGGCCACCCATCCGGCATGGACGGATTCAGCCAACCAGATCACCGAAGGTTTAACCTTGGCCACCCGCTTGCGCGCTTTGGTCCAGAAGCGGGCGGGTAATAAACTGGCTACATCACAACGGAAACCATCCACGCCAAACAATGCCCATTGCTTTAGGGTTTCATGCAGGTAATCGGTTAACTCTTCTTGGGGGTGCTTGAGATCGATTACATCTGACCATTCCGGCACAGTGGTGACCGGTTTACCATTTTCGTCCTGGTGGAAGAACTCAGGGTGTTCGCTGACCAGGACCGAATCGTGAGCGGTGTGATTGTAAACCACGTCGATCATCACCTTCATTCCCAGGTCATGGGCTTTGTCGATCAGGCGTTTGAAGTCCTGCCTGGTTCCATATTCGGGGTTGACTTCGCGGTAATCTGAAATCGAGTAAGGACAGCCCAGGCTGCCTTTTTTGTTCAGTTTACCGATGGGGTGAATGGGCATGAACCAGACTACATCCACTCCCATTGAGCGGATGCGTTCGAGATCCGCTTCCACATCGGCGAAGGTGCCATTCGGACCATGATTTCGCACGTAGACTTCATAAATGACCAGATTGCGGTAATTCAGAGGGGTATCTTTAGCCATAATCTCTCCAAAAAAGTTTCTATTGAGTGATCACCAAAGCCAGTGCTTCAGTGTAATCAGATATGTGTTGGGTGGTTTGCTGCCCGAGTTCGAGATCAATTTCTTCGTTTCCAAGCGAAACAGCTTCCAGGTCCGCAATAGCCCGGTAGATCAATGCCAATAATTGCTGTGTTTCCCCATGGCTGATCTGGAAAGCGGTTAATATTTTTTCACCTTGCAGGGTGTGCTGTCGCAAATGCGATTCCATGCGCAGCAATCGGTAGCGAATGGGAAAGGGTTGCGGTTCCCAATGGTAACAAAGGATTTCCAACTGGGTATCGGTCAGAAGGCTCAATGAAGAAAGCCCGCGGTAATGAATTTCAGTGTACAGCGCCAAAATATTGTCCAGGTTGGATTGCAGCGTCTGGTTATACTGCTGATCAAATTGATCCCGAACCTGTTTGAGAAATTCGCGCGTTTCAGTCAGGTGAATGGTCGTTGGTGAATCTGGTTCAATCGAGGTCTGCAGCAGTTCGATAAAGCTGTTTTCGGTGCGAATGAGATGGCGCAGCGTTTCGCGGATGGACCACTCAGCAGGGGTGGGGGATTGATCGAGCAGGTAGGAAGGGCAATCCAACAGCGCGGCTTGTAGTTCCCAATATGCCTGGTGCAAACCGCCCAAAATAACCTGGGCGGATGAAAGCGGAGATCTTCTAGAAGCGGCTGCTTGTGCTTGAGTGGACCGCAGCACTTCATACACTCTTAAGAAAATCGAGCGCGCGCCCTCGTCGCGACCACACCATTGCCAGGGTAGTTCCAGGTCTTCAGCGCGCATGTTCTGGGCAAGTAAAGCGAAAGATTCAACTGCCTGCGCCAGATCGGATTGGGTCATATTGAACATAGCATTCCTCCCATTGATTGACCTGATTAAGCATAATCTGTTAATCAAGTTCTTGGCAAGAGTGAAAGAACGTGAAAGAATAAATTTGCCCGCCAACCGGCCAGTTTAGATCCTGACCGCTCGCCTGATGTGTGAATTGATCAGGAGATATACACTTAAAAAGAAGATTACAAACTCTGGAACTTTCAGGCCACGCACATCGTCTGTGGAATGAAAGGAGTACCTACGTATGAAGAAAATTACAGTTTACCCTGTTTTACTCATTGGAATTTCTATTTTACTGGCGGCTTGCCTGCCCGGCATGCCTGTGCCTGCCACCGGAGATGGATTAGTAGAGACTGCCGCGGCAGCAACGGTTGAGGTGATGTTAACCCAGGCGGGTTTTAAAACCTTAATCGCGCAAGCCACACAAATCCCCGATGTCACCGCGACACCATTTCCAACCGCGACATTGGCGCCTACCCAAACGCCAATTCCGCCGACCTTTACGCCCACGGCATCCCCCATTCCCCCAACGCCCACCAATACGCCAATCCCTTGCGATTGGGTGAGCTTCGTCAGCGATGTGACGGTACCGGATGGCAGTGAATACAATCCGGGTGTGTCGTTTGTAAAAACCTGGCGGTTGAAAAATATCGGCAGCTGCGCGTGGACCACGGATTATGATCTGGTTTTCCAGACCGGTCACGCGATGAACGGGCCGGTGGCAGTCGCGCTTCCCAAACGCGTCAACCCAGGGGAAACGGTGGATATTTCCGTCACACTGGTTGCGCCGGACAGTGAAGGTGATTACACCGGAAACTGGATGCTGCGCAACGCGTCTAACGCGGTGTTTGGCCTGGGCGCGAACGCCAACAAGCCATTTTGGGTAAAGATCAAGGTGACTGAAGGCGAGCGCGAATGGGACAGTGACAAGTCTCTGGATTTTGCCAAGTACTATTGTGACGCCCGCTGGAAATCGTCCAAGGGCAGCGTAGCCTGCCCCAGCGGCAGCGAGAACTTCTCAGATGGGTCGGTATCGCGTTCCTCCTCTCCAAAACTGGAAGGCGGGTACCAGGATGATGAACCAGCCATCATCATGATCCCCAGCAACGGCGACGGCGGAATGATTCAAGGCCGCTTCCCGGCCTTCAAAGTCAAGGATGGAGATCACTTCACCGCCCTGACTGGCTGTCTGGACAGCAGTCCCAAATGTGATGTGATGTTTCAATTAAATTATTCCATCGATGGTGGATCGATCCAAAATCTGAAGAGCTGGACGGAGACTTCGGATGGAAATCGCACCACCATCAATGTAGACTTGAGCAGCCTCAAGGATAAGAAAGTAGAACTGATCTTAATGGTGCAGAACAACGGCTCATCCACTGATGATCGCGCGTTTTGGCTGGCGCCAGTGATTAAACGCTAAAAGCTTCCGAACAGACCGCCTATCACCAGGGTGGGCGGTCTGGTAATTTATTGGTTTTATTTGCATTTTCCAACATTAAAATCTATACTGTTATTATGAAGTGGTTCAATCAGGAGGACATTCAAATGTTACGCTTCTTGAATATCAAGAAAAATAATTTGAGCTGGTTTGGTGGTTTACAACTGCTGATCGCGTTGATTTTGTTGGTGGCGCTGGTCATTCCCTCGGTGCAGGCGGTTAGCGCCGGTACCATTCCGACAATTTCGATTGTCAGTGTTGTGACGGATCAAAAAGTGACCATAAAAACCTACAATTTCCCCGCTAACCGTGAATTTACAGTACGCATGGGTGAATATGGCACACTGGGTGTGGGTGGAATTGAAGTAGCAAAGATCAATTCCGGCTCGGGGGGCTCATTTGAGGCTACTTTTAATATCCCCAGCGAGCTAAAAGGCCGGTACCGCATTGCCATTCGACTGGAAAGTGGTATTTATTACAGCTATGACTTTTTCATCAATGATAAGAATGGCACGGATCCTTACCAATCGGTGAGTAAAACCCCCACCGCCACGCCATCGACCACCACCACACCGGTCGCTACTCCAATCCCCGATTATTCCGGCTATCCGACGACCACTGTTTTAAAGGTGGTGGAGAATACTTCGGTTACCTTGAAGACTTTTAACTTCCCCAAGAACACCGATTTTGTGGTGCGGATTGGCGAATACGGCACCAAAGGCGTTAACGGCGTTCAGGTGACCAGCTTTAACACCGCGAACAACACTTCTTTCGAGGCTACATACAATATCCCAGCCAGCCTGAAAGACCGCGACCGCCTTTCCATTCGACTTGAGTCCTCCAGCGGTTACTACTATGCCTACGACTGGTTCTACAATGAAACCACCAGCAGCCCGTATTCCAGCACTGAATACGGAACAGGCGGTCCGATCACCACAGATACCTACTCCGGCATACCCACCACCACAGTCCTCAAGGTGGTCAAGAATACATCGGTTACCTTAAAGACCTTCAACTTCCCAACAAACACCGATTTTGTGGTGCGGATTGGCGAATATGGCACCAAGGGTGTGAATGGCACGCAAGTGACCACATTCAAAACCGGAGATAAAGCTTCCTTTGAAGCCACCTATAATATCCCGGCGGGCTTGAAAGATCGTGAGCGCCTATCCATTCGCATTGAGACAACCAACGGTCGTTATTACGCCTACGATTGGTTCTACAACGCCACTACCAGCAGCCCATACGCGGCCGCGGAATATGGTACCGGCGGTCCAGTTGCCACAGCCACGCCCGGCGCATCCGGTACTTCTAGCTATTCCGGTATTCCGACCTTCAATATTGTCAGTGTGGTGATGAACGATAAAGTCACCATCAAAACCAGCAATTTCCCCAAGGATATGGACTTTACGGTGCGCATGGGCGCGTACGGAACAGCGGGTGTGGGCGGAACAGTGGTAACCACCACCAACTCGGGCAGCGGCGGCAGCTTTGAGGTGACTTACAGCATTCCCGATGGGCTGAAAGATAGCGCGAAAATTGCCATCCGCCTGGAAAGTTCATCCGGTTATTACGCGTATAACTGGTTCTATAACAACTAATTCAGCTTACCAGGCCGTTTCAAAGGTCCTGGTGAATCAACAGACGGTTTCCGCATCCGGTAGCGGAAACCGTCTGATTTTTTCTATCACTGATGGAGGGTCTGATCAGGGTAGTTGACCGTGGAACACCTGATTGCCAAAAGCGACGACCACCAGACGATTTTTGGTTACAGCCAGTGCGGTGGGAGGGGTGTTGGGCATTGGTTCTTCACCGGCCGACCGCGGGCTCAGCTGGCGCTGTAAGTTCAATTGAAGGCTAAACTGGTTGATGGTCGGTCCGACCGAATCCAGAATATAAACCGAAGGGTCGGGTGGTTGAGTGGAAAACAGACGTTCAAAACTGGCGCCCGGAAAAGTAAGGTTGGCTGTTTCACGACCACTGCGCATATCCGCGTAGGGGGCCGGGTCAGAACAGCGGGTTTGATCGTCACTGGAATTGCGCAAGGTACAGACAGAGGTGGTATTATCGGCGTGCAGCAGGTAAAGGTCGCCGTTATTGAAGGCGATGTCCTTGACGTCATCCAGGCGGGGGATTTGTAAATTAAAGAACATGCGCGGTTCATTATTGGAATGGGAGGGAGACACATCCGCAGATTGCGCAGATTCCCCCGAGCCACTGGCTGATTCTTCATCTTCCTGGGCCCGGAAATATGGATCAATGATGTAAACGGCGTTGTTCTTACTGTCTAAGACGTAGAGAATACCATAATCGCTACTGGTGATTCGGGATACGTTCCCCCAACTACCAGTGGAAGGGGGGATGAAGGCTTGCTCAACCGGTTGTTCATTAACCCCACAATACATATAGCGACCGGTTTGGTCTATAGCCACAACAGTGGCGGCGATGGGCAACCCTTCAATTTTGGTAAGCGGCGCGAAATCGACCAGCTTACCGCTAAGAGGATTGGTCGCACAATTAAAATTGGGGTCTAGCTGGTAGCCTTCTCCGGTCAGGAACATGCGCAACACCTGGCCTTCATTACTATCAAATAAATACAATTCAGTATTGGTAGGCACAATCCGGGTGATGTTGGTTCCTTCTGGTAAACCGCCTAAAATGGTGGGTTGTAAGTTCAGGCGAATAATGCCCTGTAATTCATCCAACTGAGCTTCTGCCTGTCGGCGAAGTTCAATGGAGGCGTCTGTGCGCCCAAATTCCTCTGATTTTTCAACCCAATACAACACCTGATTCCAATTGCCAATTTTCAGGGTTGGGTCGCTTTCCGCGACGGCTTCACTAACAAATTTCTGAGCCTGCAGCAGATAGGCGTCTCGCTGGTTGGCGCGCCCGCTGCGGAAGTATACGGTTGTGGCGATCAGGGTGACCAATACCGGAACGAGAATCGCGATCAAAATCAGAGAACGCACCGGAAGGCTGGAACCGGTCTCACTACTTCCGGGTAGGGTACGCAATAAAGTCTGGTTTACTGCGGAACTAAACCGCTGCCAGGTATTTCGCCAGCCATCCACGATGCGCCGTAATTCACGGCGCGTAGCGTTGCGGCGCTGGCGAGTGGCATTCTTCTGGGCGACGTCCATTTGTGGGGTGCGCAAACTGGAGGCTGGTTTTTCAACCGCCGCCGGTCGGGATGGAGCTTCCGAGACGGATTCGGAGCTGCGCGCGGGTGGCTGTACCACTGGCCGTTGTGGGCGTGCTGGTGGAATTCTGGATGGCGGTTCGGCTTCAACCGGCTGGGATTGCGCAACAACCTGGGTTGGGGGCGCACTTTGTGATACAACCGGTTGTGGATCGAGGACTTTCGTTTCGGTATCCGTTGGCTCAGAAGCCGGGGGGGCTTCCTGGGGCTTTAGCTTTTCTCCCAATTCGGCTGAAATGAACGGGATGCGGGGCTGGTATTGTTGGACTTCCCCTTTTCCGGGGGCGAATTGCACCAAACTGGCCTGTAACTGACCGCTGGCCTGATTGAGCAGGCGGCGCCGGAATTGGTCGAGGGGCAGGCTAAAGCCACTGACCAGGCCGCTGGTTTTCCATTCTTCTGGGGGAGCGGCACACAACAGCAAGAGATCATTTGGCTGTACTTCGGCGCGGAAGTAAGCCAATTTCACTGTGCGCGCCAAACCCAATCCGCGCCCCGCGTTTTGATTGTCTGTGAATTCTTCAATCCCTTTGCGGCTCAGCAGAAATGTATAAGTTGGGCCTGCGTGCGCTATGTACATTTGCTCACGCCGCTGCACAATCAGGTTCAAGATGCCGATCACGCGTTGCGATTCGGATCCCATATTCAAGTTGCGCTTGACCAATAAGGCGTTCAACTGGTCTACTGCTGCGCGCATACCGGTAGTGACTGAGCCACGGGATTGGAAATAAACATCCACCAGGCGGTCAAGAATCTGATTGAGGTTATCTGGCGGTTGGGAATCATCGCCAGAAAGGGTTAATTGAAGAATCAACAGATCTTTTGAACGGCTACGCTCAGTTCGCCGTGGCGCTGATCGAACCATCAGGCCGGGTAGGTCGGCGTTTTCTATTCCATTGGTGAGGTGTAAAGGTAGATAATTTAAATCAAACACGGCTTCCCATTCCAACCAGTTTATCGAACGAATTTACCATGAATTGATTATACATCCTTTCACAAACTGAAGGAATGGAAGCAAAAAAAGGGCAGCAGGGTTCCATAAGAGACGATTTCATCCAAAACGGTTTACGAACTGATGGATTTGCATAGGCAGGATGGTTCATCAACTGTCTGCTAACTGTTCAATTACACAGCTTTATGGTAATCTATACACATTGGGGGACCCTTTGGTTAGGGCTTGGTTGAAAAAATAATTGCTGGGAGATCGGACCATTGAAGCCGAACAAACGAAGTTTCCCCATTTTTGAAATTGCGCTGCTTCTACTCGTTTTCTTTTTACATATTTCCATCCTGTTTGCTTCACCAGAGATTGTGTTGCATTACTTCTCTGAAGATGAAGCTTTTTATTCCTTCCAAATCGCTCGGAATGTAGTTGAGGGACATGGGGTTACTTTCGACCGGGTTACTCCAACCAACTCGATCGCGCCTGTATGGCTATTGGTTTTGACCCCCATATTTTGGCTGGCCCGGATAAACATTGTTCTCCCGCTGCGCCTGATGGTGATCTTGTCCGCTTTGCTCAATGCGGGAGCGGCTATTTTCTTATACAGGCTGGCGCGCCGGGCACTAAGCGAACCTATCGCTATGTTGGCTGGCTTAACCTGGGCGGTGTTACCCAGAATATTAGAGATCAACGTTCACAGCGGCATGGAAAGCGCCTTAAACGCCTTTCTTTTGCTTGTATTCTTAAACCTTATCGTTCAGGCGGCTGAAAAAAGCTGTGATTGTTTATCTAACCGCGAACTAATAAAAGTGGGTTTGGCGGCGGCAGCATTGTTTTTAACACGCTACGATAACTTCTTTCTGATTGTGGTATTTGGCGTTTGGCTGGTGTTTCGCAGCAGCCGCATGCGCTACATGGTGCTGGTTGATGCAATAATCATTTTGGTCAGCGTGTTTGGCAGTTTCATGCTGCGCTTTGAGTTAAAAGAAATCTATTTGCTGGGGCGACCGGCGCAATGGGTGATGGCGATGGCATTGCTGGTCAAGCCCACCTTGATGTATTTTGCCGGAATGTACTTCCCACCGCGCACCTGGTCGCGAGGGAAGATGTTGCTTTATACCTTTCTCGGATTGACTTTTTCCTCATTGCTGATCGCTGGATTACTTAACCTGGCGGAAATGTGGAACTGGCTGCCCGGTTTTCCCCGCACGGTTTTAATTCTGGATTGGCTGTTCAGCCTGGTG
>Ga0209269_1001907_pt1 | contig 9910 bp, 13 predicted proteins | sample MTBAKMMethaMetaG_FD_187455 | JGI IMG/M metagenome (GOLD analysis project Ga0209269, IMG submission 187455) | Enrichment culture microbial communities from Arthur Kill intertidal strait, New Jersey, USA, that are MTBE-degrading - MTBE-AKM (Arthur... | ecosystem: Environmental > Aquatic > Marine >... | reverse complement strand
AAAAAGATCAGGTGTGCATCCTCATCCCCACCCTCAACGAGGCCCCGACGATCAGGGACCTTGTCCGGGCCTTTCGCGACCGGGGCTACCGCCGCATCCTGGTGATGGACGGCAACAGCACCGACGGAACGGCTGCGTTTGCAGAAGAAGCCGGGGCGGAAGTCCGGCTCCAGAGCGGGAAGGGAAAGGGCAACGCCGTCATCGAAGCCGCCGGGATCATCGATCTCCCCTATGTGCTGATGCTCGACGGCGACGGAACCTATCTTCCCGAAGATGCCGAAAAGATGCTCCAGCCTCTCTTCTCAGGCTTTGACCATGTCATCGGCAACCGTCTGGCCTTCCCGGATTCGCGCGCCTTCACCCGCCTGAACCTGACCGGAAACCACCTCATCAACCACTTCTTCAGGCTCGCCCACGGGCGCGACCTCAGCGACATCCTCTCGGGCTACCGGGCCTTCACCCTCCGCTCCCTCAGGGAGATGAACCTGCGGGAAGCCGGATTCGAGATCGAGACAGAAATGGCCGTGCAGGCGGTGAACCTCAACCAGCAGATCGCCGTCGTCCCGGTAAGATATCTGGAGCGCCCGGGCACGCCGACCAAACTCCATCCCCTCCAGGACGGCATGCGGATCCTCTCGGCGATCTACCGGTTCGCAAAGACGAACAACCCGCTCTTTTATTTCGGTCTCATCGGCGCCTGCCTCACCCTTGCCGGCGGGGTGCTGGCGATCTACGTGCTCGTCGAGTGGCTCAACCACATCGAGCACATCCCCCTCACCATCCTCACTGTCCTCTTAATCATGGTCGGGATCGAGATCTTCATGTTCGGGGTGATCGGCGACATGCTCCTCGCCTTCCACCGCGAGGTGGTCCGGGAGATTCAGCGGATGCAGCCGCCGAAAAAACCTGAATAGGCGATCACGCGGCAGGCGTGCTCGGCAAGGGAGGTATAGAGATATGCCTCCTCCACACTCTTTCCTGTAGCAAACGTGCCGTGACCGCGCGCGATCACGAGACGGCCGTCCCTGCCGAGCGCCGCCGCCACGTTGTCGGCCAGCTCCTGCGTGCCGGGCGCACCGCCGACCACCGGAATCACCGGACAGAGCATCTGCCCCTCGGAGTCACGCGGGACCACCCGGTCAAGGGCAAGGGAAGCCGCCACTGCATAGGGGGGGTGGGCATGCACGATCGCCCGGTGCTGTGAACAACGGTAGATCGCCTGATGCACGCGGTACTCGCTCGATGCTCCGGCCGGTGCCGGCCCCTCAAGGGGTGCAAGAACCAGGTCGCCCGGGTCGTCGAGGTAGGTCCCGGTGCCGGTGATCATAAACCCCTCATCTTCTCTCCTGCTCATATTCCCGAAATTTCCACCGACAAGCCCTTCGGTAAAGAGCCTCACGCCAATTCTTACAAAATCTTTATCCTGCATTCTTCGCACCTCTTTTTTCCGCAGAACTCTTTTGCATACTCGACGATCCAGCCGTGCGCCTGTGCGTGGGCAGTCGCCTCTGCCGGCAGCACCCGCTCGAACAGATCTTTAAGATCCCGGTACGATCCTGAAATCCCCATGCACCCGCAGATGCGTCTGGTATATGCATCGATCACAAACGACGCCCGTTGAAATCCATAGCAGAGGATGCTGTCCGCCGTCTCTTCGCCGACGCCGTGCACCGCAAGAAGCGCTTCCCGCAGGTCTGCCGTCGGCATCTCTCCAAGCGCCCGGATACCGCCCGATTCCTGCACCATCAAAGAGACTGCCTTCAGACGCCGCGTTTTCACCCGATAAAACCCTGCCGGGCGGATCTGCTCCTCGATCGTGGCGGCATCGGCCGCTGCAATCCCCTCTGTCGAGCAGATGCCCGCCTTACTGAGGTTCTCAAGCGCCTGCTCCACATTCTCCCAGCGGGTCTGCTGGGTGAGCACCGCACCGATGATCACCTCTTCAGGAGAGGCGTCCCACCAGACGATCCTGCCGTAGCGCCGTTCAAGAAGATCCAGAAGCACCGATATGCGCTCTTCCGGGCTCATAAAAAAAATAAACAGGTTTTTCCGGCCGTCGCAGTCCGGTTCTTACTCTTCGATCAGGGGTTTGAGGATCTGCTCGAGGGTGTCGGCGCGGGTAACCCCTTCGAGTTTATGCATGACGATGCCGTCTTTCTCGATGATCAGCGTCGGGACCACCCTGATACCGTACTTCGTCGCCGCCTCCATGTTCTGGTCCACGTCCACCTTCCTGATCTCGACGCTGTCACCGAGTTTCTGTCCGAGTTCCTCGAGGATCGGCGTCTGCATCTTGCACGGCCCACACCAGGTCGCAAAAAAGTCCGTCAGTACTGGTTTGCTCATTATTCTCCCTCGGTTATGCATGATCATCGATCAGAGAAGTTAAAATTGTTTCGAGGGTCCCGGCGTCGGTGAGGCGTTCAAAGCGTTTCACGACCAGTCCGTCTTTTTCGATCACGATCGTCGGGACGGTCACCAGCTGGTATTTCGCAATCAGGTCCCGCCTCTCGCCGACGTCGATCTTCCTGAATTCAACAGCATCCCCGATGCGAGCCGCCAGTTCGTCGACGATCGCCGTCTGCCTTGTGCAGGGCTCGCACCACGCCGAGAAGAAATCGATGAGCACCGGCCTTCCCATGATCTGCCGGGTGGGAAAAAAGAGAAGATAAAGGTATCAGATCTATTTCGAGAGGATCGCCATGATGATCTTTCCGTACGCCGGCCGCGTCACCAGCACGCCGATGAGCACGCCGAGGATCGTGATGATCGCAAAGCCCCGCAGGGTCGAGAGGTCCATCAGGGCAAGCGGAAGCATGGCGATGAAGGTGGTCGATGCGGCCACGACGATGATCCCGAGGGCCCGCGCCAGTCTCTTCAGATAGACGCTCGGCGAGGGCACCCGTCCCTCGTAGAGCACCTCATCGGTGATGACGACCAGCTGGTCGATGCCCGTACCCATCACGGCGATGATACCGGCGATCGAGGCGAGGTCGAGCTGCTGGATATAGCGGGCAATCCCGAGCAGGATGATGATCTCGGCGAGGTTGATCGCGATCATCGGGAGGACGATGCTCGGCTCGCGGTACCTGAAGTAGACCACAACGCCGACGACGATGAGGGCCAGGGCCGCTGCGGCAAAGGCGACGATCTTGAAGTAATCCCCGAGCGTGGCCGAGACCGAACCAGAGCCCGCCACCGTCACATCCACCGGCAGGGCGCCGGCACGCAGGTGGATCTCGAGGTTCAGGGCGTCCTGCATACCCGCATCCCCGGTGCCGGTGGAGGCGCGGAGTTCGCGGATCGGTTCCGCTTTCAGTTTTGCGGCAAGGTCCGGGGAGAGCGGCGCCGAGTAGACCGTGTTGTTGTCCAGGAGCATGATCAGCTCGTGGTTGTCAGGGTCATTGACGGCGTTGGAGGAGATCGCCGCCTCCCTGAACGATACTGCTCCTGCTTCGCTGAGGGTGAACGCGACGCCCCACATGTCCGATCCCGGCGGGTAGACGGTCGGGACCGACACACTGGTGACGGCGTCGCCGAAGAGCACATGCTGGCTCTCGCTGCCCGCGGTCTGGACCCTGATCTCGAACTTGCCCTGCTGACCGACGACCTCGTTCGCCGTCGCCATGTCGACGCCTGCAAGTTCGACGCGCACATAGCGCGTGACGCCGTTGAGGCCGGTCAGGATGTTCACCCGGGCGTCCTTGGTGCCGAGGCTGTTGACCTTGTTTTCAAGGATGCGTTTCACATCCTCAGCAGTCTCCTTTGAGACGCCGGGGTTGTAGGTGACGATCGTCGCACCCTCTGCCAGGAGGATTGGCTGGAGTTCTTCCTGAGATAATTTCTTTCTGATCTCAATCTGATCGTCTGCGGCGACGATCACCTCGGTGTCCAGGGTCCGGCTGAGGTTCGCTGCCAGACGGTCGATGGACCGGTCGGTCTGGACGGTGAGCACCTCTGCCTGGAATTCCATCTGGAGCCAGGAGCCTTCCTGGAGGTCGAGGCCGTACTGGAGGTTGGTCGTGAATTTCCCGTCCTCAAAGTGAGGTCCGATGGCGACAATGGAAGCGGCGACGAGGACGACAAGGAGGACGACGCGCCAGTCGCTCATCAGTTTTCTGAGGGTATCGTTGCTCATGTGCGTCTCCCCTGTTTCATCGCGTAATCTTTGAGGATGCCGGCGTTGAGCACCCAGGTGTTCATCAGGTCAACAAAGAGTCCGATCAGCAGGACCGCCGCGATCTGGAAGATCACCTCGACCTGCCCGATGGCGGTGACGACCAGCATCGCAATGACGGCGGCGATGGTCGTGGTCGTCATGATGATCCCTGTCCTGTAGGCGCCTGAAAGTTTCTCTTCGACCTTTCCCTGTCGCTTTAACAGGCGGGTTGTGAGGAGGACGTCGCTGTCGACAGAATACCCGATGAGCATCAGGAGCGCAGCGGTCGTTGAGAGGGTAAGCGGGATGCCGACGATGTTCATGATCGCTGCCGTGATGACGATATCGGAAAAGGCCGAGAGCACAATGGCGACCGATGGGACGAAACTCCTGAAGGCGATGAAGACGACCAGCGCCATCCCGATGAACGAGAAGACGAGCGCAATGAGTGCCTGCTGCTGGAGCGCGGCGCCGAACGCCTCGCCGATCTGGTCGATCTTCGCCTCGGGGTAGCGGTCGTTCACCTTTTCGCTGAGAACTCTGTACTGGTCATCGGACATCGGGCCGAATTTGAGGTATTTGCCGCCGCCCAGTCCTTCACCGACACTTTCCAGAGGGAACCCGGAAAAATAGCTCTCGATCTCTGCGACGCTCTCGTCCGTTATGATCGTCACAGCTGTGCCGCCGGCGAAATCTATGCCCGGCGTAACCGGCATCCCGGTGCTCACCCAGTTTACGGCGAGCAGGACGAGGGCCAGCAGAAGCACGATAAGAGGCACCGCCACCATCTGCTTCGGGGGGTATTTATTGACATCATAGGTAGCAAAACCCATATCTACGTACTCTGCCGTATAGGGGATTAAATATTTGGATATCCCCTGTTGCACCGTTATTATCAGGAATACCAGAAGATCGGATCGGCATTATTCAGGTTTTGGGTTGTTTTACGTTCCGGGGCCCGGAAGGAATGAGACGAAATCGGAACTTATTTATAATGTACAATTCTACACTCCGTTATGCGGTCCCCGGCCGATTTCAAGAAGGAGATTGAGGCCCGCCTGAAGAAATATCTCTCCCGGGACAGCACGGGTATTCGCCACGAGGTGCTTGCTTTCTTTGTCAGGATAAAGTCAGCGACGATACCTGAACTCTATACCCGGCTTTCCGAGACCTTTGCGATCAGTTACCACTCAGTGGCCTCGATGGTTGGTATCATCGCTTCGCGGATGGGCATCCTGCACGTGAAGAGAGATATGGACGGAGCAAACGCGGTCTATCAGATCAAGGAAGATTATGTGTGCATGGTCGCCCGTCTGCTCAAATGCGGCTGACCCGACGATCAGAACTATTTTACCTTTTCCTGCGTCCAGATATAAAGGATGATAAGGCCCCGGAGAGATTTCTCTTCTGAGAAGATCACGGTTTCAGACGATGTTATTACGTATATCGAAAAAAAGCACTCGGATTTCCGGGTATCCACATCCTGCGGCGGTCCGATCCTCATGCCCGTCTCGATGAAACCACCGAAAAATACCGACGTGCAGATCAGGGCCGGCAGCCACCGCATCTATGTCTCGATGTACCAGGCGCCATATATCGATACGATCGACATGACGCTTATTCCATTCTATGAGCATGACTGACCATGCCGTTTGAAGAACTGCCCCATCAGGCCGATGTCCGCGTGCGCGTCACGGCAGATTCCTGCGACGCTCTCTTTGCAGAGGCGGCCAGGGCGATGTTTTCTATCATGTACGTCGCCTGCGGGGAGGGCGGGATCGAGCGGCGGGTCTCGGTGAGCGCCCCCGACATGCCCCAGCTGATGGTCGACTTCCTCTCAGAGCTGCTCTTTATCGCGGAGGTCGACCGGGTGGTCTTCTCGTCGTTCGAGGTCACGGTGAAGGGCACGGCGCTTGAAGCCGTGGCCCATGGCGAACCCTTCAACCCCGACCGGCACCGGGGCGGGATGGAGATCAAGGGCATATCCTATTCCGGGCTCAGGTTCTTCCGTGACGGGGAAGAGTTTTGTAGTGAGATACTCTTTGATGTGTGAGGTGTTCTGATGCTTGCGGGGATCGAGAGGATCGATGAGGTGGAGTGGGAAGTACCGATCGGGTACGTTCCCGGCATGCGGGTTCCGGGCCGCTTTTTTCTCTCGGAAGATCTTTCTGAGACGCTTGAGGTCGGGGCCGTCCAGCAGCTGGCAAACGTGGCGGTACTTCCCGGGATCGTGCGCTATTCCCTTGCCATGCCGGACATCCATTCGGGATACGGTTTTCCGATCGGAGGGGTCGCGGCATTCGAGCAGGAGACCGGGGTGATCTCCCCGGGCGGCGTCGGCTACGATATCAACTGCGGGGTGCGCCTGATCGCCACCCCGCTGACGCCTGACGACATTAAAAATCCCCGCGCCCTGATCGAAGCGCTGTTTACCACCGTGCCGACAGGGGTGGGTGCGGAGAGCGAGATGCGCATCTCCCCGCATGATCTCGAGGAGATCATGGTCGAGGGCGTCGACTGGGCGGTTGCCGCAGGCTACGGCACCGAAAAGGACGCCGCCCACTGCGAGGAGGGGGGAAAGATGCCGAACGCAAACGCTGCGCCGGTATCGAAAAAAGCCTGCCAGAGGGGGATGCCCCAGGCCGGGACCCTCGGATCGGGCAACCATTTTCTTGAGATCCAGGCGGTGGACGCCGTCTTTGACAACGAAGCGGCGCAGACCTTCGGCCTGAGCGCAGGGCAGATCTGCTTCATGGTCCACTGCGGTTCACGCGGCCTTGGCCACCAGATCTGCACCGATCACCTCCGGACGCTTGAGTCGGCCACGCGGCGATACGGGATCGAGATCCCCGACCGGCAACTCGCCTGCGCCCCGGTGCATTCGCCCGAAGGTGAAGCCTACTTCGGGGCGATGGCGGCGGCCGCAAACTATGCGTGGGTAAACCGGCAGGTGATCACCCACCAGGTCAGGACGGTGCTGAACCGGATGTACGGGATCGACTACGAGGAGATGCCGCTGGTGTACGACGTCGCCCATAACGTGGCCAAGATGGAAAGGCACACCACCGATAAAGGTCGCCAGACACTCTGCGTCCACCGGAAAGGGGCGACACGCGCCTTTGGACCGGGCTGCCCTGAAGTCCCGCAGGACTACCGAGCCGTTGGCCAGCCGGTGATCATACCGGGGAGCATGGGAAGTGCGTCCTATGTCCTTCATGGGACGAAGACCGCCATGGAAAAGACCTTCGGAAGCACCTGCCACGGGGCCGGCAGGGTGATGAGCCGGACGAAAGCGAAGAAGGCGACGCCGGGCAGCGAGGTCAGGAAGGATCTGCTGAAACAGGGGATCATCGTCAGGGCGACGAGCGACGCCTCGATCGCGGAAGAGGCCCCTGATGCCTACAAGGAGAGTTACAAGGTGGTGGATGTGGTGCGGCGCGCCGGCCTCTCGCTGCCGGTGGTGCGCCTCCGCCCGATCGGGGTGATCAAGGGATGATCGCAAAAGCGGCGATCCTCTGGGACGAGCCCGGGACGTTCAACCGGTTTGTGAACGAGTGCTGCGGGATCTGCTGCGACCACGTCAACCAGCACCTGATCGCCTCCCCCTTCTATCGGGGGCGGTATGTGGCCCTGGTCGTCCCGACGGGGTTCGGAAACCCGCGCTACTCTCGCCTGCTCCCGGGCCTGCGGGCGGCGGCCCCGCGGATCAGAAGATTTGTCGAGAACGGCGGGCGTCTCCTGGTCTTCGGCGCCGCAGACGAGCGGCCCGGCGCCTACGACTGGCTGCCCTTCCCGGTGGAGTACAGGCACGAATACAGAGAGAGAGCACTCAGTTTCCCGGGCAGCACGCCATATGGCTCTCTCATCGACGGCTACGATGCCGGGGCCGTCGAGACCGACGGTGTCTTTCCCGTCCATGGCGGCGAGACGGTCGCCGAGACGCCTGAGGGTGAGGCGGTCATCATCGCAAAAGAGATCGGCGAAGGTGCGGTTGTTGTCGCCACAACCCACGAATACCCGTCGGCAAAATTTATGGGCGCTTTCTGCACTGCGGAAAGAGAAACCTTATTTTAGAGAAGAGAGATGGAGTGTACAGGTGTAATCATGGATCAGTATATCATCGCTGCCTCTTCCACCCCCGCGGATCTCGTGCCGGTCGTTATGGCGGTTCACCACCTTCTCAACCGCCTGCCGGTGACGGCTCGTTCTCGGGATCAGCCCGGCATCCGTATCGAGGAGGGAAGGGTGGTCGATGATCGCTACACCGGTCCGGTGCTCGAAGCGGCGATCGTCGAGAACGCCGTTAAAAAAGAGGTCCCGGTCTCCGGGCCGTACCGCGGCGTGCCTGTGGTCGTTGCCCCGGTCAGGGACGGGTCGGGTGCGGCGATCGGCGCCATCGGTGTCGTGGACATCACCGGCATCTTCGACCTTGCCACACTCATGGAGCACCATTCAGCGATCCTCCAGCAGGTCTGCGGGAAGGACCCCTGTCCTCTCCCGTCGGAGTCTGTCTCTGCCAGAAGGTAATAGCATGAACGACACGATACAGCAGGTCTTCAGAATTCTTGAGTCTGCCGATGGCCCGATCACGGCCGATGAGATCAGCAGGGAGCTCGGGATCCCCAGGTCGGCGGTCTCCCATCATATCAAGGAACTCAGGGAGAGCGGCCATGATATCGAGTCCTCTCTCGATGCGGGATACCTTCTTGTCAGGAGTGCCGGCCCCATCACGCCTGAGGGGATCAAAAAAGTGCTCAGGACCTCCTTTGTCGGCGTCGACACGCGCTACTACGAGAGCGTGGGGTCCACGAACTGGGCGGCGAAGAAACTCTGCATGGAGACCGATCCCGCCCTCCTTAACGGGACCGTGGTGGTCGCCGAGGAGCAGACCGGGGGGTTCGGAAGGCTCGGGCGGGCGTGGGCCTCACCGAAAGGCGGCATCTGGGCAAGCATCATCTTAACGCCGAAGATGCCGGTGGACTCGCTCTTCATGATCATGATGGCGGCCTCGATCTCGGTGGCCCGGGCGATCAGGCGGAAATACGATCTCGGCGCCCTGATCAAGTGGCCAAACGACGTATATATCGGGGATAAAAAGGTGGCCGGCCTGCTGCTCGAACTCTCGGCCGACGGCGACGAGATCCATTACTGCCTCCTCGGCATGGGCATCGACGCAAACGTGGACGTCGGGGAACTCTCTCCGGAACTGCAAAAGAGCGTCACCTCGATCAAGGCCGAACTCGGCCACGATATCGACCGCGCCTCCCTGCTTGCCATGATCCTGCGGGAATTTGAGAGCCGGTATATGATCGTCCAGAGCGGCGAGTACGAGCCGATCATCAGGGAGTGGAAGAGCCTCTCCCTGACGCTGGACAACCGCGTCTCGATCCGGACGGCTCGCAAGTCCTTCGAGGGCGTGGCGATCGATATCGACCAGCACGGCGCCCTGATCATCCGCAGGGACAACGGGCGCATCGAAAAAGTGATCGCAGGGGACTGTGTGCATCTGTAAGGGTTGCTGATGTACGGAGACGAGCGGCGTTCCCGGATTATCGCAGAGTCGGCAGGCTTTATCGCCCTGATTGCCGCGGGCTCGTGGGTCTCAATCCCGTTTTTCCCGGTCCCGCTCACCCTTCAGACCTTCTTTGTCCTCCTCGCCGGTGCGGTGATGAAGCGGCGGGCGGTCGTGCCGGTCGGGCTCTACGTGCTGCTCGGGGCCCTGGGCCTCCCGCTCTTCCACAACGGGACGGC
>Ga0209269_1001906_pt1 | contig 9913 bp, 8 predicted proteins | sample MTBAKMMethaMetaG_FD_187455 | JGI IMG/M metagenome (GOLD analysis project Ga0209269, IMG submission 187455) | Enrichment culture microbial communities from Arthur Kill intertidal strait, New Jersey, USA, that are MTBE-degrading - MTBE-AKM (Arthur... | ecosystem: Environmental > Aquatic > Marine >... | reverse complement strand
TCCCGCGAGTTGACCGCCCGCACGGAAACGATCCACCCATGCACCCGGTTGTCGCCCTTTACACCGGTCCCAAGAGCGAGCACCGCGGCAAAGCACTGCCAGGGGAGGTACCGGTCGACCAGCTCCTCTTCGACGATTGCATTTGCCTCGCGTACCACATCGACCTTCTCCCGGGTCACCTCCCCGATCACCCGGACAGCAAGGCCCGGGCCCGGGAAGGGCATGCGGTGCTGGATCTCCGGAGGGAGTTCCAGCGCCCCGGCAACTTCGCGCACTTCGTCCTTGTACAGGTCGCGGATGGGCTCGATCACCTTCTCGAACTCCATGTGCAGCGGCATGCCACCCACGTTGTGGTGACTCTTGATCCCGCCCTCGCTCTCTATGCGGTCGGGGTAGATGGTGCCCTGGAGCAGGTACCGGGCCCCGGTCCTGGTGGCCTCCCGCTCAAAGACGCGGATGAACCGTTCCCCAATCACCTTCCTCTTCTGTTCGGGATCGACAATCCCGGAGAGTGCGGAGAGGAACTCTTCTTCTGCGTGGACAATGTGGAGATTCAGGTGCCCGAACATCTGGGCAATGCGTTCTGTCTCCCCCTTCCTCATCAGGCCGGTATCCACATAGATGGGGATGAGCCGCTCCCCGATGGCCCGTGCAGCCAGTGCGGCGCAGACCGAGCTGTCGACCCCGCCCGATAATGCGATGACCACGGGGTGGGTCCCGGTCTCGTTCCGGATCTCTTCGATGGCTTCCCTGATGAACCGTTCTGTGTTGACCATTGCTGACCTACCTCCTGCTCCTTCGTGCCCGGCATGCTTCCACAAACCCCATGAACGGTGGTGATGGCCGGGTGGGGCGTGACCGGAACTCGGGATGGAACTGGGTGGCGAGGAAGAACGGGTGGTCAGGGATCTCGCAGATCTCCATCCGGTTTTTCCACACCCCTGAAAAGACCATGCCGCCTTTCTCTATCCCGGAGAGATACTCCGGGTTCACCTCGTACCGGTGCCGGTGCCTCTCCACGATCTCCTTCTGCCCGTAGATCCGCATGGCGAGGGTATTCTCCTTCAGGGTGACGGGATAATTCCCGAGGCGCATGGTTCCGCCGAGATCAGTCACTCCCTCCTGCTCAGGGAGAATGGCGATCACGTGGCGTCCCTCGCCCATTTCGGCACTGGTCGCATCCTCCCATCCGAGCACGTGGCGCGAGAACTCCACCACGGCGAGCTGGAACCCGAGGCAGAGGCCGAGCAGGGGGATCCGGCGGGTCCGGGCGTACTGGATCGCTCCGATCTTGCCCTCAAGACCCCGCTGGCCGAAGCCCCCCGGGATGAGGATGCCGTCAAATTCGGCGAGCTGTGTCTCCTCGTACCGCTCGGCGTCGAGCCAGCTTATCTTCACTTCGGTGGAGAGTGCCCGTCCCGCATGCTTGAGGGCCTCCTTGATGCTTATGTAGACGTCCTCGACCCCGTACTTGCTGACGATCCCCACCTGCACCCTGTTCGTATATTCCCGGGAGACCAGGCTGTACCAGCTGGTATCCGCTTTTTTCGGTTCAAGCCTGAGATACTGGAAGAGCACCTCGGCAATACCCTCCTTTTCCATTTCCATCGGGACCTGGTAGATGTCGGGGACCGTGGCTGCACTGATCACCCCCTGCTGGGCGAGGTCGCAGAAGGCCGAGATCTTTCGCTTGGTCTGGGAGCCGATGGGACGTTCCCCCCTCCCTACGATGATATCGGCATGCAGCCCGAGTTCGCGGAGGGCCTTGACCGAGTGCTGGGTGGGCTTGGTCTTGAGATCCCCCATGGAGTCTTCCGGAAACAGGGTGACGTGGATCAGGAGCGTATCCTCTTCCGGGAGTTCCCCGCGCATCTGGCGAACGGCTTCGAGAAACGGCATGCTCTCGATATCCCCGACCGTTCCGCCCACTTCGACCAGGCAGATATCGGCCTGTTCGTTCCCGGCTGTCGCGTCATGGGCTACCACCCTGATACAGGACTTGATCTCATCGGTGATGTGGGGAATGATCTGGACCGTCTCACCCAGGTACTCACCTTTCCGCTCCTTCTCGATCACACTCCTGTAGATTTTACCGGTGGTGATATTGTGATCGGACGTGAGGTCGATATCGAGGAACCGCTCGTAGTTGCCCAGATCGAGATCCACCTCCCCCCCGTCAGAGAGGACAAAGACCTCGCCGTGCTGGCCGGGGTTCATGGTTCCGGCATCGATGTTCAGGTAGGGATCGATCTTAACCGCAGTTACCCCGTAGCCCCGGTTCTTGAGGATCCTTCCGACCGATGCAGCGGTGATGCCCTTGCCAAGGCCACTCATCACCCCCCCGGTTACAAAGATGTATTTCACAGAGACTACCCCACCCAGGCGAACCTGTTGTCTGGTGTACGTATTCTACCCGGCTGGTGATAGTTTTTGTTCCATACTCCCCGAGAAAAGAGCATTCACCCTCTCATCACGGCATATGCGGCCGAACACCGGGCGAGGATCCTGTCCTCCCCCTTCCGGGTCACATCTGCCTCGGCAAAAATGACTCTCCGCCCCCGTTTGACCACGGTTCCGGAGGCAACCAGCACGCCCCCCTGCGTCCCGGCAAGAAAGGAGGTACTCTCGGAGACGGTGGCAATGCGCTCTCCCGGTTCGAGCAGAGGATAGATGGCAAGGACCATAGCTTCATCGGCGAGAGCGGTGAAGATTCCTCCCTGGAGCCATTCCTCTCCGTTCATCATGTCCGGCCGTACCGGCATCCGTAGTTCAGCTGATCCTTTTCCGATGCTTCCGAGTTCCACCCCCATGAGCGTAAAGAACGGGTTTGCATCCCGCCCCTGCGCCCGTATACGCTCGATGTAGTTCATGATCCCGAGATTCGGGCTTTACCGGGATAAGGGTGCCGGACATCCTTTTTTTTGTTCCGGAACCAAACATACTGGCATGGATGTCGATGAGGAGAAGGAGATGCTGAAAGACCTGATCTGGCTCAATGCCGTGATCGCCACCGAGCTCATCCAGATCACTGAGAATGTCTCTTCCATTCTCCGCCAGGGACCACCCCCCGAATCCTGTCTCGTGGATCACAACCGGCTCAGGCAGCAGGCGCTGACGATCGTCGAGAAGTACCGGGATTCACCAGCACTTAGGGAACACCTGCTCGGCCACCAGTAACAGGAGAGGAGCCTGATTCCACCCATACCACCTGCATACAGTCTCATCATCCCGGCATATAACGAGGAGGACCGGATCCGGGGCCTCCTCGATCAGATGCCCGGCACGACCGGCCAGTATATCGTGGTCAGTGACGGGACCGATGCCACACCTGATATCGTTGCATCGTTCGCCCGGGCCCACCCTGGTCTCGACCTGGTCTGCCTGACCTATGAACAGAGGCTCGGGAAAGGCGGTGCGATCAGGGAGGGGTTCGCCCATGCTGCCGGCTCCCGGGTCGGTTTCATGGACGCCGACGGGTCAACCTCAGTCTGCCAGATGGAGGAGCTCATCAGCCACATCAACGGTGCCGATGGCGTTATCGGCTCACGCTGGCTGCCGGGCTCCGTGATTCCGGTCAGGCAGGGGATCGCACGACTGCTCGAGAGCAGGATGTTCAACCTCCTGGTTCGTCTCCTCTTCTCGCTCTCGTTTTCAGATACGCAGTGCGGTGCAAAAGTATTTAAAAAATCAGCCATCGATGCTGTGGTAGGTGACATGGTCTCGACGGGATTTGAGTTTGACGTCGAGCTCCTGTGGCGACTCTTCCGGAAGGGGTTCCTGGTCAGGGAATACCCAATCACCTGGGAGAACCAGGGGGCATCACGAGTGAAAGGTACGGATAGCTTCCGGATGCTCGCCGCCCTCATATCTCTTCGCCTGGGAGGGGCAGGGCGATGACCAACGAACGCTTCGAGGAGGTCCGGCGCGAGTCCTTCCGCCTCTTTGAAGAGGGGAGGTATACCGAATCACTGGAACGGTGCCGTGCCGCCGGCACCGCCACACCCGATCCGCAGCTGGCCATTCTTGCCGCCCGAAACCTCTTCAACCTGGGCCGTTTCGATGAGGCAGAAGCATACACCCGGGATCTTATCCAGAAGATGCCGGACACCTCCTACCTCCACAGTTTCCTGGGACGGATCCTCGAGGCGCGGGGAGAGGATACCGCGGTATCCGAGTATGCACGGGCAGTTCTGCTGGACCCGACAAACCAGGAAGCCCTCAGGAGTTATGCCGCGTACCTGGTGTCAAAGGGGGATCACCGGATGGCCGTTCCGGCCCTGAAGAAACTGGCTGCCCTGACCGGGCGGGAAGATGACAACCGATGCCTGGTCCGGGCCCTGACGGCATCGGGACAGGCCGCAGACGCGCTATCCCTGTTTGGCAGGGACGTGCGGCGGCGAGAGGAAGATATGGACTATATCGCGGCCCTGATGGGTGCCGGACGCTATCCGGAAGCCGCCCGGGAGGCGGCAGCGGCCTACCGGGTAGCCGGGAAGCTCCCGTTTGCCCGGATCCATCTCAGGGCCCGTGCCCTGAAGGATCCGGAAGCTGCAGCTCCGGAGTACAGGGATTATTTCTCCACCCTGAGAGACCCGGGCATCGGCCTCGACTACGCACTGCTGCTCCGGGCGCTCGGACAACCGGAAGAGGCCCTGGGGGTATGCCGTGAGCTGCTGGACGCGGACGAGGCAGTTCCCGACTACGCGGTCCGCCTCCTGACCTGCCGGCTGAATGCCGATCTCGGTGAGAAGGAGCGGGCGTCAGGATGCTATGAGCACCTCATCCAGGATGCCCTGCAGAATCTCGATGATCGTGAATTCCTCGCGGACCTGCTCTCGGGATACCGGGAGTTCCTCCTCACCTACTACCCGGTCCGGGACGCCGAGACCCGTTTTCTTTCACATGTTTCAGCCCAGCCCCAGGTAGTCTCCCTGCTCGCCACAGCCCGCCTGTACGAGGATATCGGCGATCTGTCCGAAGCCCGTTCCTACTCCTACCGGGCCTTCAGGAGTGATTTCCTGCAGGGGGGGATGGCCTATGCAGGGTTCCTGGCCGGGCAGAACGACGTGCGTGAGAGTGAGAAGGTTCTCCTCTACGTGCTGAACAATGCAAAGCGGACCCGGGAGATTGAGACCGTTGCCGGGCTGATCCTCGATGACCAGTGGAAGCTCTACCGGAGAGTCCGGCTGCTCGAGCGGCTGGTCGCCATCCTCGAGCAGCGGGTCGCCCTCTTAAGTTCGGACGGCCTGGAATACCTCGCGGTTGCCTGCCTTGTCTCTGCCAGCTCCGCCCGCCGGGAGAAGGACGTCCTGCGGTGCAAGGAGTACTGCCTGCGGGGGCTTGATGCCGTGCCGGCGTTCTCGACCCATATCCGGCCGGGTGATTTCCTGGAGCTCATCCAGGGCTGCAAGGAAGAGGGGGTCTGTGATCCCCAGGTCATGAGCCCTCGGAAGCGGGCCGGGGAGCCCGGACAGGAGCATAACCGGGCGGTGAGAGAATTTATCGAAACCTGTGACGACCAGGAGCACCGCATTCTCGAGTATCTCCTCGAGCACCACGAGGCGAGCGAGATCGAGCTCCGTCGCCTCCTGAACACACGGAGGGTGGTCGGGATCATGAACCGGATCATACACAAGGCGGCAGCGTCAGGAATTGAGATCATTGAGAAACGGGGAGTTGGAGAAGGAGGAGAGATCTATGTCTATATCGCAGGGTGACCCGGTAGAGAAGAAACGGCTCGAGAGTCTCAATATCATCAATGCACTCCGGCGGGGGACCGTTCCGGCCGGGGGTCTCGAGCGGATCGCTGTCGGCGTCGATATGGAGGAGGGGGTTATCGGTGCCCAGTTCGACTACGTCGCGAAAGGAGGCGGCGACCTCAAGTTTATCCGGGGGGATTACGGGAGCGGGAAGACGTTCCTCGTTGCCCGGGCACTCGAGATCGCCAGGGAGAAGGGATTTGTCACCGCCCACGTGGTCGTATCCCCCTCAGCACCGCTCTACCGGCAGAAGAACATCTACCAGCAGATCTGCGCAAGCCTCCGGACCCGCGAAGAGGAGCACGCGCTCAAGGCGGTCATCGACAGCTGGCTCTTCTCGATCGAGGAGCGCCTGCTCCGGGTGAGCGACCAGCCTCTCGAGGAGGAGAGCCTGGAAAAGGCGGCCCTCAAGGAGATAGAGACGGCCCTTGCTGGCATCTCAGAGGTGAACTCATCCCTTGCCGCCGCACTCCGGACCTACTACCGGGCCAACAATGCCGGTGACTTCCAGACCGCCCAGTCTGCCATCGGGTGGATTGGTGCAGAGCCAAACATCGGGCGGGAGTTCAAGCAGAAGGCCGGGATCCGGGGCGATGTGGACGAGACGTATGCCCTCATCTTCCTCAAAGGGCTGGTCAGGATCATGGTGAATGCCGGGTATGCCGGCCTCGCGGTTGCCATCGATGAGCTCGAGACCACCCAGGTTCTTCCGAGAAACCAGCGGGACAAGGCCTACAATGCCCTCCGTCTCCTGATCGACTCGCTCGACCGCGGTGAGCTCCCGTACTGCTACTATCTCTTCACCGGGACCCCGGCATTCTTCGAGGGGCCCCGCGGGATACGCTCCATCCCCTCCCTTGCCGACCGGATCGGGGTCACTGAAACCCCGGAGTTCCGGAACCCCCGCCAGCCCCAGATCATTCTCTCCCGGTTCGACGCAAAGAAGCTCGAGCAGGTGGCCCAGAAGGTCATCCAGATCTACTCGGTGGCCTATGCCGAGGTCGACCGGACACGGATCTCCCACCGGTTCATCCGGGCCATGATCGGGAAGGTGACCGGGAAGTTCGGGGGCAGGGTCGATGTCATCCCCAGGATTTTCTTAAAAGAGTTCGTGGATGTCCTTGACAAGTGCGAGCTGTACGACGATTATGATCCCTGGGAGAGCTACCAGTTCGATTTCCGCCATCTGAAAGGTGAACTCCGCGAGGAGGAGGAGGCGGTCATGGTGGTGGAGTTTTAATCAACAGGCTCTACCTCCTTTTTCAGCCGTCTCATCAAATCACTTGATATACTCAACTGGTTTAATTCACGCGGTAATTAAAGAAAAAATGTTAATACTGTTAGAGTTGATTTTGTGGCATATGAATTACAAAAAGCTTCTGTTCGTACTAACCGTTGCCGTTGTCGTAGTGGCCGGGATCGCCTTTTCCGGCTGCACGACACCGACACCACCGGCAGCAACACCGACGCCAACTCCTGCTCCTGCCCAGGAGGATCTCCTGATCGCCACTACAACCAGTCTCTATGATACCGGGCTCCTGGATTATCTGGGTGAGATCTTCGGACCTGATTACAATGCAAACCTGCGGATAACCAGCAAGGGAACCGGCCAGGCAATTGAACTGGGGCGGGGGGGCGACGTCGATGTCCTCATGGTCCATGACCGGGTTCGGGAAGACGCCTTCCTCGCTGATGGTTCAGGTATGGATCGACGCGTATTTGCCTACAACTACTTCATTATTGTGGGTCCGCCATCAGATCCGGCCGGAATTAAGGATATGAGCCCGACAGATGCGTTCACGATGCTCTATGAACAGGGTCAGACCAATCCGTCAGTCGTCTTTGTCTCACGTGGAGATGATTCCGGAACCCATGCCCGGGAGAAGTTGATCTGGAAGCAGGCAGGGTATGATTATGAACAGGTCCGGGCTTCGGGGGCCTGGTATATCGAGGCCGGAACGGGGATGGGCACCACCCTGAACCTGGCCGATGAAAAGGATGCGTATACCCTTTCCGATATCGGGACCTTCCTTGCGTACAAGACTGACCTGGACCTCGTTCCTCTTGTCACGCAGGGAGATGATCTGCTCAACGTGTATTCCGCCATGATCATCAATCCTGCCAAGTACCCGGACACAAAGGTGGCCCTCTCAAAGGAGTGGATCAACTGGCTGATCTCTCCCGAGATCCAGCAGGAAATCGGGAACTTCGGAGTGGCAGAGTACGGGCAGCCGCTCTTCTATCCTGCCCGCGACAACTGGGAGCTCCTGAACGTTCCCCGGGAAGAGACCCAGGATCCCATACCGTGAAAACGGTACTGGAGAGATCCGGGGCACCTTTTTTTTATTTCCCCCGTTGACTGATACAAGGAGGAGTTCATGGCTGGATTTTTCGAAGGTTTAAACCCCATTCTGGAAGGGATTCAGCAGGCAGTCAACCTCCTCATCGCCCTCGATCCTCAGATCCTCCGCATCACCGCCCTCAGCCTGATCATCACGTTATCAGCAGTACTTATCGGCTCCGTAATCTCCCTTCCCCTCGGGGCCGGGATCGCGTATGGGAAGTTTCGGGGGAGAAATGCCCTGATCTGGATTGTCCAGACTCTCTATGCATTTCCAACCGTTGTCATCGGTTTGATCGTCTTCCTCTTTCTCCGGAACAACGGGCCATTCGGGTCGCTTGACATGCTCTTCACCCCCCAGGGCATGATTATCGGCCAGACCGTCCTGGTGCTCCCTATCATCACCGGTCTGACCATCTCGGCGCTGGTGGCAGTTGATCTCACCATCAGGGATACTATCACGTCTCTTGGGGCAACACGGATGCAATTTTTGATATCGGCCATCAAAGAGGCCAGGTTCGCCATCCTCGCCGCCATTGCCCTGGCATTCGGCCGGGCTATATCAGAGGTAGGGGCGGCCATTATCATCGGCGGCAACATCGCCAGCCCCGGTAACTTCTGGACTTCAACCAGGACTCTCACCACGGCCATCACCCTTGAGACCGGGAAAGGCGATATCGCCCTCTCCATCGCGCTCGGGATCATCCTCCTTCTGATCGCCCTGGTCGTGAATGTCATCATCAGCATTGTTCAGAACCGGTGAAGTCCATGATCGAGATAAAGGACGTACACAAGCAATTTGGCGAAAAAAAGGTCCTGAAAGGGGTGAATGCCAGTATTGAACGTGGCGAGGTATTCACTATCATCGGACCTTCCGGCCAGGGGAAGTCGACTCTTCTCCGGTTGATCAACCTGCTTGATAAGCCCACCTCAGGCTCGATCCTCTTTGAGGGGATCGATATCCACAAGAGCCGCGATCAACAGGCTATCCGCAGGAAAATGGCCATGGTCTTCCAGAAACCGGTGGTGTTCAATACCACGGTCTATGAAAACATCGCCTACGGCCTGCATTTCAGACATGCAGATCGGAACATCGTACAAGAACAAGTCGAGCAAGCCCTCGAGGTGATCGATATGGTCGGGTTTGCAGAGCGGAAAGCCAAGTCCCTTTCGGGTGGCGAGATGCAACGGGTGGCCCTGGCCCGGGCCATGGTAACCGGGCCCGAACTCCTCCTCCTGGATGAGCCGACAGCAAATCTCGACCCGCTGGCCACCCACAAGATCGAGGAACTGGTCAGGCACTACAACCGCGAGTCCCATACAACCGTGATCATGTCAACCCATGATATGCAACAGGGTCAGCGCCTGGCCTCCCGGATAGGGGTGATGATGCAGGGGAAGTTTGCCCAGGTAGGGACACCCCGGGACGTGTTCGCCAGTCCATCAGACAGGGAGGTGGCAAACTTTGTGGGTGTCAAGAATATCCTGATTGGAACGATCACGGATAATGTGGAAGGGGTGGCCACCCTGACCGTGGACGGTATCACGATCGACGCTGTCACCTCCCTCCCGATCGGAACACCGGTCTGGGCATCCATCCTTCCTGAGGATATTACCCTCCTCCTGTCCCATGGAAAATTTACCAGTGCCAGAAATGTCTTTTCGGGCCATATTGTCCATTTTGCCCCCCGTGGCCCCCTCCTGAACGTAACCGTGGACTGTGGTGTAAAACTCTCGGCAACGGTAACCTGGAGATCGGCTGAAGAGATGAAGATCAAATTGGGAGACGAGGTCCGGCTCTCATTCAAAGCAA
>Ga0209269_1001905_pt1 | contig 9914 bp, 5 predicted proteins | sample MTBAKMMethaMetaG_FD_187455 | JGI IMG/M metagenome (GOLD analysis project Ga0209269, IMG submission 187455) | Enrichment culture microbial communities from Arthur Kill intertidal strait, New Jersey, USA, that are MTBE-degrading - MTBE-AKM (Arthur... | ecosystem: Environmental > Aquatic > Marine >... | reverse complement strand
TGAACCCGGGGATGGTGATCGTGCCGTCAACGATCTCGACATCAACCGGATCCGCTGTCCCGATCTGGTACGTCGCTGAAACCGCGTCACCGACGTCCACCACCAGGTCACCAGTGGTCGGGTCCGGTCCGGCTGTGGGTTCGGTGATTACCGGCGCTGTGGTGTCCTGGATACCCCCAAGGGGTAAATTATCGACATTTCCCGTTCCGATGAGGTATGCAGAATCGCATATCCCATCTGCATTTGCATCAATGCAGGTTTGTGAAAAGCCAGTGCCGGAGGGGTTTGCCCAGTAATTACCCCCAATAAATGAACCACCAATAATATTAGTATCTGATATTTTTGTGGTGTTCCAGATATTAGGACTGGAAACTCCAACATTGTTGTTATTATTGAAAATATTGTTGTAAATTATGTTATTATGGGAATTATAGTCGATATTTAACCCGTATAAATTATTACTGCTAATATTGCTGTTTATGATCGTATTGAAACTGGAACTCACAATTGAAAATCCATTATTTTGGTTATCTGATGATGTTAAATTAAGGAAGGTATTATTGGATGACTGGTAAATTTTGATTCCATCCCAATTACTATGGACAGATACATCTTCAACAAGATTGTTACCTAAATAATCAATTTCAATTCCATAGAGACTGTTTCCGTCCGCATTAATTTTACTAATAGTGCTGTTTGTAACACTTAATAGAAAACCTACCCCACTGCCAGATGCCGTGTCGTTTTTGATGGTATTATTCCTTGCTCCGGTTTCGATGCAGATCCCAGCACCGCTATTACTTTGAGCAATATTATCGGATATCGTACTAAATGAAACACCATTGAGCTGCATTCCGAAATTGCCGCCGTTGAAGACCCGGTTTCCTGTAATGTTATAATAAGAAGGGGTGGGACAATTGGCGAAATGGATCCCCCAATTAGTGTTGCTATAGGCATTTGAGTTTAATATCGTAATGTTTTTACCGTTATCTACATCTATGCCAGCCATCCAATCTTGGACTGTTACATTCTTAATTGTGACATTGGATTGAGGGGTGGTGGAGTACAAGATCAGGGAGATACCCCGTCCTGCATCGATGCCATCAATGATATGTCCATTTCCCTCGAATATTACATCGTTGGATCGGATATCAATACATCTCGAGGCTGCACTATCCACGATATCATTTTGGAGAGTATAAAGACCTGGAGTCGTAATTACGGTGCAGGAAGTGCAGGGGATTCCAACTGGCGGAAGTTCTGCTACATAGGTGAATTGGTCGGCTAGTCCCGTGGTGGAGGTCCCACCGGGCGTGGTGACTCTGACATCCACGGTTCCGGTCCCTGCCGGAGAAACCGCTGTGATCTGGGTAGCATCGTTAATGGTAAACGAGGCTGCCGGTGTGTCGCCAAAAGTTACCGCCGTTGCTCCAATAAAGTTTGTCCCTGTAATGGTCACCGAAGTACCACCAGCAAGCACACCGGAAACCGGGGTGATGCCGGTAACAGTCGGGACTGCGGGTGGTGTGATAGTAACCGTGAAACCATTCGCGAGCATTCCTGACTGCCCATCCGGGTTAGTTACAACGACATTATACTGCCCGGCTGGTTTACCGGTCAGGTCAGCGGTGCAGGTCATCTGACTCGGCGAGACCACATTCGCGCCACTTGCCGTGATCGTCCCGAGGTCTACGATCTCTAGTGCGTTACTCATACAACTTGCCACATATGCATAGTTGCCAGAAACGTAGACCCCCCAGGCTCCATTGAGAAGAGCGCCACCGGTACCATTTACTATGCTTCCTTTATGAACTGGAACCGCAGGGTTAGAGATATCTAAAATCTCCAGCGCACTGCAACCCCAACTGGTGACATACGCATGGTTACCATATACATAGATGCCCATTGAATCATCAAGTAGGGGCCCATCCTCATCGTGTATTTCAGCACCCTTATGAACGGGGGCTGCGGGGTTGGAAACATCGACGATTTCCAGGGCATTATAACCTGGTAAATATGCATAGTTGCCGGAAACATAAACATCCTGTGGATGATCGAGAAGAGCTCCCCCTGAACCTCGTACTATGCTGCCCTTATGAACCGGAGCCGCTGGATTGGAAATATCTACAATCTCCAACGCACTGCTACCCCAACTAGCTATATACGCATAATCACCAGAAACATAGATCCCTCTAGGGCTAGAGAGGAGAATGCCACCCCCGTTTACGATGCTCCCCTTATGAACAGGGGCCGCTGGGTTGGATATATCCACAATCTCCAAGGCATTACTGTTGTAACTTGTGACGTAAGCATAGTTTCCGGAGACATAGACGCCCCAAGCGCCATCAAGAAGAGCGCCACCAGCACCGTTTACAATGCTCCCTTTATGAACCGGGGCTGCCGGGTTGGATATATCCACAATCTCTAAAGCATCGCGACCAGAACTAGTCACATACGCATAGTTACCAGAGACGTAGACATCATAAGCAGTCAAAAGAAGAGCCCCACCTGTTCCGTCAGTTATGATCCCCTTATGAACAGGGGCCGCTGGATTGGATATATCCACAATCTCCAAAGCACTAACACCAGCACATGCCACATACGCATAGTTGCCGGAAATATAGACTGCAGATGCTCCAGCCAAGCGATAACCATCCACAATCTTGCTTTCATGAACCGGACTGACATTTACCGGAGTAAGCATCGCTGTTGCACCTGGCATGAAATTGTTGCCAGCGAGGTCGGTGATCGAAACAGATGTACTGTTAATTCCAGTTGCTGGTGTAATACTGGTCACAATAGGTGGAGGTGGAATTACATCAGGTGGTTCGGGAATTCCGCCGAGCGCATAAATCTTATTGTCATAACTTCCAAAATAGACGCTGCCATCTGCCACTGCTGGGCTTGAAATGACATCGTTCCCGGTCGTGAATTCCCACAGCTTAGTACCAGTCGTGGCATTCAGGGCATGGATTTTATCGTCATTACTTCCCACATATAGAACACCATCCGCGAATGCTGGACTAGAAGATACCCAATACCCAGTAGTGTAGTTCCAGATTTTTGTGCCAGTTATAGCATTTAGCGCATAGATATTTTGATCGTAACTTCCGATATAAACGACACCATTAGCAACTGCCGGGCTGGACCTTACTTGCTGCCCTGTAGTATAATTCCAGATCTTCGCACCAGTCGCAGCGTTAAGCGCATAGACATTCTTATCATTACTGCCCACATAGACGACGCCATCAACCACTGTGGGACTCGAAAGGACAACACCTCCCGTTGTATAGTTCCAGATTTTAACACCGGTGAATGCGTTAAGCGCATAGATGTTTTTATCATAACTTCCGAAATAGACAATCCCATCCTTCACTGCCGGGCTGCTATCAAATGCACTTGTCGCTGAAAAGTTCCAGATCTCCGAACCTGTATAAGCATTTAAGGCATAAACGTATTTGTCCATATCACCGAAATATACCATGCCATAAGCAACTGTTGGGTCAGAGGATACGGAGAAATAGGTTTTCGTGGTATAACTCCAGATATTGGCACCTGTGCTTGCGTTAATCGCGTATACCTTATTGCCACCGCTTGCTACATACACTACACCGTCGGCGACGGCTGGACTGGATGACACTGTACTTTCCGATGGATAGTTCCATAGTTTCACACCGGATGTGGCATCGATCGCATAGATGTTTTTATCAAGACTTCCAATATAGATGACGCCATTTGCGACCGTCGGTGAGGATGCAATTGCACCCCCTGTGGTATAGTTCCATTTTAAATTCTTTGTAGGTTCGATTCCCCCGGTTGTATAGACGCCGGTGTGCTGCTGATCCCCACGAAACATTGCAGCGTTCGCAAAATCTACCCAGATATAATTCGTTTTTATCTCTGTGTCAAATCCCCCCGCATTTGAAACATTAAGACTTACCGTATAGACACCCGGTTTCTCATAGGTATGTATGGGATTCTGGTCGGTGCCGGTAATGCTGGTACCATCACCAAAATCCCATTTCCATTCGGTTGGATTTGCTCCTGAGAGATCAGTGAAAGTGACCGTCAGCGGGTTTATCCCAGATAGGGGTGACCCGGTGAAATCCGCAATTGGCGGTGTCAGATCGATATCTGTCACGGTAATGGTGACGGTAGCGGATGCACTGGTCTGTGTGCCGACAATAACCGTATAGGTAAATGAATCCGTCCCAGAATAACCGGTCGCAGGAGTATAGGTGAAAGAGCCGTCTGTGTTCAGCGTGAGGGTCCCATGAGATGGCTCAGTAGCTATTTTAGCTGTCGCGGTTCCCTCTAATATATCATTCCCGAGAACGCCAGGTGCAGCAATGTTGAGCTGCTGATTTTTCACCGTTGTGTATGCATCGTTATTGGCAATCGGTATCGGGACTGAGTCAATAGTCAACGGACCAGAGTAAATGCCATCACTGGAACTTCCGACAAAGATCTTCCTGTTATTGGCGAAATTCCGTGAAGCTATAACTCCCCCGTCCCAATATCCGCTAATCGCTGGAAGTCCTTCGGGTGTTGTCCAAGTAGCCGCACGATCGAGTGAGTAATGGATCCCATACCTATCGACATAGAACATCGTTCCGTCATTCTGGTAAGAGGGAGAGCAGGACATCTCGAACCCATAGAGACTATATGCATTCGGTGCCGGAACAACGGAGACCCAGTTATGGCCACCATCCGTTGACTTAAAGATTCCGCTCGTCCATAATTGCGCATAAACTGTTCTGTCGTTTGCGAAATCGGGGGAAATTAATATATCCTCGATGCTGTTTGCATTAGTTGATGGGTTAAGAGGAGGCAGCCCAGTGCCTGAAGGTGTCCATGACGTACCTCCATCCTCAGATCTAAATAATCCGCTTGTGGAACCGACCAAGATTGTGTGGTCTATTTCGAACGATGGACTAATTTCTACTGATAGGCAACTCCTCGTGGGGAACCCATTAGTGGTGTTATTTACTATCCAAGTTATTGTCATCCCGCCGTCATGACTTATCCCAATATTCCCGGTTTGTCCGGTAACAGCCATGACAATCAGATCATCTCTGACACTGATGTCCTTGATTTGGGGCCATTCCCAATCAGGTATCGAAGCAAAGTGCTGGACCCAAGTCGATCCACCATCATAGGTCGAAACAAATCCTGCGCCATTACCCCCTGCGATATGTATGACATTTGTACTGTTCCCATATGCGACGTCGTTAAACATCCCGTAATCCCCTGCAAGGGGGTAACTGGTCCATATTGCCCCACCATCGTGTGTAATATGAACGGTAGTTGGTTGCGTATTTTCGAAAAGTACGATATCCAAGTCGCTCCATGGAGAAACCGCAAAATCACGAACGCTTACACCTGCAGGCCCGATCGGTATCCAGTCAGTCGCTGTAGCGATTGATGGTACAATAAACATTGCAAGGAGAATAATTGAAATAGCCAGAATCCCAGTTCTTTTCATGATAATCACCCTTTACGACGCAATAATTGGAAAAATTCCTCGAGCTATAGCCTCCGCTACCCTGGCATTTCCACTCCACAACAATCGACATCAAACCGGTCTACCAGCGGCTGACAATGTTATGGCACGGGTGAACTCGCGGACTCCCCCAATATGATGTGGATATATTCATTTAAACGATAAATATTATGAAATAAAATTCATCAGAATATCGTATTTATGAGCCTAAAACGGCAATATTACCTCTAAAATAGTCTTGATTGAGTCTCCCTGATTTTAACAGCGAGGTCTCCCCCCACCCTCAAAACGGCAACCTTTTATTTCACTTCCCCCAGAAAACCTCCCGTATGATCAGAGTTGCCATCAACGGGTACGGCACCATCGGCAAGCGCGTTGCCGATGCGGTCGCTGCCCAGCCGGACATGAAGGTGATCGGAGTTTCGAAGACGAAGCCGAGCCACGAGGCATTCATCGCAAAATCACGGGGATATCCCCTCTATATCGCTGACATGTCAAAGAAAGGGGCATTTGAAAAAGTAGGGCTTCCGGTCGCCGGAAGTGTCGATGATATGCTGAAAGCGGCCGACATCGTAGTGGATGCCACACCGGGCGGTGTGGGGGAGAAGAACAAACCTCTGTACGAGAAGCTCGGGCTCAAAGCAATCTGGCAGGGGGGTGAGGACCATGAAGTGGCCGGGTTCTCGTTCAACTCAGACTGCAACTACAAGGACGCTATAGGGAAGCAGTTCGCCCGGGTGGTCTCCTGCAATACGACCGGCCTGTGCCGGATCATCCATGCCATGGACAAAGCGTACGGGGTGGAGAAGGTCCGGGCGGTCATGGTCCGGCGGGGCGGTGACCCGGCGGATATCAAGCGCGGCCCCATCGATGCCATCGTCCTGAATCCTGTGCACATCCCGAGTCACCATGGTCCTGATGTGCAGAGCGTGCTTCCGCAGATCAACATCGTGACCCTGGCCATGATCGTCCCGGTGACCATGATGCACATGCACGTCGTGCAGATGGACCTGAAGAAGGAGGCAAGCCGGGAGAAGGTGCTGGAGATCATCGAAAAACACCCGCGGATGGGGCTCGTCCGGAAAGCGACCGGGATCACCAGTACCGCCGAACTGAAAGAGTATGCCATGGACATGGGCCGCAACCGGTCAGACCTCTGGGAGAACGGGATCTTTGAGGAGTCGGTCTCCTGTCTCGGGAAGGAGCTCTACCTCTTCCAGGCTATCCACCAGGAAGCGGATGTGGTGGTGGAAAATATCGACTGCATCCGGGCCATGACCGGGATCGAGAAGGATCCGGCAACGTCCGTTGCCATGACCAACAAGGCCATGGATTTTGTGGCACTCCAGTAACAATACCCCCTTACTTTATTTCCGATACCTCTTTTTCAGGACACGTATTCTTAGCCGGACTGTGACTGCAGACATCATCCGCATCAGGGAGGATGACAGTCAGATATTCAGCTCCTGCAGTTCCCGTTCGGCTCTCCTGCCAGTCACTCCGGTCCATCTCCGGTATACTCATAATTATTAACACCCTCCAGATCCCATGTATAGAAAATGGATCCCTACGAGCTGGTGATGCGGAACGCGGTAGAGGTTATTACAGATGACGAGCTGCGGGCTCTCCTCGCCAGGGATAAAAAACGGGTGTATGCAGGGTATGAACCGAGCGGTGAAATCCACCTCGGACACCTGGTCACCGTCAATAAGCTGATCGACATGAAAGAGGCCGGGTTCGAGGTCGTGGTCCTCCTCGCCGACCTCCACGCCTTCCTCAACCGGAAAGGGACTATGGAGCAGGTCAGGGAGCTTGCCGAATATAATAAACGCTGCTTTGAGGGACTCGGTCTCCGCGATGTCGAGTATGTGCTCGGCTCCGATCTCCAGCTCTCTCCCGACTACCAGCTCAAAGTCCTCCAGCTCTCCCAGCAGATAACCTTAAACCGGGCCAGGCGGAGCATGGATGAGGTGGGGCGGAACATGGAGGCGCCTACCGTCTCCCAGATGATCTACCCCATCATGCAGATGGTTGATATAGCCCTGCTCAAGGTGGATGCCGCTGTCGGAGGTATCGATCAGCGGAAGATCCACATGCTCGCCCGGGAACACCTGGCGGGAGTGGGCTACCCGTCACCGGTCTGCATCCACACTCCCATCCTGAACGGACTCGATGGAAAGAAGATGTCTTCTTCCAGTGGAAATTACATCTCGGTCGCCGACTCAGTCGATAAGATCGAGAAGAAATGCCAGAAAGCATTCTGCCCGCCCGAGTGCGAGGAAAACCCGGTGCTCCAGATTCTCCAGTACCACATCTTCCCCCGTTCAGGCACTGTTGTGGTGAAGCGCCCGGCAAAGTTTGGCGGTGACCGCGAGTTCACCAGCTACCCGGAGATCGAAGAGGCTTACCGAAAGGGGGAGATTCATCCTCTTGACCTGAAGAAGACCGTCGGCACCTACATGACAGGAATCCTCTCCTGTGTCCGCGATTACATTGCCTGATGGAGCGTATAACGTGAGCTTCGACCGGATTGAGTCAGGGTTCGATCGGGAGATCGAACGCATGGGCATCCGGATCAAGGACGTGAACCAGCTCAAGGTCCGGCAGGACGTATTTGATGAAGTGACCCTCCTTGCCCTCTACAAGCTGGTGCACAAGGGCTGGATCACCGCGATCGGCGGCTCTATCAGCACGGGCAAGGAAGCAAACGTCTTCTTCGGGGAACGGGGAGATCAGGATCTGGCCATCAAGATCTACCGTATCCGTACGGCGAATTTCAATGCCATGACCGAGTACCTGATCGGGGACCGCAGGTTTTCCGGCATCCGGAGGACCCGGAAGGACATCGTCTTCACCTGGACGCGGAAAGAATTCGCAAACCTCAAAAGGGCTCACGAAGTCGGTCTTCCGGTTCCCGAACCGTACGGATGGGATCGCAATATCCTGGTGATGGAATTCATCGGCAAAGACGAGGTATCCTTTCCCCAGATCAGGAATGTCGATCTCAAGGATCCCGATTCCGTGTACCGGGAGATCGTCTCGTTCATGAAGACCCTGTATCAGGACGCAGGGCTTGTGCATGCCGATCTGTCGGAGTTCAACATCCTCTTTGCGGACCGGCCCTATATTATCGACATGGGTCAGGCGGTAACCCTCGATCATCCCCGGGCCCGGCCATTCCTCGCAAGGGATATTGCAAATGTGAACAGATACTTTGGCAGGCTCTGCAGCGTCCGGAACACCGGCGAAGTCTTTGCAGAGATTACAGGAACTCCGTTGCCGGGTGGAGGAGTTACGGTATAGCGAGCCCGGGTTGAGAACCATGATACAGGAAGTGAAGGTAACCGGGAACAGGATCGGTGTCCTGATCGGCAAGGGCGGAGCAACCAAGAAAGATCTTGAGGATCGCACGAAAACCATCGTCTCGGTCGACAGCAAGGAAGGAGTTGTCCGGGTTGAGGGAGAAGATGCCCCGCTCGTCCTCCGGGCAGTTGAGGTGGTGCAAGCCATCAACCGCGGGTTTTCTCCTGAGCGGGCGTTCGTGCTGCTCGATGACGAGGACCTCCTCATCGATATAATCGACCTCTCCGGTCTGACCGACAGCCCGCGCCAGCTCGAACGCCTCAGAGGCCGGATCATCGGGAAAGACGGCCGCTCCCGGGAACAGATCGAACACATGACCGATTGTGAGATCTCCGTGTTCGGCAAAACCGTTGCCCTCATCGGTCTTCCCGAACAGATTAAAGTCGCTCACAGTGCTATCGAGATGCTGCTCCAGGGGCTCCCTCATGAAGTGGTCTACGGATTCCTTGAGCGGAAGCGCCGCGAGGCAAAACAGAACATCATAGATTACTACTACTGAATGGTGTACTATCCCGGCCCGGGACGGGGCCGATCCAACTGGATCCGGGGCGCAAATGGTATATTTCCACTGGATAACAAAACGCGCGCCTCATGGTTGGTTGATAAAAAGGGACGATCAAAGACGAGTACAGACTGGAAAAAAAGGGGTTTGAATGAAGATTGGCAGCCTCCCGATTCCCGATACCCTGATCAGACGCTACGAGTCCGCGGGAGTCCGTGATCTCTATCCCCCGCAGGCTGAATGCGTTGAGAAGGGGATGTTTGAGGGGAAGAACCTCCTCGTCGCCATCCCTACGGCCAGTGGAAAGACGCTTGTCGCCGAGATGGCCATGCATTTCCATATCACAAATGGCGGCAAATGCCTCTACATCGTCCCGCTCAAGGCCCTTGCCAGCGAGAAGTATGAGGATTTCAGCGGTAAGGGAGTGCGGGCCGGCATCTCAACCGGTGACTATGACCGCCGGGATGACTACCTTGGGAGAAACGACATTATTGTGGCTACCAGCGAGAAGGTCGATTCTCTTCTCAGGAACGCCTCCCCATGGCT
>Ga0209269_1001900_pt1 | contig 9924 bp, 10 predicted proteins | sample MTBAKMMethaMetaG_FD_187455 | JGI IMG/M metagenome (GOLD analysis project Ga0209269, IMG submission 187455) | Enrichment culture microbial communities from Arthur Kill intertidal strait, New Jersey, USA, that are MTBE-degrading - MTBE-AKM (Arthur... | ecosystem: Environmental > Aquatic > Marine >... | reverse complement strand
AGTTATCCTACATCTAGGTGACCCCGGGGCCATCCCTGATCTCCGTAAGGTACACCGTTGCACTCGATCCGGGTAACCCCGGCCCACAGCAGTTAACACCTTACTGAGGATCACATCTTATGTGCTTCCTGATCAACCATCATGCAGGGGCATGTCATCCGTCACTATCGTATCAGGAGACGTCTTCAGGCTGCATGACTGCAGGGGGCATCCGGAAACTCAGGAGCGTCTGCTCCATGCCCTTTCCGGTGTTCCGGCAGGCACTCCTGTTGTGCCACCGGTGATGGCAGAGCCACGGGATCTCCTGCGGGTCCATACACCGGGTTATATCGATATGATCCGGGATGCAGCCGCCTCCCTGCCCGAGCACCAATGCCGGTACCTGGATCCTGACACCTATCTCACCTGCCACTCCTTTGAGGTCGCCCTGTACGCTGCAGGAGCCGGCATCCAGTGCGTCCGGGCTGCACGGGACGGCTCCACCATGTTTGCTCTTATCCGCCCCCCCGGACACCATGCTGGAGCCTCCAGCCATCTTGGATTCTGTATCTTCAATACAGCCGCGGTGGCTGCTGCCTCTGCACTCCTGCACCTGGATCGGGTTGCCATCGTGGACTGGGATGTACATCATGGAAACGGCACCCAGGAGATCTTCTATTTCTCGGATCGCGTTCTCTACTGCTCAGTTCACCAGGAGTATATCTTTCCGGGAACCGGGAGGCGGGGAGAACGTGGCGCAGGTCAGGGCGAAGGGTTTACTATGAATGCACCGCTTCCTGCCGGGTCCTCCCTTGCCGGCTACAGGAAGGTATTTCTCGATGAGTTCCTGCCGGCTGTTCTTGAATTCGATCCCGGACTCATCATCATCTCTGCCGGACAGGACTGTCTCTCCGATGACGGCCTGGGGAGCATGGCGCTTCGTCCGGGCGACCTTGGAACTCTGGCCTCTATCATGGCTGACCCGGGCATCCCGCTCGCCCTGCTGCTCGAGGGAGGCTACGGCCCCTCCCACCCTGCGGCGATCGCTGCGATCGTCCATGCCCTGGGAGATACCTGAAGAGAATGGGAGAATGAGGTGAGTAAGGATTATCAGGATGCGGTGAGAGCAGTATTCATGGAATCAGGGAAAAAGAGGTTGATCGAATCGGTTCCAATCCTTATCGGTTCGATTATTCTCTGTAACCTGGCAGGCCTCCTCGGGACCCTGGTGACCGGCACCGGTCCGGGATCCTGGTATGACATGCTGGTCAAACCGTCTTTCAACCCCCCTTCCTGGGTATTCGGACCTGCCTGGACCCTCCTCTATATTTTGATGGGCATCTCCCTGTATCTCGTGCTGATGGAGTGGAGGCAGGGAACCGAAGTCCGAATCCCGCTCATCCTGTTCGGTATCCAGCTCGCACTCAATGCCCTGTGGTCGTTCCTCTTCTTCGGCCTCCAGTCTCCTGCAGCCGGCCTTGCCGGTATCATTGTTCTCTGGGTATTCATTGTGGCAACGATTGTGGCCTTCTTCAGGGTCAGCCGCCCGGCAGCGATCCTCCTCCTCCCCTACCTCGCCTGGGTATCCTTTGCCTCGCTCCTGAACTATGCCATCTTCATCCTGAATCCCTGAACCGTGGTGTTCAGATGCCCTCCGGTCATGGGACGCCTGATGGGGTGAGAATGGCGCCTCCTGCCGGAAGGCGGTACGGGTACTACCCCGGGGGAAATGACCGGTTAAACAGGAAAAAGAGGGAGAGGGAGGCCTGATTCCGGCCAACCTCACTGTTTCGGGTAGCCAATTGTCGCAAGGCTTTCCATAATCTCACCGAGAACGGCGGGATCATCAATAGTGGCCGGGACCCGGTATTCTGTACCGTCTGCCATCTTCTTCATGGTCCCACGGAGGATCTTCCCGGACCGTGTCTTGGGCAGGCGCTTGACCACCACGGCAGTCTTGAACGAGGCAATCGGGCCGATCTTTTCCCGCACCATCCGGACCAGCTCACGGATGATCTCATTCCGATCCCGGGTGACTCCTGCCTTGAGGACGATAAAGCCGACCGGGATCTCTCCTTTCACCGCATCAGCGACGCCGGTTACTGCACATTCCGCAACATCGGGATGGGAGGCCAGTACCTCTTCCATAGCTCCGGTCGAGAGCCGGTGTCCGGCTGTATTGATGATATCATCGGTCCGGCCCATGATCCAGAGGTATCCATCGTCATCGATGAACCCTGCATCACCGGTCAGGTAGTACCCCGGATACTCGGAGAGGTAGGTCCTGATGTAGTCCTTGTCATTGTTCCAGAGCGTGGTGAGACAACCAGGAGGAAGCGGGAGACGTATCACAATGGTGCCTGTCTTTCCCGGGGGCATCTCGGTACCGTGCTCATCGAGTACCCGGACATCATAGCCGGGTACCGGTTTCGTGCACGACCCCGGCTTCACGGGAAAGAGCTCCACTCCTACCGGATTGGCGCCAATCGCCCAGCCGGTCTCGGTCTGCCACCAGTGGTCGATAACCGGGACATCGAGCCGGTCCCGGGCCCAGGTGAGAGTGTCGGGATCGCACCGCTCTCCGGCCAAAAAGAGCATCCTGAATCCCGAGAGGTCGTAACGGCCGATATGGGACCCGGTAGGGTCTTCCCGTTTTATGGCCCGAAAGGCGGTGGGAGCAGTGAAGAGCACCGAGACTCCGTGATCGGCGATGACCCGCCAGAAGGCCCCGGGGTCGGGTGTGCCAACCGATTTTCCCTCGTACAGGACGGTGGTGCAGCCGTAGGCAAGAGGAGCATAGACGATATAGGAATGGCCGACCACCCACCCCACATCTGAAGCGGCCCAGAACACCTCCCCGGGAGAGAGGCCGTAAATATTCTTCATACTCCACTTCAGGGCAACAAGATGCCCGCCGTTATCTCTGACCACACCTTTGGGAATTCCGGTGGTTCCGGAAGTGTACAGAATATAGAGGGGATCCGTGGCCGCGACCGGGACACAGTCTGCTGGTGGAGCATCCATGAGCTCCTCCCAGGGCAGGTCCCGTCCCCTGATGAGAGGTGCTTGCTCCTGCGGACGCTGGAGAATGACACATGCCTCCGGCTTCGCACCGGCCTGCCCGACTGCATCATCCAGGAGCGGCTTGTAGGGAATGATCCGGTTCACCTCTATCCCGCAAGAGGCGGAGAGAATAACTTTCGGCTGTGCATCCCTGATACGTGCCGCAAGTTCACGGGCTGCAAACCCTCCGAATACCACTGAATGGATGGCGCCGATCCGTGCACAGGCAAGCATGGCGATAACCGTCTCAGGAACCATCGGCATGTAGATAACCACCCGGTCGCCTTTGATAACCCCGAGCTCACGCAGCCCCCCGGCACACCGTGCAACGAGGTCACGGAGTTCGCGGTAGCTGTAGTGCCGGATAGTCCGGGTCACGGGACTGTCATAAATCAGTGCAGTGCGGGACCCCGCTCCACGCTCAACGTGGATATCGAGGCAGTTTCTGCAGGTATTGAGCACTCCGCCCGAAAACCATGAATAGAATGGCGGATGACTGCCGTTCAGCACAGAATCCCATGTATTCTCCCAAAAAACCGCCCCGGCAGCTTTTCCCCAGAACCCTCCGGGGTCCTCGATTGACTGCCGGTACATAGAATCATAGCCTTCTGCTACAATGACCGCTCACCCTGTCACGTTATAGCATGACATCAACAATTTCTTCAGAACAGTGAAATAATTTTCTTTACATCCGGCAGCAGCCCCAGCCGATTCTGTCCTTTCCCGTTTTACGAAAAGTGATATATCCCTAGCGTCGACCTGAGAAAGATGGACCTCTCGCTCATCCTCTTGGTTGCCATCGGGCTGGCCATGGACTGTTTTGCCGTCTCCCTGGCTGCGGGCACGACAATTTCTTCAGGGAAAACGAGAGCGGCCCTGATTATCGCAGCCTGTTTCGGGTGGTTCCAGGCCATGATGGCACTCCTCGGATGGCTGGCAGGAACCTGGCTTGCCCCGGTTATTGCGTCATTTGACCACTGGGCGGCCTTCATCATCCTCTTGCTCATCGGTGGAAAAATGATCGTCGAAGGTTTTTCAGGAGAGGAAGAACAGAGGAGGGATTATCTGTCGATACCGGTGCTCCTCCTTCTCTCGATCGCTACCAGTATCGATTCCCTCGGGGTGGGCCTCTCCCTTGCTCTGATCTCTTCCGGAATCATACTCGAGGCGGCCGTGATCGGTCTGGTCAGCCTGCTCTTTGCATTCGCTGGAGTGATGGTCGGCGGCCGTCTCGCTTCCCGGTTTGGAAGACCGGCGGAGATAACCGGAGGAATTATCCTGATTCTTATTGGGATTCGCATCATTGCCGGACACCTGCCCGGCTGAATCCTAAGAATGTGTCAGGGAGGAGCGGGCAGTTGCTCCTCCCTTTTTTTCCGGAACGGGCACATTCTGAACCTTCCGGAACCTGATGGACAAGGTTTTTGGGTTCTGACCGATATACCCGATAGAAAGGCAGGTGATTGCGCATGGGAGATATCTACCGGAGCATCTATGACAAACTCGAGAAGGTGGGGGTCTTCTCCGTGAACCAGTATGCGGTGATCGAGAAACCCCCCTACCTGCCGCTCTGCATCGACCGGCTCAGCAGTGATATCTATGCTCTCTCCCAGAACCCGGTCATCGACGGGATGGTCGTTGCAGACCCGGATATGGAGATCCGGGTTATTCACTACAACAGGACAGCCGAGCCCCTCTCATTCCAGGACCGGTCAGGGAGGCGGGTGGTATACCCTGAGCCGGGAAGAGTGGACCTGAAAGCAAAGAACGAGCTGGCCGATTACCTTGATCGCTGGCTCTCCGATCTCCTCTCCAGGGGATATCTCCGTCTGCAGTAGTTGTTTTTCGTTCGCTCATCAGGGAGAATGTTCTTCTCCCGTAACGAGAGAACATGGGGAATGATGCAGGGCCCTCTGACCGACCCCCCCTTCTACCTTCCTGTGTTCGAGGAAGCATTCCGCTTTATCCTGAACGATTACCGGATTGCTCCGCGGGACATCGCCATTTTTATCCCCTGCGCTCTCAGGAAACCCTACAGCAGCAGCCCGAGTCACCGGCTGTTCCGGAAGATCATCACGTCGGTAATCGATGATAACGAGTACCAGATCATTGTTTTCGGTACCTGCGGGGTTGTTCCCGCCGAGCTTGAGCAGATGTATCCGTTCGCGCACTACCAGTATATGCTTGGGCGGTGCCCGGATGAACGGATACGTGAGGATTTTCTCGAGATAGAGACCGAACGGCTCTCTCTCTTCCTCAATAAAACCCGCAACTGCTACCAGGCCCGTATCGCCTACTGCATCGGTATCTTCCGCGAAGCGATGGAGCGGGCCTGCATACGGTCGGGTGTGTCACTTGACCTCCTTCTTCCGACCAGGCCGACCATTGAGCGGCTGTACGATATCGACTGCCCCTTCCCCGAAGGAAGTCTCTCCATGCAGGAATACCTGGACGAATTCAGGGAGGGTCTGGAAACAATGAAAGCGAAGATCATGGCAGGCACCGGCAGTTCTCCTGTGTCAGGAGGGAATGTCCCGTGAATGGTGACCTCCCCGGAACAATCCGGATCATGAACAGGGGGGTACCTCTGGCTGCATTTTTATTAAAAAAAGAGCAGTTCCCTGGCAGAAGGCTTATTTTCGCCCGGAAGTTCAGTATCTTCCGCCGTTTCTCTCCGGAAAAATCCAAAAGATTTAATAATCATTTGTAGCTATTCTATAGCAGGTGTATTAGTGTCCAACTAAGTCACCGAATGAACGTTCAATCCATTGGTTGACGTCCTGCCCTGAACAGGGCAGGGCCGAGACCTCCTGATGATGCCACCTTTCCTTTTCTCACCAGGTTTACTCCTCAGTCCTCTTCCCTCCAGAAGTCCCGTCCCCGATCCGTCTCTGCAGAGGCAGGCTCGATAAGGTCTTCGGGAAACGGGGCAAAGAAGGTCTGATCCATCAGGTTCTCTTCATCGAAACGTTCGATCCAGAGGGCTATGATGTTCTTTGGTGCACAGACCGAAGCCCTGCCATCACGGTACCGTTCAAGTGACCGCAGAAAAAAGTCACGCTCTCCCGGGCCAATCCGATCCCGGAAGTGCCCCATAGCATGGAGCAGGACATCGATAGTGGTGCGGTATGACGGGGCCCGTGCGAGGGCACGTCCGAGGAGTGTCCCGTAATGTTCAAACAGGTCCCCCTCTGGAAGTCCATCGTGATTGGCGACAACGACTCCCATTTCCTTCTCTAATCGCTGGCTGTGGGCATGAAGGAGGTACTTATTCTCGGTATGGAACCGCAAGAGATCGCGGATTCTCCCCCTTGTTTTCGCTTCCCTGAAATCGGCAAGGGTAAAAATCCTTGTCAGGAAGTGATCCCGGATACGCACGTTCCGCAGCCTTCCTTCATCTTCCACCGGTAGCAGGGGATACCGCTCAAGCACCATCCGGCCAAAGAAGCCCGGGGCATGGCCTATCGGTGCAGATTTTCCGGCAGAAGGGTATACCTTTGCATCCCGCAGTCCGGAAGTCGGTGATTTGTTCTTCAGAATAAATCCGTCCACCTCAGGGAGCGAGTCAAGGAACTGTCGTGCAAACGTGGTCATCTCTTCGCTCACGTCCCGCTCCGTCTCAGGCTGGATAAGGTGATCGGCATCTCCGATCCGTACAATTCTGAGCGTCGGGCGGGGTATCCCGAGACCAATATCCACCTCCGGACAAACCGGTATGAAATCCACGTACTCCTTCAGCCGTTCAACAATATGGCTGGTGATCATATCCCCATTATACCGGCAGTGCGCAAACTCGATGCATTTGCTCACTACGAGGCAGGGGCGCCTGAAAATCCTCCTCATCACTGATACGATTAGGCAACAACCTGAATTAAAACCAGGTCATGAAAAAACCGAACACAGATTAAGAGTGCCCCAGGAGGAATTTTCACCAGGAACCTGTGTTCGGCCCCACGATACCACGTCTCTGTCACCAACCCGACTTCCGCCGTTTTATCGGGTTAATTCGTGGTAGTATGGCATCATGTTCCTTAGACGTCTGTCCGGCCCCGGTCAGGGAATGTCTCTGTCGCCTGTCTATCGTCCAGCCGTTTGGATCTGACAGACTCATTCCATTCCGGCATCGTGCCTGTTGAACATTTGTTCGGCCCAGAGATCAGATTTCTCCGTCGCCACGAGATCGTCAAGCCGTTTTGATCCGGTGACTCATCCAATCGCTGCACGTTTCCCCAGCAATATCCACTCTGAGGCAGATCCTTATTGTTAATTCTAGTATTTAAAATTTTTCTAAATGTTTATTCTTATATCCTCTCATTTTTCCGTTTTATCCGGAAAGCGCGCATGAAATTATATTCTGTAAAAGGAGTCGTTATGACCTTTATTTCGGGATTTAAAATATAAATGTAATAATTGGTTGACAACAACACTGAATACAAAGAGAGAATGGTGAATTCCTTACCCAATCGGGGGCGGGCCCCGTGCCGCACCAGCGATACGACCTTTATCGGGAGCACGGTGAGAGAAAAGGAGCAGGTTATCGCGGCTGGATAAACCAGCCGGTCATGGTCTCATCGAGGATCTCCTCACTGTGAGGCTTTGTGAGGACACTTACGGCGACCATGGCAACCACCGCAATCACGAACCCATAGAGAGAGAAATGCACCGGGAGCGGGGCAATTCTGAAATAGGTGACCGCTCCAAACGCAAGGGAGGATACCAGACCGAGGGACATCGCTGCAATCGCCCCCTCCCGGGTGGCGCGCCGCCAGTACAGGCCGGCAAGCAGGGGAACGGCAAAGGTAGCAAACATGATCCCGATCCCCGCCCATATCAGCCAGACCAGCATTTCGGGCGGGTTCAGGGCCAGCATGAGGGTGACAGCAGCAGCGGCAAAGACCGAGATCCTGCTCACGGCAAGGACTGATTTTTCTGACGCATCGGGTTTCAGGATTTTTTTGTAGATATCCCAGGAGAAATAGGTCCCGATCGTAAGCATCAGCCGGTCTGTTGTAGACATTACCGCGGCGAGCACAATAACCGCAAAGATTCCCCAGAGGGCGAGGCTCCCGAACGAGTGCTGAACCCCATACACAAAGATAAAGTCTGAGGCGTTCTTGACATCCGGCAGGCTCACAAGCCCTTCATTCACCAGGACCACTCCGGCAAACCCCGCAAACTTCAGGAGGAACATCACCACTCCGTAGATGATGAACGCCACAAGTGGTGTCCACCGGAAATAGTTTGCATCCTTTACAGCAAGCACGTTATTGATGACATGCGGGGCACAGGCAAGTCCTATAGTAAGGAGCAGGAAGAAAGAGACGATATATTCAGGGGTGAAGACCGCTCCGGGACCCGTCGACCAGGGGAGAACCGAGGCCGGATTCAGGGCCCCCAGGTAAGCATTCACCGCGGTGAATCCCCCTGCAGCGGAGATCACTACCGGCGCCATGATCACCACACCGATGAGGAGAATCAGGCCCTGGACCAGGGTGGTCCATGCAACGGCATAGAGTCCTCCGATAGCGGTGTAGACCGTAACGATTGCAGCTCCGACCAGCAATGCCACCCAGTGCGGGAGCCCGAAGAGCCACATCAGGACGATACTGATGGCGGTATACTGGCCGGCAAGGTAGATCATGGATACAACAATGCCTGAAACGGCGGAGAGCCCGCGGAGCGTTTTCTGGCTCTCATACCGCTGGGCAAAGTAGTCCTGCACGGTTATGAAACCGCTCCGCTTTGAGATCGCATACATCTTCACCCCGAAAAAGATGATGCAGAATGCGATCGAGAGCGGTACTGCCAGCTGTTCCCAGATCGTGGGCCAGGCAAATTTGAACCCGAGACCCGATACCCCGAGCAGTGACATGCCCGAACAGACCGATCCGATCATGAGGAAGGTAAAAACCCAGAACCCGAGCGATCTGCCGGCAACCACGTAATCGGACATATTCTGGATTTTCTTCGAGGCCCAGATCCCTATACCGATCAGGCCGAGAAAATAGAGGATCACAAGCGTAATTTCAAGGGGATCGATCATTGCGGGACCTCCTTCCACCAGAGCGCCCAGAGAGCGAGCGCCACGATACTGAGCAGGAAGGCCCCTCCCACGGCGAGGATGGTGATATCCGGCAATCCGAACATAACCTGTATCATTTGACGATATTCATAAATAACAATCTTTATTTTCACCGTTCCCCAACATGTCATGCTATAACATGGCACACTACAAGGCAGGAGAACCATGAAAAAGGAATTTATTCTGTTATCCCTCCTCTGCATCGGCCTTGCATTATTTGCAGGATGTACTGAGCAGCCGGCAGCAACCGAAGAACTGAAGATCGGCGTCGTGGCATCGATGACCGGGCCGGCAAGCACGACAGGGAAAGATATCTGGCAGTCGGCAGTCCTTGCTGCTGATGAGATAAATGCAGACGGTGGCGTGTACGTTGCCGATCTCGGAAAGAGCATTCCGATCCGCCTCATCCAGGGCGACGATGAGTCCACCCGTGAAGGCGGGCAGAAAGCGGTTTCCCGTCTGATCACCCAGGATAATGTCGACTTCCTCGTCGGTGGATTCTCAAGCGCCGTGGTCTCAGCCCACCAGTCAATCGTTGCCGAGCACAAGGTGCCGTACATCATCTCCGGAGCTTCGAGCTCGGCGGTCTCACGAAGAACTGACATTGATACCAGCTACATGTTCTTCCACCGGCCGAATGCCGAGGATTCCGCCGAGGCCATCATGCTCTTTATCGATCGGGAGATGCGCCCGGCCCTCAATGAGAAGTACGGTTTCCCCGCAGATCGGCCGCTGCGGCTTGCCATCATCTATCAGGACACATCATACGGCACCGGACAGCGGAACGCTGTTATAGACCA
>Ga0209269_1001899_pt1 | contig 9926 bp, 12 predicted proteins | sample MTBAKMMethaMetaG_FD_187455 | JGI IMG/M metagenome (GOLD analysis project Ga0209269, IMG submission 187455) | Enrichment culture microbial communities from Arthur Kill intertidal strait, New Jersey, USA, that are MTBE-degrading - MTBE-AKM (Arthur... | ecosystem: Environmental > Aquatic > Marine >... | reverse complement strand
TTATTTTTAACTTCTTTGTTAATGTGCTATGCGGTTGGATCCCTTATTGCTGCCGTCCATTGATACTGTCTTTGGGATTGGCTCGTCGGCTACTTTTGCCGATCTACCCCAAACTCACGCTAATTTAGCCTCAGTAATTCTTGGACCCCATCTTTATATTTCTTCAGTAACTTAAAATAGACATCAAAATTCGCTTTAACCATATCACGACGAGTAAACTCATCTGGTAAACGAAAACTTAAAAGGTCGTTTAAACGAACAAATTTCATCCCTAATTCTTTAAAATCGCCAATATTCTCACTATCCACTATTGGCACGATCCCGGAAGCAAGGTATTCCATCAATTTTGTTGGACATGCAACAAGATTGACAATAATTTCTTCACGCAAAATAAAACCATAATGGCATTCCTCATATGCTTTCATCATTTCTTCTGGGGGTTTACTGTCAATTTTTATCGATGGCGAGTACCGTAATTTTTCTGGTAACATTCTTAATACTGACTCGGGATCCGAGCAGTAGAATCTGTATTGATATCTATCAGAGGTTTTGACTATAGCATCAATCATACGTGGTACTTGTTGCCATTTCTGAATTCCACCAGCATAAACTATTATTGGTGCGTTATAAACAACTTTGTTTACTGAGTGTGCAATTGGAATATCTTGAATGATTGGCAAATAAATATATTTCCCGTGAAGATTTCCATGATACTTCGATTCCAGATGTTGACGCATTGCCTCGGATACCACAACTATATAATCAGCATAGTATAAAGCCGTTTTTTCAACCTCATTGAAATAGCGGGAATTTTGTAAATCTTCTTGATAATGAAATTCCTCAGGAACGACCCCATGCACATCAATGATTTTTTTTATCCAAGGCAGTTTTAAAACCGCTTCAACACCAGCTACAGCAAATACGCTGTGGAAATAAACTAACCGGGATCTTAATAATGAAATCCCTAAAAAGAATCGAGAAAGCTTATTGTTTTCTTGATCATTGCCAACTCGCAATACTAGAACTCGTTCTGCAGGAGTATCATACCAAAAATTCCGATCCTGCAAATTTCCCCTGTCAATATATATTCGCCACTTTTTATAAAACAATGTATCTATAGAACGAATACGTTGGTAATATCCATCCCGCTCTCTTTCAGGATATGGATACCCACCAAAAATAACTGGTCCATTGAACTTTAATAAAAACATACACCCACGGATTAAGAAGCGCAATAAGTGAATAATACTTACTCTTGTTTTATTCTTTTCTTTGCGCTCATTTAAAATTAACCTAATTACAGGATTCGTAGTTAAGTCAAGTTGGGTTGAATTTTCTGCAACAACACTTTCCAACCTTTCAGAAGGGCTTTTTCCTTCCCTCCATCCATATTTTACATAATGAACCAATGGATCAATGTCAGATCTTCTGACATCTTCATTTTGGCGGAGGTAATATTTGGCGTCAAAGTAACCGCTTTTTAGCATTATTAAGTAATCTTTGAGAAAGCAATTCATCTTATTATTCTCATAATCAAGTAAATGAATTTCCGAATGGGACGTGTTTTATTCGCTAGCTAGTACTCAAGGCATATTTACGCAATTTATCATCTTTTTCGGACTTTTTTGAAAGTGGATCAATTGGTATGCAAGGCGCCATTTTGGGATCAGGTTCAATTTGGGGCGAAATGTACTCTACAAACTAGCAACCTGAACCATCTAACGCCGAATGACGCTGGCGACTGGGGTCCCGTCGCAAAGCTTTAGCCCCGACGCATTGAAATGGGTTAGGTTCTTGTTTCAGATACTCGTCACTGGCCCTATCCAAGTAAAAATTTTTTCAGGCGTCTGCGGATATTGCTTGGACAATGTGCAGCGAACCAAATTTTGTTGGATTGAATTAGCAATATTTAACCAAGAACCACTGCTTGGTGTAAACAAGACCACAACTCCAATTCGGGCGTGTAATGACTTCGCAAGTATCCAAAATACGCAGAATCCGTTAAGAAGGTAATTTCACCGGTAGGATAATTCATGCCGTAAGCCTTACTGTAAGGTTTTTCAAGACCAATTCCTTAACAAAAACTCAGAGAACGTCGTCAGCATCTCCTCTATTAACCCTCGCGATATACCGTCTCAATCAATTCTTTTATTTGTACTGCATTGAGATCCATCACCATCATCACCGTGCGCTTCCGTTTTCGAGAGCTACTTATTCCTTTCGCAACTGGTGCGCGTTCTTTGCCAGCGAAAAACCTTATTCCTGTAGAACTACCCAGATTTATCCGGTGCCGATCTCTGGCAAACTATCCTCTTTGCTTTCCGTGTGGCTTTCTGTGGGTAGTCAACGATTAGGTGTTCTTCATGTGTTGCTGCATATTTTGCTATTGTTGTTATTGCGTTCTTTGTAGCAACAACTCCTCATCTACAGGTGTGGATATTGGAATTTGGCTGCTAACATGTTTGGATTGGATAGCACTTAAACCTTCCTGGTTATTGCGCTACTAATTTGATATTGGATCGTCACATCTCCGCACAACTCGTTGAGTTGGTTCATTGCTGAAACCATCGACCATCGCGAAAACAGCCAAATTTTTTTCCTCAATCAACTTTACTGGAGGGTTCACTTTGCGTTCGCACGATACTTTCTACAATTTCTAAATTTCTCCTGTTAATGTGCGAAGCGGATCTTGCCTTAGTCCCAAACTCATCTCGTCCCCGTCTTTTTTCATGGTTTCCATTCCGCTCATCGGGGCAAGATTCATACAAGCTGATCCAAAAACATACTTTATTATACCATATCAATACCTTTGCCAAAAAAGGTTTCATACCCGGCTGTAGGGCAATTGCATCTTATGTCTGACAACTCGAAAATAAGCGGTTTTTAACTCTTTTTTGCACTGACACGGAAAATTCAGCCCATAATATCAGCGATTCAAAGCCAGGAATTGATTCATAGGTTGCAATTGATATCATTTTCGGCTTCTCATTGTTGAATCAAAATTTTTAACGAAGCTCTCGGGCTGAAATTGGCTAATGTTGAGCGTTTTTTTTAGCGGAAATAATTTAGATGCGATTGCCCTATACCCGGCTGTAGGGCAATCGCCTTTAAATAAAGTGGGATAATGGTCGCAAACAGGAGGAGCGGCCATGACACAGGAGCCAGATCTAGGAAATCTGAAAAAGTGTCTTCGGAAGGTAAAAGACCCACGAATTGAGCGGACCAAGCGGCACAAACTGATCGACATCTTGATCATCGCCATCCTGGCAGTGATTTGTGGAGCGGACAGTTGGGTGGATGTCGAGATGTTCGGGAACAGCAAGATCGAGTGGTTGAAAACATTTCTGGAATTGCCCAACGGAATTCCTTTGCACGACACTTTTGGGCGCGTATTTGCCCTTATCAATCCCGAAGAGTTTGAAAAGGGCTTTATGGAGTGGGTCAAATTGATCCAGGAGCTGACGCAAGGGCAAGTGATTGCCATTGATGGTAAGCAGATGCGTGGATCGAAGGATCTGCCAGCAGGCAAAGCAGGCATCTATATGGTAAGTGCCTGGGCAACCGCGAACCAATTGGTCTTGGGTCAGCGCAAAGTGGATGATAAATCCAATGAGATTACCGCCATTCCACAGTTGTTGAAGGTTTTAGAACTAGCGGGCTGCATTGTCGTGGTGGATGCGATTGGGACGCAGACTAAGATTGCGTTATCGACCAAGGAGCAGACTACATTCTAGCGGTCAAAGAAAATCAGGGCCATCTCTACGAGGACATTCACGACTTGTTTGAGGATGATTGGAAGTACAACTTCAAGGGAGCGCCTTATCGTTACGCAAAAACGGTCAACAAGGATCATGGGCGCATTGAAATCCGTCAGTTCTGGAGCATCTCTGACCCAGAATATCTGGCAAACATCCGTGATTTGGATCGCTGGAAAGGAGTTAAAAGCCTGGTAATGATCCTGTCCGAACGACAAATCGGAGAGAAACGGGAAGTCCAGGACCTTATGTTTCAACTTGTGTTATGTTGACAAGAATTTACTTTATTTAGAAATCCTCGTCTTATCTAGTAGTTCGTCAAAACTAATTTATTAAACTGGTTCAAATCTTGCTCCTCAAACGGAAAACCAAAGGAGCGAAATATGTACCAGAAGTACCTTACCAAATTAACCGCCGATGAACAGCAACAACTTGAACAATTGCTTTCATCTGGAATAGCCCCGGTTCGCACACTCAAACATGCACATATTTTGCTGAAATCAGATTGCAGTGAAAAAGGGCCCAACTGGACGTACAACAAAATCTGCGAAGCCTTCGATGTTTCATCCTTGACTGTCTTCAATGTGCGGAAACGATACATTGAAAAGGGACTGGAAGCGGCTCTCAATCGGAAGAAACCCGAACGGGAATATGTTCATTGTTTGGACGGAGAAGCAGAAGCACATTTGATAGCCCTGGCTTGTGGAAAACCACCTGATGGTCAGGAACGTTGGACCCTGCGGCTCTTACAAAAACGGATGGTGCAACTCACCTATACAGACACCGTTTCTCATGAGACCATCCGCACCACGCTCAAAAAAACGAACTTAAACCTTGGCTAAAAGAAGAGTGGTGCATCCCGCCTAAAGCAAATGCTGAGTTTGTCTGCAACATGGAGGATGTTTTGGAAGTTTACAAACGGCCTTATGATCCCAAACGGCCCCAAGTTTGTATGGATGAGACCAGCAAACAACTTTTGGCTGATACAAGAGACCCCATCCCAGCCAAACCTGGATCGCCAGAAAAGTTTGACTATGAATATAAGCGTGAAGGGGTTGCCAACATTTTTATGTTCTTTGAACCACTGATGGGTAAAAGGCATGTCAAAGTGACTGAACGGCGAACACGCAAAGATTGGGCACTGGCGATGAGAGAACTTTCGGATGTCCAATATCCAGATGCAGAGATAATTGATATCGTCATGGACAACCTCAACACCCATTCTCCAGCTTCATTCTATGAAGCATTCGATCCGGAAGAAGCACGCCGCCTGACTAATCGCTTCGAGTTTCATCACACGCCTAAGCATGGCAGCTGGCTTAATATCGCTGAAATCGAATTGAGTGTGTTGAGCCGCCAGTGTTTAGACCGCCGGATGCCCAACCAGTCATTTCTGGAAAGCGAGGTAAAGGCTTGGGAAGATGAACGCAATGATCAAATTGTTAAAGTACAATGGCGGTTTACAACCGCTGATGCTCGCATTAAGTTAAAGCATCTTTATCCTCTAATTGAGGTTTGACAGACTACTAGACCTTAAGTTAATATTGCGGATTTTCTGTCACTTGATAATTGATGAAAGATAGAAATTTATCATTTCATTTGGCTCACCTTGCCCGATGATTTTGCCATGATCCATTACAACAACCGTATTACAAATCCTTTTTATTTCTTCCAAATTATGGGAGACTAGTACAACTATCTGAGACGAATCGATTAACTCTCGTAATCGCTCGTATGCTTTTTGAGTAAAGTGAGCATCTCCCGCCGCGAAGATCTCATCCATTAATAAAATATCAGGAGACGAAGCGGTTGCAATGGAAAACGCTAATCTTATATACATACCCGAAGAGTAATATTTAACAGGCAAGTTGATGAAATCACCGAGTTCAGAAAAATCAACAATCCATTTTTCAACCAATTTCATTTCTTTTTGTGATTTTCCAAACAAAGCGCCATTTAAATAGATATTTGCCAACCCGGTTTTTTCAGGATCAAAACCAGCACCCAACTCTATCATCGGAGTTACATGGCCATATGTCAAGATTCGACCCGTATGTGGTGTGTAAATACCAGCTATAGTTTTTAATAAAGTCGACTTCCCAGCCCCGTTCATTCCTATGACTCCTAACCTCTGTCCCCCTGAAATATTCAAGGAGATATTATTAAGTGCATAGAATTCGACGACACTGTCTAATTTTTGTGAGCGTCGCAATACCACATTAACAAAGGCTTCTTTTAAGGACGGTATGGGATTTCGATAAATACGAAATTTTAATGACACATTTTGAATATCTATTAATGCATTCATAATCTGTAAATTATATCCGTTTCTTTTTTATATAAGAGATATGCTCCAAATAAAAAAGAGGCTACTGCGAGACCCAAGCTAATCCCCCACTCTTCCCAAGTAGGAAATATTGAATCATAAAGAATGCGATGGAAAAGATTAATAAAATAGAAAAATGGATTTAATTTTAGGTAAAAGTGATATTGTTGCGGAATTAAGTCGAGTTTGTAAATTATTGGTGTAACATAAAACGCACCCGTCGTTACCACTTGGGTTATGTGACTTAAATCCCGAAAATACACTGTGAATACGCTGACTGAAAGAACTATTCCAGAGGCAAACAAAAAAATCAAAAAAATTGCAAAAGGTAGCATCAGAATAACCCAACCAACCCTTACACCTAATATAATGGCGAGTATAAATAAACTTATCAGACTAAAGAAGAAATTAATCACTTCAGTCGTTGTAATCATTAATGGAAATATAGCTTTAGGTACATAAACTTTCTTAAGAAACGCTTCTGCGGAGACTAATGCATTACAACCAGATAAAACCGATGTAGATAGCATCTGCCAGGGTATTAATCCACTAAAGACATATAATCCAAAATCTTGAATTGGTACTTGATAAACAAGAGAAAAAACAACTGATAGAATAATCAGGGAAAAAAGCGGATTTAGTAAACTCCATAAAAATCCTAATGTTGATCTTCGATAGCGATTCTGAAGATTACTATTGACAAAATTCTTTAATGCATATCTATAAATAAATAATTCTTTAAAATTTCTTTTTAAGAATTGAAGAAAAGATCTTTTTGAATATTGTCCATTAATAGTGAAATCCATAAATTTTTCCTTAATTTTTCATACAAAGGTGGATCACACAATTTCTGATAGTCTTCATGTTCGGTGTCTGTCAAGCATGCTACCAGGCTTTCCACACCTGGTGGGTGGTTTTTTCATCTAGAAAGTGTTGTTCAGGAATCGCTTCCAAAATTACTTCCATTTGCCGTTGTGTTTTCCATGGGTGAAAAATGGAATTGTTGAATTGGTTGAAAACCTTTGCCCTGCATTTCTTCGCTGGCAAGGTTTAACAATGTCAATAAATTCGCTGTTTCGTTTCAAATGTACCCATGCAGGTGGCGAAATAGTTGGACTTTCACCAGCCAGCTTTCACCCGTAGAAAATGGTTTGATAAGGTCCCACCTCATCTTACATCGACTCCGAAAAGCCCATTTTTTTACCCGCTCGGGAGCCGTTTCAATCAAATCGTATTCCTGTCACCAAATCTGGATCGACCACCTTTGCGACTCCGTGCTTTCATTTCCTGCGAACTCGTTCAGCCACAAACCAGTTGAGTGATTTCTGCAAGCGAAAATCCGCTTCCTGGAAAATGCCACAAATACATTTTTTATTCATTGCCAGTAATCCTTCTTCGGCTTTCCATAAGGTTTTTTAAAAAGTTGGTTAACAACCAGGTGTTGATATCGTAAGCAACCGTAAAACTTCGCATAACAGATCCCTGCACTTCAGTCTAACTCATTGAGCTGCCTCTGTGTAACTACAATCATCAATAACCCGCTGGAATTTCTTTTGCTCGGGATCCATAGAACTTGTCGGTTCATTCTACAATCGGCTGATCCGTTCCAGCCATTTGCATCTTTCTTATGCCAATTTACGTTACGAGTCTTTTGTTCGTACTTTTAATGTCCCGTCCTTGCTTTTTGAAGTGATCGCCTTAAAATTTTTCATTTAGAACCTTGCTTAATGAGCAAATAGCACATTTGCTTTCGTTTAGATGCGTAAATTTACTAATACTAAAAAATGCCAATATCCGTCTCAACTCGGATTTCATGACATTAGGCATAACGGGGTCTATAGAGAAAAAACTACAAATCTTTCGATGTGGTTCCACTGAAAGTTACATTGCATATATGTTTGTTGGAACAAGACTTGGAGACTCGCTTACTCGAAAGAAACCCGGAAGAGAGTATGCTTATTGTTTAATCGACGAAGCAGAAGCTCATTTGATCGTTTTTGTCTATGGCCAATCATTCAAAGTGTAAGAGTGGTTGAATTTGCGGCTTTTACTGAAATAAATAATCGAATTGACATAAAGAGAAGACTGTTTCGTACGAGCTGAACGGCAGGATTTACTTGATATCTACCAGCATCCTTGTGATCCCCAACGACCGCACGTGCGCGTGAATGAAACAACTAAACAGTAATTAATTGTACCAACATTCCAGTCAAACCCTTTGTTGCCGAACATTTTAATTGTGAATTCAAACAGCAAGAAATAGATGATGAAATCATATTTTCTGCGCTGTTGGTGAACAATAGCAAATTTAAGTGAAAAAACATCGCAACCGCTAAGATTGGGCCTGTTTACCCACTTCAAATTGTGGAACCTTTGAGTCAGAAAAAGACCTTCTCCTGGCAAGTAGTTTCGAGTTTTGTTTCACTCCCTTACCGGTAGTTGGCTAGATATTGTGGAGATTATGTTGAGCGTCCTCAGCCACTAATGGTCGAGTCGGCGTATCTCAGAAAGCCGTCTTGCAATGGAATATAAAGGCTTGATAAGAAAGACGCAATGTTTTAGTTTTTAAGGTGCCGTGGCAGTTCGTTACCGCAAATGCTTGCATTACGTTAATGAAAGCCCATCCTCAATTTGATGATTGACGAACTACTAGTAATCTACTTAATTACTACTTCAGATTTCTGAATGTGTCAATGAAATTATCAACCAAAATTTTCTATGTGGATTAAACATCCTTTTTTCTGGAAATTCAAGTCAGAAATAAGCATAGTTCTTCAACAATCTAATGAATTGGTAGCACAATAACATTTTCCGATCTACCACTTCTCGCTGATTTCCATGAGCAAAGCCGAGACCAATATGAGATACGAAGCCTCGTTTGGGACAACACTTACCACTCATGTTCGTCTGAGAATCCCTTTGTTAATCCTCTCCAGCTTTTGGTAGTTCGTATCGTTATCCGGTGTTCCAAAGAGAATTCAAAAACCGCCCCCCCAGAAAGGTTGTCTTCAAGCCAAGCCGATAGACGCGGAGCAGAAACAGTATACTCGTGGATTGCACTTTGCAGAAGCTCTTCCGCAGTCTTTCGAGCAGGAGCATTGAACATGGATCGGATGTCCGCATCAACATCCAATCGAATCGACTGCCTTGGCTGATCCATGCCAGCATTCTGTTCGGCTAGCGAGATCGTGAGTGCTATTTCACTGCGTAGTCCTTTTTCCAGAGCAATGGGATAAAAACCACCTTGCCTGACTTGTGGCACGGCAAGGGTGATCTCTCCCATGCAGGTTTTCACAAGTTTTGGTCTTGAAGCCATTCATGTGTCCTTTGCGGTTTTCTATGCGTTCATACTTCTTTGCCTGCAAGAATATTGATCTTCCAAACTGCATGGGCATTGTTGGTCAGCACTCGTATCAGTTCCGGGATCGCATCAAGTCCCTTTCCGCTATTTCAGCTGCGACGGTATAATTATTTTGGTGATTCAATTCCAGTCTCTTTTTTGGGGTTGGTGTGACCTTATGGACACTTCTGACTCAGCGCTTTTGAAAAGAGTCTGAATTTTGCAGAAAATATGTCATATAAACTACACCAACTGCTTGGGGTAATGATTACCTAATCAATCTCTTTTGTGATTTGAAAGAGATCGTTGCTGTGAATTTTTGTGACTGTAATATTTATCGATGATGCTGTATCATGTAATGTCTAAAGTACTTATAATTAAATTAGCGTGAGTTTGGGGTAGATCGGCAAAAGTAGCCGACGAGCCAATCCCAAAGACAGTATCAATGGACGGCAGCAATAAGGGATCCAACCGCATAGCACATTAACAAAGAAGTTAAAAATAA
>Ga0209269_1001897_pt1 | contig 9929 bp, 16 predicted proteins | sample MTBAKMMethaMetaG_FD_187455 | JGI IMG/M metagenome (GOLD analysis project Ga0209269, IMG submission 187455) | Enrichment culture microbial communities from Arthur Kill intertidal strait, New Jersey, USA, that are MTBE-degrading - MTBE-AKM (Arthur... | ecosystem: Environmental > Aquatic > Marine >... | reverse complement strand
CCAGGGGTTCTTGACCAGCAGGGCAAGTTCGAGCCCGATCGACCACATGATCGAGTTGACCAGGTTCTTGCGCCGGTAGAGCACCGGGATGATCCCTGAGCCGGTCTCGAGCTCCACGTCGTGGTTGCTCCACTTGTCATGGTGGAGGCGGTAGAGGTTGAACTCCATCGGACCGTCGGCGGTCATCGTCGTCGTCTTCCCGAACATCACCTGCCCCATGTCGATGACGATCTGGGGGCGGTTGTTCACCGTGTAGGCCACCGGTTCGGCCTTCGAGCAGAAGGTCTTCCAGTCGGACCCGCCGTAACTGTGGAACTGGACATGGGTGGCGTACAGCGTCTGCCTCTTTTCGTTGAGGTCGGGGACGAGGTTGAGCGTCCCGACGGTGCAGGCGTAGTTGCCGGGTTTGCCGAGGTTATTGCAGTGGAGGTGGACCGAGTGCGGGAGACGGAGACGTTCACAGGCGCGGATCATCGTCTCGATGATCTCGGCCGGGGAGACCTCGAAGTAGGGGACTCTGTCCCTGATGCACGTCATGTCCTTTCCATAGCCCCATGCCTCGGTGCCGCCGGGGTTGGTGAGTTTGATCCCGAACCCCTTCACCGCCGAGAGCGTCCATCCCACGATGGCCGTCGCACGATCGAGATCGCCGTCACGGATCGCCTCCATCACTCCCCAGTTCCCGTCGAAGAGGGTGTTCGCCATCATGTCCTGCAGGGGCGTGGCCGAGAACTCCTCGTGGGTGTGCCTGGCCTCGAGGGGCGCCATCGCCCCTTCGAGCAGGGTGGTGTAACCCATCACCGCGTAGCGGTACGAATTCGCATAGGTCGTCGGCACGCTGTAGCCCGAGGTGGAATGTTTCACACCCCGTCGCGCCTCCCGGCCTGCCCGCATATCCTCCGGGCTCATATAGCGCCCGAAGTTCACCTTGGTGCCGCAGACATGGGTGTGGGAATCGATCCCGCCAGGGAGGGTGAGGCAGCCCTGTGCGTCGATCACCTCGGCCTTTGCGCCGACATCCTCGACGATCCTCCCGTCCCGGACGGCGATGTCCATGATCTCGCCGTCGATCCTGTTGATCGGGTCGATGACGAAGGCGTTTTTGATCAAAAGGTCGCTCATGAGTGTTTCACCTCCTTTACCTTCTCGAAGATCCTGCCGATGATCTCGGTGTCGCTCGGGTAGCCGAGGTCCAGGAACTTCTTTACATGAATAGGTACGCCGTCCATCCGGTAGGCGGTGCCCCCGGCATCGATCCCGGTGACCGCGGTCGGGATCTGGCACCGGCAGAGGGGTGTCGTTATGGTCTGCATCGGGTCGATCAGCACGGTCGGGATCTCGGCAAGGTGGCCGAGGCAGGCCTTCGGGAAGTGGGCGCCGGGGTCGGACGCAACGATCAGGCAGGCGTCGCACTCTTTTCTGGCGAGGATGTCGACGGCCGTCGTCTCGCCCGGGTTGTAGAAGGCGATCTGTCTGGAGAAGTCCACGGCGTACGGGTACCCGGTCATCCAGGTGAAGACTTCGTTGGAGCCGTACACATTGTAGTGGCCGCGCAGGGGCGTTAAGGTCCACTTCGTATAGCGGTTGAGTTCGTCGACGAGTTCGATGGCGTTCCTGATGTTCTTGTATTTTCCCGGGGCCATTGTGAGGCCGACGCCGAAGAATAGCGCACCGAACTTTGCCTCTTTGCACATCTCCCCGATTCGCAGGAGCTGCTCCTTTGTGACGCCGGCCACCGTGTCGGGGACGACGTCGGACCGGCCCCTGACGATCGCACGCAGGGCCGAGAGCACCGCATAGTCCCCGCCCGGTTTCACCTTCACGAACTCGTCGGCGATCGAGGCGGTCTCGCTCTTCCTGACGTCCACGACGATGAGTTTTCTGTCCCTGAACGCGTTTTCGAGGAAGAAGCCGTCTGCGTAGGTGGTGTAGCGGCTCATGTGCCTGGGGTGGGCCTCGGTCGGGTTGCACGCCCAGTATATGACCAGGTCGGCGCGGTTTTTCACCTGGCCGAGGGTGCAGCCGGGGTGGCCCACCTCCTGGATCGCCAGGATCGAGGGGCCGTGGCAGACCGAGGTGGTGGAATCGATCACCCCGCCGAGGAGTTCGGCCATCGAGACGCCGAGCCCCTGCGCCTCCCCCTGCGTGCTCGACCAGCCGTACAGGAGGGGGCGGTCGGCGTTGAGGAGGATGCCGGCGGCATACTCGATCGCCTCTTCGTAGCCGGCGTCCCGCCACCCGCCACCGTCCCGCATGATCGGGTTTTTCAGCCGGTTCGTCCAGGCCTCCATGATCTTGTGGCTGCCGAGAGTGCAGGCGTTGTCCACCTGCACCACCTCGTTCCCTTCTGTCGTGATCACAAGATCGTCGCAGAGACAGCCGCAGAACGGGCAGACCATATCCCTGTGGATCATTTCCCCTCCTTCAGGTACGCGATGCCCCCGACAGCTCCCATCAGCACATCGGTGGTCGGCACCGGGTCGTCGGTCGGCTCGATCTCGACCTCGACCGATTTGTAGTCGGGCATGCCGGTCCCGTGCGTCTCCCCGCCGATGACCGCATTCGCATACGGGCCGATCGGCACGAAGACCGTTCCCTGCGGGATCTCGTCGTTCGCCACGGCCCGCAGCACGACGGAACCCGCCGGCCCCGTGGCCCGGACACGCTCGTCCGTCTCGATTTCGAGGTCCATCATATCCACCGGGTTCATCCGGCACACTGAGGTCGCCTCACGGTATGCGGCGCCGGCCTTCCGGTCCAGTGCTGCGCCCTGCGTCGACGTCCGCCCGGTGTTGAGGAGGAACTTCATTCTTCCACCCCCTGCCGCCCCTCGGCAACGCGGGCGATCCTGATCGCTCCCGTCGGGCAGACGCTCTCGCAGGTCTTGCAGCCGGTGCACTTCTCGTCGTGGAGCACCCAGAGGTTGCCCCGCTGGATGCACATGATCACGTCGTCGTTCGCCGACGTCCCGGAAGCACCGAGCTGCGGGTCGGCTTCCTTGTTCACCGGACAGGCGACCACGCAGTTGCCGCAGCGCACGCAGGTGTCCGGGTTCACCGTCACCTGGTACCGGACCGAAAGGGAGGTGTGGTCACGGGCTTGCGTCTCCAGCACCCGCCCGGCGTCGAGCACGTCCTCGGGGCATGCCTCGATGCAGAGCCCGCACCTGATGCAGTGGCCCTCGAAGATCTTCGGCGTCCATTTTTCGCCCTCGCGGAGCACTTCGATCGCTCCGGGCGTCGGGCAGATCATCATGCAGGAGAGACAATGGGTGCATTCTTTCCCGGTCAGCGCCGGATATCCCCTGAAGTACGGGGGATCGACGAGGGGTGCGGTCTTTGCAAAGAGGAACGTCCTGATCCAGGTCCCCCTGCAAAACTCCTTCAGATACCAGATAACTGACAGACCCATCTCTTACCTCTCATTGCACGCGATGCAGGGATCCGAACTGATGAAGGTCGCCGTCACGTCGGCGAGGGACAGGGCTCCCTTCAGCATGTGGTGGGCGCACGCGTCGATGTTCATGATGGAGGGCGTCTGGATGGCGATCTCCTCCACCCTCCCATAGCGGTCGGCCTTTACAAAGTAGGTGAGTTCGCCCCGCGGCGCCTCGCCCGAGTACCTGGTCTCGCCACCCTTGCAGATACCGCCGCCTCTGATCGGCCCTTCGGGCATCATCGCAAGGGCTCTCCTGATCAGGCCGATGGACTGGAAGAGTTCCCCGAACCTGACCATGATCCGGGCAAAGTTGTCGCCCTCGGTCCTGACCACCGGTTCGAAGCCGAGTTTCCGGTAGGTCGGGTGCTTTGATCTGAGATCGGTCGAGATCCCGCTCGCCCGCGCCGTCGGCCCGACCGCGTGGGCCCGCAGGGCGTCCTCCTGCGTGAGCACCCCGACGCCGCGGCTCCGCAGGGCGATCATCGGTCCGTCCTCGAAGATCCGCATGTAGCGGCCGATATTCGTTTCGAGGAGGGCGAGTGTTTCCCTGACGGCATCGGCGTCTTCGGGCCTGAGATCGTAGCGGACGCCGCCCGGGATCATGTAGGCGGTGTTCACCCGGTTGCCGGTGATCCGCTCGATTAAGTCCATCACATGCTCGCGCTCGTTGAGGAGGTACATGGCGAGCGTCTCGTGCTCGATCGTATAGCAGTACGAGAAGTTGGCGATGAGGTGGCTCTGCATGCGGTCGAGTTCGTTGACGATCACCCGCAGAAAGGCCGCACGCTCGGCCGGTTCGATCCCTGAGATCGCCTCCATCGTCTCGATGAAGACCATGTTGTGGACGACCGAACAGATCCCGCAGACCCGTTCGGCGAGGAACATCACCTCCTGCCACGGCCTGCCCCGCATGATCCGCTCGATCCCTTTTTTCATATAGCCGAGTTCGACCTCGGCGGAGAGTACCAGTTCCCCCTTCGTCTCGCATTTGATCCTGACCGGCTCTTTCCAGCAGGGGTGGACGGGCCCGATCGGCACCGCCACATCGACCGTCTTTTTCATCTCTTTTTCTCCTCGTAGTCCTTGAATACCGTCGGTGCAAGCGAGAGGATCGCCCTGATGATCTCGGTCGGCCGCGGCGGGCAGCCCGGGACCGAGGCGGCGATCGGGATATGTTTCGAGGCGGGAGGGTTGACATAACTCCCTTCCCTGTTGAAGACGCATCCCGAAACCGGACAGTTTCCAATGGCGATCGCCACCTTCGGCTCCGGGATCTTCTCCCAGAGGCCTTTGAGTTTGTCCTCCCACTGGGGGGTGCAGCACCCGATCACCAGCAGGACGTCGGCTTCACGCGGGTTGTTGTGGACGTAGATCCCGTACTGTTCGAGATCGTAGCGCGGCGAGATGCAGGCGAGCACTTCGATGTCGCAGCCGTTGCACGAGCCCGTGTCCACGTAGGCCACATGGATCGAGCGCGACCGGACGGCGTTTTTCAGTTTCTGGAGCATCCCTGTCATGGTGCCACTATCTCCTTCAGAACCGCTTTCCCTTCCGTGATCGCCTCATCAAACGGAGTCCCGCTCCCGGCGAGCGTTTGAGCCCGGGCATATGCGGCCGCCATCTCCTCTGCGGTGAACACCCCGATGGACCTGACAAACAGGTCGCTCCCGAGGGCGTCTGCCACCGGGTCCTCGCCGGTCATGGCGGCAATGCCCGCCTCGAACCGCGCCGGCATGTTCTCAAGGTCCGACATGTCGAGGCGCTCGATGAGATGGAGACGGAGTTTCTGGATCCGGACGCCGAGGCGCAGGGCCATCTCCCTGACCGTTCTGTCCTGTCTGGGCCCGGTGAGGATGTTGTATTTCAGCGGACGCAGATCTTTTTCATAGAGATAACCGTTCATGCCATACCCCCGAAGGCGAGGAGTCCATAGACCAGAAACAGGGCGACACAGCACCAGAGGAGCGCCATCTCGATCATCTTAAGCCGGTGTTCGTCCGTCGACCAGAGGATGATTCCCGCGGCCGCGAGAAGGAATGCCGCCGCGAGCGCTCCTGCGGCTGCGGAAGGGCGCTGCAGCGCCTGGACGATCATGATGACGCCGTAAACGGCGGCGCCACCGGCGATTGCGTTTCTTATCATGCTCACAGGAACACCCCCATGATGAGGACGTACACCACGATCAGGCCGGCCGCCCCGATCTGGATGGTGACGGTATCGAAGGGGGAGAGCATCGGCGTCGTGGCGCAGATAAACGAGAGCGAGAGGAGCAGGAGGAGCATCGCCACCGCCGCCGCAAGGATGGAGATCGGCCCGATGAAGATAAGGATGAAGGCGTAGAGGAGGACGAAGGTCTTGAGCCCGAAGGCGACGTCGAGGCCGGCCCGCCAGACGCCGAAGTGCTCGGTCATGTTCCCGCTCACGATCTCCTTGCTCTCGATGACCGCGAAGGGGCTGTAGTGCATCTTTGCGAGGACCACGATGTAGAGCGCCGCAGCCGCCGGCGGGACCGCCAGCAGCAGGGGTCCGTTCGCCGCCTGCCAGGCGAGGATGTCGGAGATCATCAGGGAGTGGGTGACCAGGTAGACGGCGGCGATCGTGGCGAAGAGCGGGATCTCCGAGGCCGCCGACATCACCGACCTGATGGCGCCGAACTTCCCGTACGGCGAGCCCGAGGAGAGGCCGAGGCCGTGCTCCACGATCTTGTGGAGCATGTAGACGCCGAAGAGGAGGAGCAGGCTCTCGCCGCTGAGGAGGACCACGAGGGCGGTGCTCCATATGCCGATGGCGATGAGCACGACGGCGACGAAGAGCGTCCGGCTTGCCGTCCAGGGGATCCAGGTCTCCTTGAAGGAGAACTTCAGGACGTGAAGGATCTCCTGCCAGATCGGCGGACCGGGCCGGCCCTGTATCCGTGCGATCGCCTTCCGGTGGATCCCGTGAAGGAGAAGGCCGGCGAAGACCGCGAAGATCAGGTATTCTATCATCTCTAGTATCCTATGAACGGGGTATCCCCCTCTTTTTCAGAAGCGTTCCACCACAGCCCGAGCGAGACGAGAAAGACCGGGAAAGAGACGATGACCAGCACCGCCGCGGCCCACAGCGGGATAAGGCCGGCGCTCCCGGCGGCCGAAGCCGCGACACAGACCACGCCGGAAAGAACCGTCATCATCAGAGCATTCTGTTTTTTCATGGGCATCACACCGTCAGGACGATCTCCACGATCCGGAGGAAGAGGAGGAGGGAGCTCACATGGATCATCAATACATAGGGTGCGCCGGGTGCACGGGTGATCTCAGCCTTCCCGATGTAGAACGGCGCCATCCCCTCTCCCATCACCCCGAGGACCAGGAAGATCTTCGCGAGGAGGGGTACCGCCCCCAGACCTGCAAGCGCCCAGATGGAGAGCGTGCCGGTCGAGGCGAGCACGATCGCCGCACCGCCGAAGAGCGGGACGGTGGCGACCATCGCCACGATCCCGTACTGGAAGGCGGCCTCGAGCACGTGCCGATTCTTCACCGCGGCGACGATCCCGATGTTCGTGATCCCGATCATCGAGCTGAAGAGGGTGAAGTTGAAGATGTCGCCGGAGACCATCGCCCCGAGCGTGGCGAGGCCGCAGGCGATCGCCATGAAACGCTGGAACCTGAGAAGGTCGAGCGGGATCTCCTTCGCATAGTAGGCGTCGCCGCCGAAGACGATGTCCAGCGGTTTTTCAGGGAGGCTGACGATCGCGAGCACCGTGAAGAGCAGGGCGAAGGCGAAGAGCGTCCCCGTATAGACGCTGAAGTAGTCGACGATATCGCCGAATTCGATCGCCATCAGCTGCACCCCCTCGATCGGGAGATCAAACATTCCCATCACCTCGCATCGTGCCGACAAGGGCCATCTTCGCCATCACCTTCAGGAGGATCGCACCGCCCGCCAGCATCACTGCAAAGAGCCAGTAGGCCGGGGCGATCATGAAGACGAAGAAGGCGACGATCCAGAGCGCCCAGGCGTAGCCGCTCGCCGCCTCGATCATGGCGAAGGCCTCGTCGTGGCCCTTGCAGAAGAACCAGAAGAGGAGGCCGATCCCGGCCACGGCGCCGCCGGAGAAGCCTGAGAGAACGATCCCGTAGACGACGAGTCCGCCCGCCAGGATCGCCGGGGCGCTGTCCATGATCTCCAGGTGCATCACCTGCGCAGGAACGGCCCTGAGCCCTTCCTTCACGAGGTAGACTTCGGAAAGCGCCATCAACTCCGAGATCCCGACGACGAGGCCGGGAAGGATGAGCGCCTCGGCAAGGTCGGTGGCCACGAGGGCGATGATCGCCAGCGCAACGATCTCGGCGAGGTCGGTGAGGAGAAGGCGGTGAAGGTCGTCGCGCTCGCGGAACAGGGCCACAAAGGCGATCGCCATGGCGACGAGGACGACGGCAAGGACGATCCCGTACTGGTTCATCCTTCACGCCTCCTGAAGAGGAACGAGGCGATCGCAAACGCCGTGAACAGGATGCTGGTCTCGACGACAGTGTCGAGCCCCCGCGTGTTGTAGAGGATCTCGTCGATGATCCCGCCCGGGTGGGAGACGATCGTCGTGCCGAGATGGTGCGTGGTGTCGGCGAGGAACTGCGAGAAGGGCGTGAGGTACGCCGTCACGTAGCCGAGGTACGGAGAGTTTTCCGGGTACTGCGCCGCAACGCTCGTGTTCCCGAAGGGTTCGCCGCCGCGGTCGTACGGGTCGAGGGTGCTCGACCGGTCGATCGTCTTTGGGTAGAGGTCGTCGCCGTGGTAGACGATGCCGGGGATGGAGAAGGCCCCGACCACGATGCCGGCGAGGACGAGCACGGCGTAGAGAAGGGAGAGGTTTTCGTAGCCGGCAAGGATCCGGGAGATCCTGCTGATGATCATGGTGCCGTCCTCCTCTCGACCACCCGGACCATCACGAAGGTGGAGATGGCGGTGACGGCGATGAAGGTGAGCAGCGCGAGCGTCTCGTTGTAGGCGAGCATGATGAGGAGCAGGCCCCAGGCCGGGATCTCCAGGCTGATGATCCGGGAGAGATAGGTCTTCGGCCGCGGGAACGCCGCGGCGAGCGCTCCGATGATCAGCACCGCAAGGCCGAGGAGGAGTTCAGGCTCCATCGCCGTTCCTCCCCGTGATGGCAAGCACGAATATTGTGGTGATGGGCGCGATCAGGGCGACGGCGACGGCGACGTCGAGATAGCCGCCCGCAATAATGAACGGGAAGACGCCCCCGATCAAAACACCCAGACAGATCAGTTTGTTGAACGGGTCGCGGCTCCAGGCGGTCGCTACGGCGCCGAGGATGACGATGACGGCGAGCACGATCTGCAAAAACTCAATCATCGCCCATCACCGCCGCGCGTGCCGAGGCGATCGCGTTCGCCTCAAGGGTCGAGCCGACGAAATATGCAGCCGCTGCAAGGATGGAGAGAGGATGGACGAGGACGAGGACGATCAGACCGGCGACGGCGAAGTTCATCACGTTGAGGTACGGGAGTTTCCGGTAGGGATCGGGTTCGACAACCGTCCTGACGGCGGCGAAAAGTGCGATGAGGCCGCAGACGTACAGGGCGATCAACTCCGCCACCCCCAAATGCGGGCGAGGAGCCGGCTCGCATACGGGTGGGAGAGCCCCTGTATCGTCAGGATCGCAATGACCATCCCTGCGATGAAGTTTTCAGGAGCGAATCCCAGGACGACGAAACCGGAGACCAGAAAACTTGCAAGCACCGCCCCGGTCGTCCCGGCATACCCGGGGTCGTGGCAGATCCTGTTGCCGATAAAAACGATGGCCGCCGCCGCAAGGCCTCCGGGGAGACCGGCTACATACACGCCGCAGGCTGCAAGGAGGGTGCCGGCCGAGGCGTCGGGGGAGGAGACGATGTTTCCCATCATGGTGCCGCCGGGAAGAGCGCCGCCGTCCTCCCCGATCTTTCGGCCGATCGCCGCCGCCCCTTTTACCCCGCCCTTCTCCGGGAGCCTGAAGACGATGTCGACGGTGACAAAGAGGATCCAGCAGAGGGCGGCCGCGATCGGGATCTGAATATAGTCAGCAAGCATCTCCGGTCTCCAGACTACTTAATGATGTTCAATTAACTCGGTCTCTACGATAAACATTTGTATTCCAGCAAATCCACCCATTTTAATCTCTTTTTACCTATGCACGAGGTATTTACTCCCCATCCTATAAGAAAATTGATATTGGGGCGGCATCGCCTTCCCACCCCTTTCCGCGTGCTGTGATCCCCACAGGTCGCAAGTATTTATCTCGGCAGAACCCGCATTCTTGTATCGTCCATGGTGCACGATCTTTCCCTCCCGGACCGTCTCACCGTCCTGCTGGTCCTCGGCATCCTTGCAGCCGCTGCGATCGCCTTCTGGAACCTGCTCTGGGTTGTCGTCCTCTCGGCCTCCCTTGCCATCGTGATCCTGCCGGTGAAGCACCGTCTCGGTCGGTCGATGAAGGAGAGCACGGCGGCCCT
>Ga0209269_1001894_pt1 | contig 9942 bp, 9 predicted proteins | sample MTBAKMMethaMetaG_FD_187455 | JGI IMG/M metagenome (GOLD analysis project Ga0209269, IMG submission 187455) | Enrichment culture microbial communities from Arthur Kill intertidal strait, New Jersey, USA, that are MTBE-degrading - MTBE-AKM (Arthur... | ecosystem: Environmental > Aquatic > Marine >... | reverse complement strand
CCGCCGCCCGCATAGAAGGGGACGCCGGGCAGGACCGCAACCCCCTGGCGGACGCCTTCACGGAAGACGTCCATCGAGGAGACGCCGGGAGGCAGGAAGACCATCAGGAACATCCCCCCCTCCGGCGTCGTGCGGGCGGTGCCGGGAGGGAGGAGGTCGTCGATGATGTCACACATCGTCCGGCAGCGCTCGCCGTATATCCCGGCGACTCGCCGCACATGGGCATCGAGATCGGTGCCTGAAAGGTAACGGTGGAGGACAACCTGGCAGAAGAAGTTGGAGTGGAGGTCGGCCGCTTGCTTTGCGGCGTTGAACTGCCTGAGCACCGGCTGAGGTGCCAGGATCCAACCAATCCGCATTCCAGGGGCGACAATCTTCGAAAACGAGCCCGAGAGTACCGCACCCTCGGGGAGATATTTTTTCACCGGCGCCCGTGGCCTCCCGTCGAAGAAAAGATCGCCGAAGGCGTCGTCCTCGTAAAAAAGTGTCCCGGTGCCATCGAGAAGGCGGGCGATCTCTCGCCGGGCGGCCTCGGGATAGGTGATCCCGGACGGGTTCTGCGAGTTCGGGATGCCGTAGAAGAACTTCGGGGCGCGGTCGCGGACCATCGCCGCGAACGCCTGCAGATCGGGCCCCTCCTCATCGAGCGGGACGGTGCAGATCTCGGGCTCGTACAGGGAGAAGGCCTCGATGGCCCCGAGGTAGCCTGGACGCTCCATGCCGACGACGTCGCCAGGGTTGAGAAAGATCTTCGCCATCAGGTCGAGGCACTGCTGCGAACCGTTGACGATCTGGATATCGTCGGCCTCCGCGGGGATCCCGAGGCGCCGGCGGTAACGGGCGGCGATGTACTCCCGTAGCGGACGGTAGCCGTCGGTCGTCGAGTACTGGAGGGCACAGCGCCCTTCTTCCTCCATCACCGCCGCGACGGCGCGGGCGATCCCCTCCACATCGATGAGGGCGGCGTCGGGGAGTCCGCCGGCGAACGAGATCACGCCGGGCTCGCCAGACACCCTGAAGAGTTCGTCGATGAACGATGCGGGCGCATGGATCATGCGGTCGGCAAACCTGTAGTGCGTCATGGGTCTTCCTGCGGTCGCCGGGCACGGTCAGCCCGGAAACATCCATTCATTCTCGGCGAAGAGGGAGAAATATCTATTCCCGTGGCGGGACAGGGGAGAGAACGACACGCTTAATGCCGGCAAAATGGACTCTCTCTTCCATGAAAGGGCAGCATATTCATCTCTTCATCGCCGCCCTCCTCGCAGCCGGGTGCATGGGGAGCACGGAGCACGCGTGGACCGTGGAAGCGCTTACAGCCATGACATGCTCCTTCCGCACCTATCCGCTGGCACCCCTGCAGTCAGCCCTTTGACAATAAGAATTCTTTTTCCATCACCCTGAAGGGGGCGTGACACAAAGCCCATCCCTTATATGGGAGGCGCAATCAAGGGTGTGCCATGTATGAGGAGTTCAAAAACCGGGTCGCCCTGATCACTGGTGGAAGCTCCGGCATCGGGGGCGCAGCGGCGCGGGCCTTCGCCACCCACGGTGCGAAGGTCGTGCTGGGGAGCAGAGGCGAGGAGGCCGGGCGCAAGACTGAACGGGAGATCAGGGAAGCCGGTGGAGAGGCGGTCTGGATCAGGACCGACGTCAGCCGCGAGGCCGAAGTCGAGGGCTTCGTCGCCGGGGCGGCAGATCAGTTCGGCCGGATCGATTACGCCTTCAACTGTGCCGGAACGAGCGGCGCAATCCGCTACCTCCCGATGCAGGCCGGCGACGACTTCGACCGGACTGTGGCAACGAACCTGCTGGGAGTGTTCCTCTGCATGAAACACGAGATCCCGGCAATGGTGCGGCAGGGCGGTGGAGCAATCGTGAACATCTCCGCGGTCGCCGGGCTCACCGGCTCTGCCGGGGCGTCGATATACGCGGCGACGAAGGCCGGAAGCCTCGCCCTGACGCGCTCGGCCGCCCTCGAGTTCTCGGCAAACGGCATCAGGGTCAACGCTGTCTGCCCCGGGATCATCCAGACCGAAGGCCTCGACGTCGCATGGCAGGACATCCCCGGATTCACGATCGAAGAGGCGAAGCGCCGCTTCGTCGCAGAGGTGCCGGCAGGGCGCTTCGGCCGTCCCGGGGAGGTGGCGGCGGCGGTGCTCTGGCTCTGCTCTGACGCCGCCTCCTATGTCACCGGGCAGACGATCGTCGTTGACGGCGGCCTCTCGATCCGGTGGTAGGCCAGTTGCACTGGCGGGGGTGGGCAAGCGCTATCTCCCCCGGGCCCGAACACCCCTATATCCATGGACTATCTCACCCCGGATCCCGGCACCGTCGTGGTCCTGCAGACGCATCTCGGCTGGCTCGCCCCCCTGATGAACGCCGTCTCCTTCACCGGGACGGCCGTTTTTTTCTTTGCGGTCCTTCCGGCGATCTGGTGGTGCGTAAGCCCGGGGTTTGGGTTGCGGCTTGGCCTGATCGTCTCGCTTTCTGGCTGCATCAACGCCGTGCTGAAGGTGTTCTTTCATACACCGCGGCCGTACTGGGTGAGCACAGAGGTGCAGGCATTCTCCACCCACCAGACCTTCTCATTGCCCTCGGGCCATGCCCAGAACGCCGTGTGTTTCTTCGGGGCTGCGGCCGTATGGATCCATAAACGCTGGTTCTGGGCGGTTGCAACGGCGTTCATCATCCTCACCGGGCTGTCAAGGCTCATTCTCGGCGTCCACTTTCCCGTCGACGTCCTCGCCGGATGGACCATCGGGATCGTGGTGCTCCTCCTCTTCACAGCGGCAGACCGCCGCCTCTCTCCCGGGATTATAGCGCTCAGCCCGGCGGTGCAGGCGGCAGGCGTCACCGCCGCGTCACTGCTCCTTGCCGCCATAGGACTCGCCCTTATCGTAAGCGGGGGCGATATCCCGCTCTCCTGGACCGAGACCGCCGTCGCCGCCTCCGGCCTCCCGGCAACGAGGGCGATCGACCCGTACGATCCGTCCACCCTGCTCTCGTCGGCAGGCACGCTCCTCGGCATCGGCCTCGGGGCGGTATGGACCGGGGGGAGGTTCTCGGCAGAAGGGAGCGTCAGGGCAAAGTTGGGGCGCTACGCCATCGGCATGGCAATCGCGGCCCTCATCTACGCGGCTACGGGGCTCGTCCCTGACGGGGGCCTGGCGGCGGCCGGATGGATTATCGAGTACCTGAGGGCAGCGGTCCTCGGGCTCTGGGTATCAGGGGGTGCCCCGGCCCTCTTCAAATATCTGGGCATCGCCGGAGGAAACACCAGGCCACCGGCATGACCGGGGGGTCACAGCATCTTTCCCTGTACTTCTTCCAGTCTGACGATGTACCCGATCACCTGTTCGGAACGGTCCTTGATCGGTTTCACACTCAGTTTCGCGGCTTTCACCTTGCGGTTCCTGGACACGACCCGCACCACATAGACCTGGTTCAGGATACCCGCCGTCCCGATATCCCTGATCAGACTCTGCTTTGAAAACCTGATCTCGGACTGCCGGTCCTTCATCACGAGCACATCGCCGAGGCCGGCGAGAAAGGACTCGTCATAGGAGAACCCGGTCATGTGCCCGGCATACCCATTCATGAATATGATCGTGCCCTTCTCGTCGATGAGAAAATAGGCGTCGTCTCCGGCGATCGTTTCCAGAAACTTCTTCCTGATCCGATCGATCTCGGGTTTATTCATCTGGAACGAACTGTATGCAATCTCGATCGCCGCACACAGCCCTTCCCTTGTAAAGGGTTTGGTGACGTACCCGAACGGCTCCGCCGTCTTTGCCCGATCGAGGACGTCAGGCTCGGATGTTCCGGTCAGAAACACGACTGGCGTATTAAAGCAGTGATAGATATAGTTCGCCGCGTCGATGCCGTCGAATGTTGTGCCGAGGTTGATGTCCATCAGCACAAGATCGGGAATCTTCTCCACTACCGAACCGAGCGCTTCCCTGACGGTCGAGACAGTTCCGACCACCTCATATCCCATGCGGATGAGCATGGTTTTTGTGAGGGCTGACAGAATGGCGTCGTCCTCGACGATGAGAATTCTCGGCTTATCTAAAGAAATCATAATCAAGGACACCAGACGTGATATGAAAAATAATAAAAGCCGATACTATATAAAATGAAGGGCTTTTGGCCCACCAGGATAAAAACAGAACTCATTTATTACACGAAACCGGCTTTTCTCCTCTTCCAGATCTCGATGAGCCCGAAACAGCCGGTCAGCATCATGTCGCCAAAGGGGGCGGCCTGCCATGCGCCCGGCAGGAGACGCTGCCGGTTCGGGCCGGTGACCGCCACCGGCGTCTTGCCGACCGCCTCCCGCACCGCCGCACCGTGACCCCCGTCGTCGAAGACCTCCACATTCGTCAGCCTCCCCTCCTGAAGTTTTCTGATATAAGCGGTCAGTCTCTCCGTGTCCAGAGCGGCGGTGTGGTGTTCGAAGATCCCGCAGACCTGGCTGCCCCTGAGGGTGAAGCAGAGAGTATGGCCGTTTCCGGCGTTGACCAGGGTGATGCCGTCATCGACACGGTCAGCCACCCATGGATCGAGGAGGGCGCCGATCGCCGCCGCCGGGCCGGTGTCGGTGACGAGAGCGCCGGGCGCTGCCGCCAGCACCGCCTGCATCCGGCTCATGGAGGGGTGAGGGGGATCCGGGGCGAGGGCAAAGAGGCCCCAGTCCCCGGCCTCAAGGAGCGAGGTGAAGACAGAAAAGCGGTGGACGCGGTTAGAAATGTGGGGGGAGAAACCATGGTCCTGCACGGCGATCGCCACCTGCCCGGGATACTCGACGCCGAAGAGGGAGAGGGCCGTCCGCAGTTCACGCTCCATATAGTCGGCGGTCCGCACCACGGCAGCGCCATCGGGTGCGTCCTCCGTTATGACGACACCAAGCGCCCGGACGCGCTCCGGGTTGTCATGGATCGTCAGCGCCGCAGAGGGCGTCGCCGTCACCCTGAGACCGGCGGCGAGCGCCTCCCTGACCGCGGCGACGCTCCCTCCGCCGCCCATGCAGGGCCCTTCGAGGTGCACCGGCCTTCCCGCAGTCGCCACCCCTCTGATCGCCCGGCCCACGACGACCGTCGGGGAGGGGAGGACGAGTTTTGTTGAGTTCTCGATCGGCTGTGCGGGATCGTAGACGAGGACGTCCTGCGTCCCCCGACCGATATCGATGGCGAGGATGCGGCCGTCACCCATGGTTCAGGCCTCTGTCGGGGCGTCGACCTCCAGCTGCCCGGGCACCTTGCGGCTGCCGTGGTACTCCTTATACCGTTTCAGGGAGACGGTGAGGTCCCGGGTGAAGGCGAAGTAGCCGATCTGGGTCTTCTTGCAGAGATTCATCGCCATGTCCATCAGGCCGCGAGGGTCGGGGCGGGCCTCGCCGAGCCAGATATGGAAGATGTTGCCGCCGTCGACGATCGGGAAGAAGACGTGCTCGATCTCCATCCGTTTTGTGAGCGGGACCGGAGCGCCGGGCGCCACATGGGTGCCATTCGTATAATAGACCGGGAGGTCCCGGGTGGTGCCGCATTCGGCCACCGCAGTCTCGGCATCGCCTTTCATCACCGTGAGGGCGGCCGTCCGAAACTGCTCTTCGATCATGTCGGCGACGGCGAAACGCTGCCCCGTCGTCTCGGCAGGGGTGCGGGCGAGGGCGATGGTCATCCCGGTCCGCTGCGAGATATCGCGGGCGTAGAGTTCCAGTTCAGTCATCGCCCGAACCGCCAGACGGAACGCCGCCTTCGATTCATGGAGCTGGCTGCCCGTGTGGTGCTGGACCATCTCGTTCACGCCGACGACGCCGATCGTGTAGACGAGGCCGGTGAGGTCGACGGCCACCTGCCCGCGCTCGCCGGTGTTCGGGTCTTTCGGGCGCTGCATCGCAAAGGGCATCCGGCCGTTCGTCCGGATCGTCTCCATCCAGCGCCGTTTGATCGTGAAGACCTCGACGGCGACGTCCATGAGAGCTTTCAGTTCGGCAAAGAGCCGCTGATCGTCCCCTTCGGCCCTGAAGGCGGCGCGTGGACAGTTGATCGAGACGACCTGCCATGAACCCATAGAAAAGTGCTTTCCTTCCCTGAAAAAGAGTTTCTCTTCAAATTCAGAGTCTTTATCGAAGGTAGCGGAAAACTGATACGCGCAACATTGATAGCACGAGATCCCGTTCCCGGCCCCGCGGTACGATGGGAGCTGGTTGTCGTAATAAGGGGTGCCGAACTTGCTTGCCAGTTCGAAGGTAAGGAGATAGAGGTCGCGGTAGGTAGGAAGGTCGGGGTGATCCCGGTTGAACTCTTCGTCCTCGTCCATGAAGTCGGGCTCGATAGAGACTTCGGGCTTGGGGAAGGAGAAGGGCTTGCCCCAGGAGTCCCCTTCGAGCATCACCTCCATCATTGCCTTGAAGAGGAGGCGGACCTCCCGTTCGAACTCCCCATAGGTCCGTTTCGGCGCCTGCGTGCCGTCCCAGACCTTGCCCTTGTAGACGCAGGGTTTCTCTTTCCAGAGGGAAGGAACGCCCGGGGATAACTGGACCGAGGAGAAGACGAGCTGCCCGCCGCGGGCGACCATCATCTGGGTCATCTCGTAGACGAACATCTGCATCAGCTGCTTGATCTCGTCATAGGCCAGCCCTTCGAAATACGGGGCCATGAAGGTGAGGAAGTTGTAGTAGCCCTGCCCGCCGGCAAAGTTCGTCTGGGCGCTCCCGAGGGCCTTGACGGCGTGAAGGACGGCGACCTCGGCTCGTTTCGCCGGACCGGCCACGCTCGCCTTCGTGCCGTTGCCGTCGGGCATCAGGCCGTAGTAGAAGAAGTAGCGGAGGTCCCAATCTTGACAAAACGGCCTGGATCCGAAGTATTCGAGGTCGTGGATATGGAGGTCGCCGGCAAGGTGGCGGTCGGCGAGCTCGGGCGGGAGCTGGAGGAGGTACTGCTCCTTGGAGATCTTGTCGGCCTTCTTCTTATGAGAGGTCTCGGCGTTTTCCTGCAGGTTGGCGTTGTCGTGCGCTTCGAACCCCCGGCCAACGTCGATGAGGTGGGCGTCGAAGACCGGGGTGCCGACGCGGGTGCAGACATTTCTATACTGCACCATCCCCTGCTCAAGGAGGGTTATGTTCACGATCTCCCTGATCAGGGGACCGGAGAGGGCGCGCAGACCCAGTTTTCTGATCCGGTCCTCGACCGTCCGGGCGATCTCTTCGGCCTGCTCATGGGTCGCCCCTACATACCCGTAAAACTCCTCGACAAGCCGGGTCTCCTTCACGATCTGGGCGACGATCCTGGAACGGTCCCAGTCGAAGATATGCCCCTCGGACGAGCGGACCTTCGGCATGGGGGGAACGAAGACGCCGTCAAGGGTCGCCTGCTTCGTCTGCCGGTCCACGGTCACTCACCCGCTGCAATACCGTCGATAACGTCTTCCCGCACGCGGCCGCCCGCAAAGAGGTCGGCGGAGGTGTAGAAGTCGTCTCCCAGACGCAGGACCGGCGCCTCGTTCACAAAGACGCCGTTCACCCGCAGCTCGGTCAGGTTCTCCGCGGTGGACATGTCCTGCTCCTCATAGGAGTGGCCCTTTGCCGTGAGGCAGGCCTTCAGGAGTTCGCAGTTCGGGCAGAATTCAAGGGTATATATGATAAAACGCAGGTCTTCAGCCATGGATACTCTCCCGCCATCCTCGGCTCGATGCCGATATCAGCCCATAACTATCGGGATGATCCCATATGGATTCTTCCCGGACAGAATGCAACACCTTGCATGTGAGAACGCATGAAGGTTGTGCTTTTGCGATGATGATTTTAACTCTGGCGGCGATACCATGCAGATATGGTGAGGGCTTTTGTCGCGATCGAACTCTCTGACGCCGTCAAGGAAGGGCTTGGACGTGCGCAGGAAAGGTTGCGCACCGTCGGTGGTCGGCTGAATCTGGTGGACCCCGCCCTTGCGCACATCACTCTCAAGTTTCTCGGCGATGTTGAACCGGAAAACCTTGAGCGCGTGAAAACAGCGCTCCTCAATATCAGAGGGAGCATCTACGATCTCACGCTCGTCGGGGTGTCGGGGAACAACCTCCGGCGCCCACGGGTCGTCTGGTTCGAGGTAAGGGACGGCGGCAGAACGGCACGACTCGCCGGGGCGGTGGAGGAGGCCCTCTCCCCCCTGGGGTTCGAGCGGGAGAGGCGCAGTTTCACCGCCCATGTCACCCTTGCACGGGTGAAGGAGTTCGATCCCTCGCTGCCCGGAACAATCGCAGCGATCGCCGGCATGGAGGCCGGAACCTGCACGATCGACCGGATCACCCTCAAGAAGTCCACCCTGACACCGCAGGGCCCGATCTATGAGACCCTGCTGGAGGTGCCCCTTGGCGCGGAGTGAGAGGGAGGAGGCGGTGCTCCACCAGATCAGACCGCAGGCCGCCGAGCAGGAGGAGATCCAGGGAGTTGCCCACGAGATCATCGATGCGGTGAACGCCTCGGGCCGCGCCGAGGCGATGCTCGTCGGTTCGGTGGCACGCAGGACGTGGGTGCGGGGGGACCGCGACCTCGACATCTTCATGCTCTACGACCCGGCCCTGACAAGAGAACAACTCGAAGAGCAGGGGCTTGCGCTTGCCAGGGATATCGCACGACGTTTCGGGGATGAGTGGCGGGAGAAATACGCCGAGCACCCGTACATCAACGCCACGATCCAGGGACTCGACGTCGATCTGGTGCCCTGCTACCGGGTGGCAAGCGGGGCCGAGATCAGGAGCGCAGTCGACCGGACACCCTTCCACACCCGGTATATCAGGGAGCGGATTGCCCCCTTCGTCGACGATGTCCTGCTCCTCAAACAGTTTGCCAAAGCAGGCGGGGTGTACGGCTCAGACCAGATGACCGAGGGGTTTGCAGGCTACCTCTGCGAACTCCTGATCCTGCACTACGGCGGGTTCCTGCCCCTTCTCCGGGCGGCCGCTCGCTGGAAACCCGGGCTTTTCATCGATATCGAGGGGCACGCCGCAAAGACCTTCGAGGAGCCGATGGTCGTCATCGACCCGGTGGACCCGAAGAGAAACGTCGCCGCATCGGTCTCCCTATCACAGATGTTCGCCTTCGTGGAACTCTGCCGCGGCTATCTCGACGAACCTTCAGATCTCTTCTTCTTCAGGCCGGCAAGAGAGCCCCTCACGCAGGAAGCGTTTGCCGCTCTCGTGGCCGGGCGGGGAACCTGCCTCTATGCCGTCACCTTTGCGACGCCACCGTTTATCCCTGACGTCGTCGTTCCCCAGTTGAGACGGAGCCTCGAAGGTGTGCGTGCCCTGCTCGAACGCTCGGGGTTCCCGGTGAACCGGGCTGAAGAGGCGATGGGCGAGGAGCGGTGCATGCTCCTCTTCGAGCTCTTCTCCGACCGGATGCCCGCGGTCGTCCGGCATATCGGCCCGCCGCTCTGGAGCCGGGAGAACGCCGAGAAGTTCGCCGGGAAGTGGCGGAAGAGAGAGCGTTTCTCCGGCCCGTACATCGAGGACGGCCGCTATGTCGTCGAGGTGGAGCGGCGCTACACCGGTGCGGCCGCCCTGCTGGCGTCGCCCGAGGCGCTCGGTGTCGGCCTGGGCAAGCACGTGAAGCGGGCGATGGAGGAGGAGTGGGCAGTGCTCGAAGGCGAGGCGTGCTGGAGTCTAGAGTTTGCTCTGTTTCTCACAGAGTTTCTACAGAAGGAGTCCCCCCTGAGTAGGATATTGCAGGTAGGCAGGCGACAATAAAATAAATAATATTATATAATATCAACTGGATATGTCGGCACAGATGGCCCGGCCGATCCTGATCGGCGCGGAAAAGCCGTCCGGTGATCTGCCATGCCTTTTACCGAATCGGAATATACCAGACTCCTGTATCGGCGCCAGTTTATCCTGGGACCCCGTTTCGTGGAGAGACACGATACCTGGAAGAGGCATGCC
>Ga0209269_1001891_pt1 | contig 9961 bp, 10 predicted proteins | sample MTBAKMMethaMetaG_FD_187455 | JGI IMG/M metagenome (GOLD analysis project Ga0209269, IMG submission 187455) | Enrichment culture microbial communities from Arthur Kill intertidal strait, New Jersey, USA, that are MTBE-degrading - MTBE-AKM (Arthur... | ecosystem: Environmental > Aquatic > Marine >... | reverse complement strand
AATTAAAATAAAACGCGAAGGCGCAAAGGCGCAAAGTGTTGTATATCAACAATATGGACAACTTATTTCCGGATTGTTAAAATATTCATTATCAACGCAATATAAAAGTTTAACGAACTATTGTAAAGAGCAATAATGTTTCAATTATAAGACATAAAAATAAACTATTTGAAAAGATAACAAAGAAATAATTAAAATGTTTTAAGAATTATTAATATTACATATAACAAAAAAGAAACACAGTCGAGAGTTAGAGTTTCGTTATAAAACTTCTTCATCATTAACGAAAGAAATCTTATATACAAGCGGATGAGGCAGCGGTTGTCTGTCATATACAGGATCTCCTCCTCCTGAGCTGACTCTCCAGACGTCAATATCAGGATATCTGGAAACAAGGAGCAGGCTTATTAAAGTGAATATTTTTGGTCCCAGCGGCACAATAATCACATTGAAATTTAGTCGCAGGATGATACAAATATTATTAAGAATTTCATAGATCACTTTAACGTTATTTACCGGATAATTGATAAAATTCCTTATTTCGATTTTGTCAATGATTTTCCGGTTTCTTTTTAGAATTTCCTCCACATATCTTTTATCAAATGATGGATCTGCATACATCAGTATAAGTTGAGAAGGATTCAGTTTATTGATTATGAATTCAGCTTTTTCCGGTTCTATTCCCAGGTTGATAATCAGTGCCAGTGGTTTTTCAGTTGAAGTATATACTTTATCTTTTTGAACAATGGAATGGGCGGTTTTTACAGGTTTCATTCTTCGGGGAAGGCTGAATTCGGCAGGTGTATAATAGAAATAAACCGATATGCAGGTAAGATCATTTTCATATTCTGAGAGGAATTGAATGATAGCAGCATACCATGTTTTTGTCATGCAGGATATATCAATCAATATATTCACAGCATCGTTTTCAGTTGAGTCAAAAAATGAATGGAAAAAATGGAAAACAGGTATTGGGTCTTCGCCTGAGAGGTTAATAAATTCAAAATTCTCTGTCAGGAAGAATTTATCATTTTCTTTTCTATGAAGTTCGGTAATTTTTTCTGTAAACGCAAAAGCAATCTTTTTCCTGGCAGATATATTATTTTGTAAAAAGCAGGTTGTACATCTTTTCTCGTATCCTGATGCCGCAATGAATAAATCAAAATGTATACCCTGTATATCAGTAATCTGAACTTGTTCGGAGCTGCAATAATCCATTATAGCGTTTTTCTCGCTGTAAATATACCATGTAAAAAATATTGGAGCAAATATTTTATTAATGTGTATGCAAAAATATTAAGTTTTCTTTCAGACACTAAATAGCCAACCCGCAGTCCTTTCATTTCAATGATTCAGGAGGCGGGAATATTTTCAGACAGTCCGGGTGACAGAGAATTAAAGTGTAATAGTGTAAGATGATGTTCTCAGAATGAGGCGTAAGAAAACAGATTTCTATCAGGCCATTGTTTAACGGATCTTTGGGCTGAGAACATTGTTTCGGCAATTTTGTTATGGATAATTCTGGAAGGTACTGAGGTATTTAGTAATACGACCCAGGTTATCCCGTTGGATTGTTTCATCACCAGTGATGTAGATCCGGAGAGTGTTCCAGTTCTCCATGCTGTACCGGATTTGTCAGCTCCTCTCCATCCAAACAGTCCTTTACCTGTAACGGATGGATTAATCATCATATCGATAGTTTCTTTCCTGAGTATATCGGGTTGATTTCCTTTTCCATCAATTGCAGTCAGAAACCTCGCGAGCTCAGGTGCGGAAGCTACCCATCCTCCGGCAGCAGCCATTAATTCTATGCTATTTCCGCCATAAGTCCTGGGAACTAACACACCTGAACCATCAAATGCCAGGCATTTTGAAGTTCCAGAATTCTCGTAATATCTGACCTCATAAATAAGATTCTGATGATAAAAACTCTTTCCGATATGAATATCATTAATTCCAAGAGGTTTCAGGATAGAAAACGTAACATAATCTTCATAACTCATACCTGATTTAAGAGCGACAATCTCTCCGAGTATGGCATAACCAAGGTTTGAATATGAATATACTTTTCCGGGGTCGTAATCAAGTTTTCGCTGAAGAGTAAAATGAATGATCAGATCGAGGGAAACGGGCAATTCGGCATTATATTTTTTAGCTATATATATTTGTCTAAACATCGGATCTCCCTGTCTTCTGGACCATCCTGACGTATGGTTCAATAAATTACGGACAGTAATGTTTTCAACCCTAACGTCAGCATATTCAGGAAATTTTATATATGGAAGAATACCTTCAGGACCAAAAACTTTATCATCGAGAGAGATCAATCCCTTTTCATACAATTTCATTATTGCAACAGCGGTAATTAATTTTGATACACTGGCGATTCTGAAAAGATGAGAAGGCATTATTAATTCACCGGTTTCAACATCAGCATAACCAAACCCTTTTGTATACACCAGTTTTTCATCTTTACACACTGCTACTGAAGCTCCTTTAATTTTATACCTGTTAAGGAATGAAATTATTTGATTATCAAAAGCAGCAAAGTAATCCGGCTTATTATCAGCATCGACGGTATTAACCGGATAGTTTATTCCCGTATTATTAACAGACGGTTTATCGGAGAAACTAATAGCAATTTCGACAAAAAAGAAAACAGCAGACAAAAAGAATATTTTATAGAACCACTTCATCACAAGCCTTATTATTTAGAATAATTATAAATAAATTATTCCTTTTGTTGCAAAAGTAACATCATTTTGGGTAGTGAGCAGGAAATAAATATTAACAATAATTCACAATAAGCATATTGTAAGCCAGAACCATTGTATTTACAATGGCTGCAAGAGTTTTTTGAAAATGCGAATGTTTATTCAAACATTCAATAAACATATATTCGCATTAAAAAAAAAGGCTTTTGTCTGATCAAATCTATACTTTTATGGAAGGAATAAAGCCATTAATCAATATATAATAATTTACTACATTTAAGGTCGGGTTATTAACAGTTTATTATAAATGAGTGCAGAAATTACACATTACAGGGTATTTGTATCCGGGCGGGTACAGGGAGTTGGGTACCGGCATGAAGCAAGGGGTATAGCGAGGTTTTATGGTTTATCCGGTATAGTCAGGAATTTGTCTGACGGCAGGGTATATATTGAAGCAGAGGGGAAGAAAGAGGTTTTGGACAAGTTCATTTCATGGTGCAGGAAAGGTCCGTTGCATGGGCATGTTGACAGTGTGATAACAGAGAAAGGGGAAATGAAAGGATATAATGGTTTTAATGTCATATTATGACATAAGTTTCACCGGGTATTTTCCTAAGATCCCTATTTCGTCATCTTTCACTGCAACAACAGAAAGGATTTCAGGTATCTGTTTAACCCTGTCAAGAACATCAGGAATATTTGTTTTACTGATAATTTTATTACATAATGATGTAGCGTATGCGTCGGCAATGGCAGGAGATTTTGCGACGACGGTTAAGGAATCAGCTTTACCGAAGCTCAGTGAATGTCCGAACATTCCCGAAGACGTGCATATTCCCAGACTTCCTTCATTTCCGGGTATTGAAAGGGCCAGTTTCATAAAATTTTTATTTTCACCTGCGTAGCACTGCACAAGAATTTCGTTTTTAACAAGCACATAAATATCTCCGCCATTTTCTATAACCAGTTCATGAGGCATATATTTTTTCATGATATTTTCTCCGATCATTTCGCAGACAGCTCCGGCCACAGCGGCCATCGGGCCGACGGATGCACATACAGAGGCTGAGAGCATGAGTTTGATTATTCCGGGAACATTTTTTTTTACTTTAAGGGGAGACAATGTTTTAATGAAGTCAGGATTCCGGGAGATATATTTTTCCAGGACCGAACGGAAATATTCTACCTGAAAATTACAGAATTTAATAACTTCATCATTATAATGGTTGTGGGATATACCTATCCAGAGGTCGGTCTCATTTTTAATAATATTAAAGAAACTGAACCTTTCCCTGTTCATTGTATTGCGGTATATTCTCGGTTCAAAAGGCATCAGGCCAGGTTGAGACTGAAAAGATTAAGCGGGCAGGCCTTAAGACATAGTTCGCATGCAATACATTTTTCCGGGCTAAAAATTAACTGCCGGGATAATGTATCCATTTTCAGGGCATCTGCGAAGCATACTGCCGAGCAGCTTCCACAATGCACGCAGTCGTCTTCCTTAAGCAGGATGCTTTTCATCGCGGGGCTCAGTTTAATATTGCGATGAAGCATAAAATCTTCTGCTTTAGACATATTTTCAGCAGGTGCTTTAAGTTCAACCAGCAATTTCCCTTCTCTTCCCGGAGTAATATCGGCATTAAGGATATTAACCAGCACATCAAAGTCTTTAATAAGATGGTAAACAATAGGGTCTTCCACCCTATTTGCAGGGAATGTAAGTACGAGTCGTTTTTTCATTTTTTTATTAAACTTCTGTGAAGACTATTCAGATTTTTATTATCCGGAAATAATTCCAACGGCTGGGTAAGCATGAATTCTTTATTACGGATCCATTCCCTCAATTGATCTGCAATAATTCTTGCAGTATATACACTGGAAAGGGAGGCGGTTCTTATTTTCATTCCCCTGATATTTATCTGGCCGCTAAAAAGTTGGGCATAGTTTGCCCGTCCGATTTCCGGGTGTCCGGGGATACTATAGTCGCAGATTTTAGTAATGATCTGGTCGTTTCTTACTGAAACTGCTGCAGCCATATCTTCATCGAGAACAGGTATGGGTATTCCTATACCTATAAATATGCTTACGCCGTATTTTTCAAAATAAGCGGCCTTAATAAATCCGGTATTCATTTCTTTGGCATTTCCAATTACGGCTATTGTAGCAGAGTTTCCCACAGGGATTCCGTTTTCGGTTCTTTCACCGGCAGTACGGCACTGGGTTCCATACCAGCTGATATATCCCCGGGCACCCCCGATAAATATCCGGGTACCAATGCCGATTGTTCTCAGGTACGGGTCATTCAGCAGAGGGCTTAACTCCCCTGATGTTGAGAAAGTAGCATTTCCAAAATCAGGCAGGAGGGATCCCATGTAGGTATATAGTATTTTACCTGATGAGTTCACTGCGCAGGGATAATTCTGATATGCATTGCGTGGGTTAAAAAGGATCATTTCATTAACCGTATCTTTAGTTATTACCGTCTCCAGTTCTGTTTCGGGATAGCAATCGGTACCCTTGGCCCATGCTTTTAATTTCACCTCTTTACCTGCAATAAGTTCTTCGATTATATTTGCCCCTCCATATCGTTCATTAAAGGGGGAATTCTCTGTTGCTCCAATATACGCATCAACTGCTGCAAGGCCTGCATGTACGGGAACATTGTTCAGCGTAATTCTCTCCATTCGAATTGGCGGGTCGGAATGTCCGAAGTTAATAAACATACCTGAAGAACACATCGGAGCAAAGGTAGCGGTAGTCACAATGTCCACCTTTTTTACAATTTCCGCAGGTTTACATTCGAGGCTCATTCGTGAGACCTCTTCAGCTGTCATAACAACCGCTTCTCCTGAAAGGATTTTCCGGTTTATTTCTTCAAAAGATTTTTTTTGCATAGTTATATTATATTTTTTCGATCACCGAAGAGGGCAGCCATCCAATTCTGCCGTCTGACAGTTTAATCTCCTGCCACTCCCCTATTGAGTTTTCCAGCCATACTTTAGCTCCTTCGTGAATGATAAACAGTTCTTTACCCGTATCCCTGGGTGCTGATCTGACGATAACAGACGGAGCAGTGAGGATTGCTGTCCCGCTATTTTTAATATATTTTGAAGAAGCGAAGGCAAAAGCCAGTGAGATCAGCGATAGAATAAACAGAATGGCACCTGCATAGAACCCGATTTTTTTTAGCACTATCCTTCCTGAAAACAGAAAAATAACGAGTAAAATAAAGGCCACAATAAAGAGAGAAAGTGCAAGAACAGACCAGTTATCGGGATGCAGGCTTTTTCTCAGGTCTATAATCCATTTACGGAGAAAGAAGACTGGCACACTTTCAAATTTATCCGGCAGCAATGCTATGGTAAAAGCAAGGTTAGCTTTAATTGCAGGATCACGTGGTGAGACCAGAAGTGCTTTCTCATAATACAGACGGGCTTTCCCGTATTTATTTGACCGGAAAAAGGCATTACCCAGGTTAAAATAAATTTCAGCGGAATAGTAACCCGAATTCAGTATTTCCAGATAAACATCCTGTGCTTCTTCATATTTACCTTCCTGGAAGAGAGCATTAGCATGGTTAAACAGGGAGTCGTTGTCATTTCCCCTGAGAAAGGAAGGGAGTATAAGTAAAACTATTATGGGTATGATACGGATCATATCTTTATGTAATTGAAGATTCAAGTTTGTATAGAAGATCTTCTGAGCGTTGATACACTGTTTCCGGGTTTATTGAATTCCCGGTGGTATATCTGGCCAGTTCGCAGTCATCAATAACTTCGAGGAATGTAATAATAACTTCATCAGGAACATTCCTGTTTTTCAATCCTGAACGGGCTGTTTGCCGGGAAAGGTTTGCCTGGTCCACAGAGAGTTTATCTCCGATATAACCCCAGAGAGCCTTTAATATTTCCTCATACATTCCTGAGTCATTTTTATGCAGCATTTTCTTTGCTGTTTGCAGTCGCCTGACAGCCATTTTCCTTGCTTTTCGTGTTCTCATATATGCAAGGTCTTTATTCCTCTTAATGTGTTCACGCCGGTAAAGAACGAGTGATATAAACAACATTATTCCTGCGGGGAATATCCATTTAAACAAGAGGGTATCGGGTATACTTTTGCCGTATTTTCTGAATTCAGGTTTATTGGTTTTAATGAATAATATATCTGTATTTATGCTGGTTACCTGATCCTGTCTTATTCCTGTAATTCCGGGTTGGGTACCCAGAATTTCAGCCTGATTTGTTGTTTCGGATTTTTCTACAGTAATAGTTATATCTCTGGTTTTCAGGCTTTGGTAATTACCTTTAGCCGGGTCGAAGTAGGAAAATTCGACCGGAGGTATACGGAAAGTTCCGGGGTAACGAGGAATAACAATGTATTCAAAAGCTACAGTACCGGATGTTCCGCCGGCAGAGTGAGTTATATTTTTAACTGTTTTTGGTTTAAACACTTCCACATCAGGCGAGAAGTTAAGATCAGGAGTTTTCAGGAGGGCCAGGTTTCCTTTTCCTTTAACATTTATTTTAAAAGAAATAGCTTCATTCACGTTCACCATATCTTTTACAGGTGAAATATTAATGGTAAATTGTCCGACGGCCCCTGTGAAGTAGTCCGGAGCTCCCGAGGGGAGGGGTTTTACCTCGATAGAAATGGGGTTACTCTGTATATTTACCGGTACATTCTGATAGGTATCAAAGAAAGGATCATTGAAGAACGGGTCATTGAAAATATCTCCGAAAGGGCTTCTTCTTTGTGACCTTACCCGTTGCTGTATAAGAACGGTGGCATCAATGGGGTTAATATTCAGGATACCGGTTTTCTGTGGTATAAGGAGGTCTCTTTTAAAAACCTGGGTAAGGTACTGTTTTCCGTCAATGACTTCTCTTGATGCCTGTTGATCGGCTTCAAGTTCCTGTTTCCAGAAGCCTTCGATTTCAGGATATTTTATTTCAGAGAAACGGAGATTTTCGTTTGTGAATATTTTTGCACTTATCAGTAATTCTTCGCCCATCCAGACAGTTCGTTTTGAGGGGATTAACCTGATAAAGTAGTTCGTTTCAGTATCGGATTGTCCGGAAGGCTCTGTGGTTTTCGGGGCTTCCGGCCGTGCTGCCTGTCCGCCTGAAGGAGCTGTTACTGTAATTTCCACAGCTTCGGTAGTGTATGTTTTATTTCCATCTTTAATTACAGCAGGAGGAATGGTAATTCTGCCTTCTTTTGTTGCTATCAGGACATATGTGAAAGTAACCTGGATTATATTTTCTCTGCGCCCGTTAATGATGGATGATTGGGTACTCATGAATGTTGAAGGCCCGGAGACGAACCTGATGCCATCCATTTCGGGCAATTGAATGGATGATGATTTTACATTTTCATTTCCTGTAACAGTGTAGTTAAATCCCACACCCAATGTTACGGTTGCTGGTGCTGAAGCTTTAAATGATGGTTCCTGTGCGGGAAGGTGATTTACGTTACCCGTAATGAAGAAAGTAAGGATCAGAAACGTGATATTTCTCACATAAATTTTCATTCCGGCGAATTTAAGTGCTTGTAACTATCCCAATAGTTCGTTAAATTAAAATAAAACGCAAAGGCGCAAAGGCGCAATATATTGATTATTAACAACATGAGTAATTTAAGCATGAATTGTTAAAATATTCATTATCAACGCAATATAAAAGTTTAACGAACTATTGTATCCATGATGTTTTAATAATTATTGTTAATATTAGAACATATCCGAACCGGATTGTAAAATTACCAATCTTTTTCATTCGGAGCTGATCTTGCTTTAGCTTTCTCCCTGTCCACTTTTTCTTTCACCTGTTCTTCCTTTTCTTCAAGGGCTTGTAATATTCTTTCAATTTCTTCACGGCTCAGGCTTTTAGTTTCCATGGGTGTATTTTCTTCTTCCTGGTTATTATCGGCCTGTTGTTCCCTGTTCTGTTCCTGTTGATCATTATCTTCGTCCTGTTGGTTTTGTTGCTGATCCTGGTTCTGGTTTTGCTGTTGCTCCTGAAGGTGTTCCAATGCCCAGGCGAGGTTATACCGGGCGTCTTCGTCATCCGGGCGTAACTTTAAGGCATTTTTATATGCATCGATACTCTTCTGGTATTCTTTTGATTTAAGATATGTATTTCCGATGTTATAATACAAGTCAGCTTTACGGTTTTCGGAAATATCTTTGTTCAGAAGGTTCATGTATTTATCGGCAGCATCGGCAGGTTTATCCTGTTTATACAAGGCATTTCCGGTGTTGTAGCCAGCTTCAAAAGAAGAGCTGTTCAGATCCAGGGCTTTTCTGAAATTAAGTTCAGCTTCTTCAAATTTATTTTCATTATACTCTTTCACACCTTTGCGTATATATTTTCTTTCCTCCTGTGCAATAGTGTGAACGGAGAACAGGATCAATGATAATATGCTCAGGGAAAAATATTTCATTTCAATTAAAAATTTTAAGGTTTAAGAGCCATTTAGTTTTTCCGTCGTTAATAAACATTTCAAGCACGATAAGCAGCAATGCAAAGCCCAGGAAATACTGGAATTTTTCGTCATACTGGGCAAATGTTTTCGTTTTAAACTCCTGTTTTTCCATCTCATCCAGTCTTCTGATGAGGCGGAAAAGGCCGGTAGGATCGTTTCCTGAACGGATATAATATCCGCCGGTTATTGACGAGATATTTTTAAGGGTATTTTCATCGAGTTTACTCACTATTACATTTCCCTGTCTGTCTCTGCGAAAGTCAGAACTTCCGGAGGATAAAGGTATGGGCACACCATCAGGATTTCCGATTCCGATTGTATGAACAACTATACCCTGTTTTTTAGCTTCACCGGCAGCTTCGAGCGTTCCCGTTTCATGGTTTTCCCCATCGGTGATGATGATCATTGCCCTTGCAAAATCAGGAGTTGAGGCATCAGGCAGAGATGGAGAGAAAGATCTCAACGCCATATTAATAGCTGCCGGCAGGGAAGTTCCCTGTTTGGAAACCATTCCCGGGCCTGCATTTCTGAGAAATAATTTTGCTGCGGAAAAATCGTTTGTCATGGGCATTACAGTATATGCATCACCTGCAAACACGATCAATCCCACGCGGTCATCTTCAAGTTGTTCAAGCATCCTGGAGAGTGCGTTCTTTGCCATTTCGAGTCTATTTGGTTTAATATCGGATGCCAGCATACTATATGAGACATCGAGTGCGATCACTATTTCCCTGCCTTTTTTTTCGACCTCCCGGAGTTGGGAT
>Ga0209269_1001890_pt1 | contig 9961 bp, 9 predicted proteins | sample MTBAKMMethaMetaG_FD_187455 | JGI IMG/M metagenome (GOLD analysis project Ga0209269, IMG submission 187455) | Enrichment culture microbial communities from Arthur Kill intertidal strait, New Jersey, USA, that are MTBE-degrading - MTBE-AKM (Arthur... | ecosystem: Environmental > Aquatic > Marine >... | reverse complement strand
CAAGCTGGAGTTCGGGCGGCACGGCGACGAGATCCTGCTCGGCGACGAGATCTCCATGGACTCGATGCGCCTGTGGGACAAGAAGACCCGCACCTCTATGGACAAGGACGTCTACCGCTTTGACAAGGGAGACGTAATGGCTACCTATGCCGCAGTTGCAGAGCGGCTGACCGGAGCGTGAAATGATGAAATACACGGCAAAGATCACCATCGCCCTCAAAGAGGGCATGCTCGACCCTGAAGCGCGGGCAATCCAGCACGCCCTTGCAAACCTCGGTTTTTCGACCGAGGCCCTGAGCACCGCCAGGGTCTTTTTCATTACCATCGACGCGGAGAACGAAGAGGCCGCAAAGGCCGAAGCAGAGCGGATGTGCGAGCGGCTGCTTGCAAACCCGGTCATCCACCGTTACGAGGTCGAGGTCGGCGCATGAGGTTCGCGGTGGTCCAGTTCGGAGGGAGCAACTGCGACCGCGATGTGTTGCACGCTGTCTCCGACGTCTGCGGCGTCGACTGCGATCTCGTCTGGTATAAGGACGGCATTACAAAGGATTACGACGCCATCGTGATACCCGGCGGCTTTTCCTACGGCGATTACCTCAGGGCCGGCGCGATCGCCGCCCGGACGCCGGTGATGGAAGGGATACGGCGGCATGCCGCAGCCGGCGGGCTCGTTCTGGGCATCTGCAACGGTGCCCAGATCGGGGCCGAGAGCGGCCTTGTGCCCGGCACCTTCACGACGAACGCCACCCCGAAGTTCATCTGCCGGCCGATCTGCCTGCGGGTCGAGACGACGGCGTCCCCGTTCACCCGCCTCTATAAGGAGGGGGAAGTGATCAGGGTCCCGATCGCGCACAAGGAGGGCCGCTATGTCGCATCCCCCGAGGAACTCACCCGCCTGAACGCCGAGGGGCGGGTCGCCTTCCGCTTTTGCGACGCGGACGGCAACGTCACCCCGGTGGCCAACCCGAACGGCGCCGCGGAGAACATCACCGGCGTCCTCGGCGGCCCGGCGAAGAACGTGCTCTGTCTGATGCCCCACCCCGAGCGTGCTTCAGAAGAGGTGCTCGGTTCGGCCGACGGCAAAAAGATCTTCCTCGGCATGATCAGGGGCATCGAGGAGGCAGGCAGCCGCGCGTAAAGGGCAAAGGTCAAGGCGATAGGGAGACCAGTGATGCACATGGCGGAGATCACGCAGGAAGAACTCGAAGAAAAGATCCTGAAATGGGCGGAAGAATATGCCCGGAAAAACGGGTGGACGCTCAACCCGGACGATAAGCAGCTCCAGACCGTGATCAAGGGGCTTGCCCGGAACACCATCCGTTTCGGCGAGCAGTACTGCCCGTGCCGCATCAGGAGCGGCGACACCGAAGAGGACAAAAAGATCGTCTGCCCCTGCATCTACCATCGCGACGAGGTGGAGAAGGACGGGCAGTGCCACTGCAACCTCTATTTCAGAGAAAATACACAGACAGAGTAGCGCCGGGAGCGCTCACTTTTTTTCACGGGATTTATCCGGTGTTCCGGCGCCCTAACCATTTCCAGGGGTAGGGCACTGCCGCCGTCAGCGCAACCGCCGCGATCAGCGGCAGGGGGAGGGTTGAGAGGGCGGCTTCAAGGGAGAAGGTATCTGCAAGTATTCCGCTTACCGCCACCCCGATGCCGCCGGCTCCGACGGCAAGGCCGAGCATGAGCCCGGAGGCGAAACCGACGTTGCCCGGCATCACCTCGTGCGCCATCGCCACCGTGACCGAGAAGGTGGACCAGAGGAAAAAGCCGAAGGCGAGAAGGGCGGCATAGGAGACCGGCCCTGAGGTGAGAAGGAAGAGCACGAAGGGAGGGATCGAGGCTGCAAGACCAAGGACGGTCACTTCCTTCCGGCCGAAAGTGTCGGAGAGGACGCCGCCGACGTATTGCCCGACCACGCCGGCGACGAGGGTCAGGGAGACGAGGGTGTTTGCCGTGAGGATATCGACACCGAGATGGTTGTGGAAATAAGTGGGCAGAAAGGCGATCGAGGCGAAGATCACCCACGAACGCAGGGCTCCGACCCCGATCACCATGGCAATCGGGCGGACCCGGATGGGATCTCGCTCTGCCGTCGGCGCGGCTGCGGCACTGCTTCCTACCTCAGGCGCCGGGAAGATCAGCCTGGAAAAGGCTGCGGTTGCAAGGCCGGGGATCACAAGGAATATCAGGCCTGGCAGACCGAACGCACCGACGGCAATCGCGGCGAAGACCGGGCCGACGGCGAAACCGAAGTTGCCCCCGATGACGAAGACGGAGGTAAGTTTGCCGCGGTTTTCAGCCTTCGTCAGCCTGTTTACGGCGGATAGGGCACCCGGATGGAAAATCGCTGCCCCGAAAGCGGCGCAGGCCGAGCAGAGGAGCAGGACCGGGTAGTCGCCGATGAATCCGAAGAGGCCGATGCAGGCCGAAGTGAGCAGGAAGGGGACGGCGAAGGGCACAGTGACGCCTTTGCGATCGGAAATCCACCCGACCGCGGGCTGGAGGAGGGAGGAGGTGATATTGAAGGCGGCGACGAGAAGGCCGGCAAGAAAATACGAGTAGCCGTGCGCTGCAATGAGGACGGGCAGGACGGCGGGGATGACCGGCGAATAGACGTCGATAACAAAGTGGCCCAGAGAAAGGCCGAGGACCGACCTGAGTTCTTTCAGCATGGGCAATCCCGCTCGAGTTTCAGGATTTCGACGGGTATTTCCATCTTGTCGCGGCGGTGGAACGAGAAGGTTCTGGGGATGGTGAAGGCGCCGCCGACAGCGGCGGTGATCCCGGCCCGGCCCTCGATATAGCGCTCAACAAAGGGGCGCGACCCGGCATTGAAGATGCCGTATACCACCGGGGCGGCAGCGAGGGCGCAGTCGATGAAAGGCCGATCTGCATGCCGCTGCTGGGCGCCGAAGGGGGGGTTCATGACGACGGTGTTGAACGAGTCAGGCCGCACGGGAAAGGCCGGGCCGACCTCTCCGCAGATCAGGGCAACCTCGACATCAAGGGAGAGCGCGTTCTCCCGCGCCGCCCTGAGGGCCCCGCGGTCGCAGTCGATCCCTGCAACCGACGCAGCGTCCAGCAGCGCAGCTCCGCAGGCGAGGACACCGGTGCCGCACCCGAGGTCGAGCACCCGTTTCCCCTCGATCGCCCCCTCGCCCGCGGCATGAAAGAGCAGGCGGGCCGCAACAGAGGCGGGCGTGGCGTACTGTTCGAGTGCCGGTTTCGGGGAGGGAAAGCCGGAAAGCCGCTGCAACGCCATTTCAAGGTGGACAAGCCTCATGGTCTCGGTAGTAAAGTTGGGGAGGAAAGCGGATGAAGGTACCGGAGGGGGCGGCTTCGGGCTCTTTTCCGGTGAGAGATCCCGATGCACGCGGGTGCACCGATCATCGCAGTTTGCAGGTGAAGACCGAAAAAAGAGGTACACCTGAACGGATGGCGCATGAGCGCCCCCTGGATCTGCGATCCGTTCACTCGATCTCGTCGATGGCGTAGTGCTCCCACTCCCGCACCCCGCAGAGGATCTCGAACTCCTGCGGGGTGAGGAGGGGCACCGGGAAGCGGACCTGATCGTCGTAGGCGAGGCGGGGGCAGGCGGTGTTCACGTAGGCCCCGCAGCCGAAGTTGGTCATCTCGGCGGCAGTCACCTCCCGCATCGTGATCACCACAGCCTTTTCCGAGAGGGTGGAAAGGCGCTCTGCAAGGTCGGGGCGCGCCTGCCCGCTCTTGGTGGAGAGGATGATCCCGAACGATTCGGCCCCTCTCGCGCGCTCGATCAGGGCGAAGCGCCGGCGGAGAAGACGGTCGGCGGAGACCTCCTGCGCTTCGCCGGTATAAGGATCAAGGGCGACGACGCGCCTGCCGGTCGCCATCTGCACCCCGATCGGATGGAAGACGCCGGTGCCGACGTACAGGATCTCAGGGGCAGAGAGGGCCCTTGCATTTGCATAGCTGCATCCGAGCACCTGCCCGGGAAATGGAGTGCGCCTGTTGCCTGGCGCCACTTCGGCTATAATGTTGTGCGCTGCCAGGACGGCGGCGACCTCGTCTAGGAGGTGGACATGCTGCACCGTGGTGACGAGGCCGACGGCAGATCCCTTGAGCAGCGGTATTGCCGCCGCCACCACCGCCGGGTCGAAGTCGAAGGGGAGGTGTTCGAAGAGCACCCCCTCCCTCTCGTCGACCGGGGCGTGTCCGATATGGACGAGGAGGTCGGCGCCGGTGAGGGCGACGGCGTCGAGGGCGAGATCGCAGGAGCCGTAGCACGGGTCGCCGGCGACCGCAGCCACCGCGATATCTTCGGCCCTGAGCGCCCGGACGAGGGGGACGGCCTGTCGCTTCAGCCCGTCGGGGATCTGAAGAACGACACGGCGGGCGCCGGCGCGCCGGATCCGTTCGGCAAGGTCACCTGCAGGTATCGATGACATGGACCCCGGTTTCATCGACATCGATGCTGACCAGCGTCCTGATCGGGCGCCCGACCTCGGGGTCGCCGCGCCTGATCACGACGCAGATATCGACGACCTCAGCACCTGCCTTCTCAAGGGCGGCGATGACGGCCTTCAGCGTGCCGCCGGTGGAGATCACGTCGTCTATCACCACGACACGGTCGCCCTTCTCGATCCCGTTCAGGTAGAGCTGGCCGTTGGAGTAGCCGGTCGACTGGTGGACGGCGATCTCACCGGGAAGGGAGTACTGTCGTTTTCGCATGATGTTGAGCGGAATATCGGTCATCATCGAAAGGGCGGTCCCGATGTGGATGCCCATCGCCTCGGCGGTGACGATCTTGTCGACGCCCTGGAGGTCCATCACGCATACCATGGCGCACGCCACCTCGCGCAGGAGGGAGGGCTCAAGCAGGGGGACGCCGTCGGTGATCGGGTGGATGAAATAGTTGTATTCTCCCCGCCGCACCATCGGGCAGGACTCCAGCGATGCAATCAGTCTGTTAAGCATTCATTTCACCTGTATCTCTGAGATATTCTTCAATGACGCTGCGGTGGACATGAGGCATCATGACCATGCGCATATGCCCCCGCCGGGTCCAGGAGACGTGCCAGCCCGGCGGGACCGCTCCCCCCTCGAAGGTCGCCACGTTCAGGTCTGGCGTGACCGCACGCCGGTAGCCCAGGGTCTCCATGCCCTCGATGAGCCGACCGGTATTCTTCATGCATCCCTCGACGACGGCGCGCATGCCCTCCCTGCCGAGGTACTCGAACACCGCGAAGGCGCCGACGACAGCCCCCCCCGAGCGCGTGCCCGCAAGGGTGCATTCCTGCTTCACCGTCAGGTACGGCGTGTCCACGTTGAGGAGGTTGAACCAGGACGGCTCGCGCACCAGAAGGCAGCCGCAGGGTATGGTGCTCATTCCCATCTTGTGCGGGTCCACGGCGACGCTCGACACGCCGGGGAGGGAGAAATCGAAGGGGATCGGCCGTTTCAGGAAGGGTATGACAAAACCGCCGAAAGCGGCGTCCACATGGAGCGGGATCCCGTGGTCATGGGCGATCCCTGCGATCTTGCCGATGGGATCGACGACGCCGTATTCGGTCGTCCCGGCGATCCCCACAATGCAGCAGGTGTCGGCGTCAAGGCGCTCCTGCATGGCGTCGGGATCCATCCTGAAGGCCTGATCGCAGGGCACCGTCCGCATCTCCATGCAGAGGATGTCGCAGGCCTTTTCAAACGAGAAGTGCGCCGACTCGGGAACGACGACGTTCGGGTGCCGGGAACCCTTCATCTTTCTGAAGATCCTGAGGGCCTGCAGGTTTGATTCGGTCCCGCCCGAGGTGGCGTAGCCGCCGGCCCCGGGGTGGTGGAGGAGGGAACCGACACGCTCCACCAGCAGGTTCTCAATGGAGGCGGCACCTCTGAAAAGGCCGGGATCGCCGAGGTTCGCCTCGATAAACATCTGGTGAGCCCGCACCGCAACAGGATGGGGGAGCGTGCACATCGAGCTGAGCACACGATGGTATCGGGAATCCTCCCCTTTTTTAAGGGAGAGGAAGGAAAAAAGTTCCTCTTCAGAAAGGCCGCTTTCACGCATTTTTAAGTCTCACAGCGTCGAGGATCATCCTCTTTTCGGTGCGCGCCGCTGTCTCCCTGATCTTCGGGACGGCGTCGATGTTTGCCGAAACACTCGTGATACCATTTTCAATGAGCCATTCAACCATCTTCGGGTCGGAACCCGCCTGGCCGCAGATGGAGCACTCGACTCCATACTGTCTGCAGACGGCGATGGCGTCCCTGATCAGCTTGAGCACGGCCGGATGTTTCGGCCTGTACATCGAGGAGACAAGTTCGTTGTTCCGGTCGATGGCAAGGGTGTACTGGATCAGATCGTTTGTACCGAAGGAGGCGAAAGAGATGCCCGCCTTACAGAAGTCCTCGATCAGGATGGCAGAGGAGGGGATCTCGATCATCACGCCGAGTTCGACCGCGTCCACGTCAACGCCCCACCCGGCGATGAGCTCCTTCGCCTTCAGGAACTCTTCGGGGTGGCCGACCAGCGGGAACATCAGCCCGAGGTTGTCGTAGCCCCTGTCCCAGAGGCGCTTGAAGGCCTCGATCTGCATCCTGAACTGGGCCGGGCTCTGGAGGTCGCGGCGGATGCCGCGCCAGCCGAGCATCGGGTTGTGTTCGATAGGCTCAGTCTCGCCGCCGAGCATGTTGCGGAACTCGTCGGTCGGGGCGTCGAGTGTCCTGACCCAGACGGGCTTGCCCGGGAAAGCATCGAGGACGACCTTGATGCCGTTGTAGAGCTCGGTGATAAACTCCTCTTCCTTATTCTGGGAGATATACCAGCCCGGGGTCTTGTTCAGGCCCAGGATCATATGCTCGATCCGCAGGAGGCCGACGCCGTCCGCCCCGGTGGCGGCGGCCCTGGCCGCAGCTTCAGCGAGGGAGACGTTCACCTTGATGCTCGTCGCCGTGATTATCGGTGCTGCCGCAACGGCTGCACCCGATGCGCCGGCCGCCATGACAACAGCCGGAGCAACGGCCTGGGATGTGGCGCCCTCGTAGACGATGCCTTTCTCACCGTCGAGGGTGACGATATCTCCGTCTTTCAGGGTCTTCGTCGCCTTCTTCGTTCCGACGACCGCCGGCGTGCCAAGCTCGCGGGAGACGATCGCCGCGTGGCAGGTCATGCCGCCCTCGTCGGTGATGATGCCCGCAACCTTCCGCATGGCCGGGACCATGTCGGGATTGGTCATCTTTGCCACGAGAATGTCGCCCTCTTTCACCTTCCCCAGGTCTTTGATGTCGTGGACGATGATCACCGGGCCGCTTGCAACGCCCGGCGAGGCACCGTTGCCTTCAAGAAGGACCGCACCCGTATTCTGGCTCGCCCCGGCACCTTTTGCCTTCGTGTTCATGCCGATGGTGGTGATCGGTCTGGACTGGAGGATATAGATCGTGTTGCCGACGATCGCCCACTCCAGGTCCTGCGGAACATTGTAGTGCTCCTCGGAGGTCTCGGCGAATGCAGCGAGCTGCTCGACCTCGGTGTCCGAGAGGACCGGCTCGTCCTGACGGTCCTTCGGGATATCCACAAGCTCGGTGCCATGGTCGCCGATCGGGACGATCATATATTCCTTTTTCGAGACCATCCTGTCGAAGACCCTCTTCAGGCGGCGGTCGTAGACATATTTGTCAGGAGAAACGCTGCCAGAGACCACCGCCTCACCAAGTCCCCAGGAGCCCTCGATAATGGTGAGGGGCTCGCCGGTCACAGGGTGCGATGAGAACATGACACCGGATTTCTCCGAGCGGATCAACTGCTGGACGACGACTGCGATATTGACGGTCCGGTCGTCAAAACCCTGTTTCGCCCGATAATAGATGGCGCGGGCACCGTACAGGGAGGCCCAGCACATCTGCACCGCCTCAATGACCGCTGCATCGCCTCTTATGTTCAGGTAAGTCTCCTGCTGCCCGGCGAAACTCGCATCAGGAAGGTCTTCGGCCGTGGCGCTGGAGCGGACGGCGACGACCATGTCATCCGGCCCCATCGCACCGTATGCCGAAATGATCTCTTCCTTGACGTCTTCAGGCATCTTCGCACCGAGGACCATGTCCTTGACATTCCTGGAGACATCTTCGAGTTCCTCGCTGTTTTCAACGTCGACGGCGGTGAGCAGGTCAAAGAGGGAGTCTTCGAGTCCGGTCTGGACAAGAAACTTTCTGAATGCCTGGGCGGTCACCACAAATGCTTTCGGCACAGGCAGCCCGATAGACGTCATTTCACCGAGGGAGGCACCTTTTCCCCCGACCAGCGGGATATCATCCTTGGAAATCGCTTCGAGCCACAAAATGTTGGGCATTTCGGTCATTATCGCACCACCTATATGATAGGTCTAACGAATATTATAGATTCTCCCTTTATGGTTCTTCCCCCGTCGCCGGGGGGATGCCATCGACAAAAGTAGAGATAGACGGACCTGATCGGGACGGGCCATAGCGAAAGGGATTTATACTAGATTTTGCCATTCGCTGCCCCGCCGGTCAGAGGAAACCGAACATAAAAAAACATGAATACCTGCAGGGCTCCATACATTATGGGGTTTAGATTGAAATTCAAAGTCCTCGTCAGCGATCCGCTGGCTGAAGAAGGCATAGAGATCCTCAGAGAGACGTGTGACGTCGATGTCCGCACGGATCTCACCGAAGAGCAGCTGATCGAGATCATCAAGGATTACGACGCGATCCTGGTCAGGAGCGGGACTCAGGTCACGGCGGCGGTGATCGAGGCGGGAACAAACCTGAAATATATCGGGCGCGCAGGGGCCGGCGTCGACAATATCGATACCGAGGCCGCAACCCGCCGCGGCATCCCGGTCGCCAACGCACCTTCGGGCAATACGATGGCCGCGACCGAGCACACGATCGCGATGATGCTTTCGATGGCCAGGAACATCCCGCAGGCCAACTCCTCCCTCAAGAAGAAAGAGTGGAAGCGCTCCAAATTCATGGGCGTGGAGCTGAACGAGAAGACCCTCGGGATCATGGGGCTCGGCCGGATTGGCCGCGAGATCGCCAAGCGCGTCATCGCCATGGATATGAAAGTCGTGGGCTACGATCCCTTCATCACCAAAGAGAACGCTGCCCAGATGGGTGTGGAGCTGATGGGGGTCGACGAACTGGTGAAGGTCGCCGACTTCATTACGGTGCACACGCCCCTGACGCCGGAGACGACCCACATGCTGAATGCAGAGCGGATCGCGACGATGAAAGACGGTGTCAGGCTGATCAACTGCGCCCGCGGCGGGATCATCGACGAGAAGGCGATGTACGACGGCCTGGTATCCGGGAAGATCGCCGGAGCGGCGCTCGACGTCTTCGAGAGCGAACCACCCTTCGACTCGCCGCTTCTGACGCTTGACAACGTGATCGTGACCCCGCACCTGGGAGCGAGCACGGTGGAGGCGCAGAAGAATGTCGCCGTTTCGGTGGCGAAGCAGTGCCTCGCCGTCTTCGCAGGCGAACCCGCGAAGTATGCGGTGAACGTGCCGATGGTCCCGCCCGACCAGCAGGAACTGATGGAGCCCTACGCCATCCTTGGCGAGAAGATGGGCAAACTCCTGGTCCAACTCGTTGAGGGCAGGATAGAGGCGGTGGAGGTCACTTACGGCGGGGACCTGGCAAAGAACCGCTTCACCCGCTATATCACCCGCAGCGTCTTAAAGGGGCTGCTCGATCCCATCCTCCGCGAGCCGGTGAACTTCGTGAATGCGGAGTATGTCACCAAGGAGCGGGGCATCAAGGTGGCCGAGACCGTCACCGAGGCGGCACAGGGATTCAAGAACCTGATCACCCTCAGAGTGAAGACCGACACGATGGAAGAGACCGTATCGGGTACCGTCTTCTCGAAGGACCGGATCAGGATCACCTCCATCGGCGGCTACACGATGGACATGGTCCCGGAGGGGTGCGTGATCATCTCCCGTCACCTCGA
>Ga0209269_1001889_pt1 | contig 9961 bp, 10 predicted proteins | sample MTBAKMMethaMetaG_FD_187455 | JGI IMG/M metagenome (GOLD analysis project Ga0209269, IMG submission 187455) | Enrichment culture microbial communities from Arthur Kill intertidal strait, New Jersey, USA, that are MTBE-degrading - MTBE-AKM (Arthur... | ecosystem: Environmental > Aquatic > Marine >... | reverse complement strand
CACCACCTACTCCATCGTTCCGCATCCAGGCCAAAATCGTTTCCTGTCATTACCATGAGAACCCTTTCTGATTCTCCTTGCACCTTGGGATCGGCATCATTCAGTTTCTGGATCAATGGTTCGATGGCACGAGGATCCTTGATTTCGCCAAGCGCTTCCGCGGCGTTGTACCGGACTTGTTCACTGGAGTCCTCTAACACAACTATAAGAGCAGGCACAGCCGACGGGTCTTTCAGCCTGCCCAACGCACGTGCCGCCTCGTCTCTCACATACTTTACTGGATCTCCGAGTAATGGTATCAATCCATTCACTGCCCGGGAATCACCAATTATGCCCAGCGCCTCTGCCGATGCCTCACGTAGTGGCCAATATTCATACTCCGCCAGGGCATCTAACAACGCATCCACTGCGGCAGGATCACCGATCTGACCCAACGCCTCGGCTGCGGAGTCCCGAACGTAACTGCGAGGATCTGACCGCAACACTTCAATCAACGGCTGAACTGCCCTTCGATCCTTGCGTTTGCCAAGTTCTTCCGCTGCCCGAGTCCGGACACCCGGTTTGATATCTTTCAGCTCCGCGATTAGCGCTTCGGTAGACTGCATGCAACCAGTCAACTGCAAAACAATCAGCGGAATGAAGACGGAAATCAGAACAAATGCTGCTGTTCTGTGACCTGTTATCGTAGTCATGGCCTGATCACCGGTTCCTTTGAGCTATTCTGATATGCTTTCTCGGCATTTTGCTTCATCTTTTCAACGTTGTATTCTTCCTTCAATGCCTCGCCAATCTTTCGTATTTTCTTGGCAAAAGTCCCGCCGGAATTCTCATTCATGCCATACTTGGCCAGGACCTGACCCACCATCCCGTCAATGGTGACATTGATGGAGGTTTGCAACTTGCCAAGATCCTGCTCTGAGTATGTGCCGCTGGTTTGCCCGCTCGGTTGCAGGGCGTTGAAAATCTTCTCGATCTGCTCCTCGAAATCGGATCCTTTGCCGAAGTCGGCCTTGAGAAGATCCTCGGCTTCAGCGTTGCCCATAGCCTTATCGAATGAAGCTGTCGCCCGGTCGCCTATCATCCAATTGCCCGCCTTGTCTGCACCCTTGGCAGCCGTTCCAACCAAACCACCAATAAACGGAATTTTCTGTGCTGCATCCAAGAAATTGTTCATACGGGTGTTGCAGCGAACATTGTAGTGATTCTCGGTCTTAGTCCTTATTTCCCCTCCAGATATCGCTTTCATCTTGGCTTTCGACTGGATGCGCAGTTCCAATCGGCCCATCACATCCACCGAATTGACGGGATTGTTTGAGACGTAGTTGTACAGGTTCCACTTCTGAGGGAGTTCTGCATGATTATCAACAAAGGGTTTGTCAGGACTGATCCAACGGAAGGAACTATTCAAATAATACCTGTCGCCAAAAAGGTCTAACCCACTCTCAGCATCCTTGGGTTTCCCGGTAAAAAAATGTCATTTAATCGATATTATCTCTGCCCAATTCTCCTCAACAGTCACTTTCAGGGACGCACGCATGCCTTTGCGTAATCGATCATAATCTATCTTCGAAACGCGAAATTCCTTTCCAGACACTTTAACGATGTATTCCATCAATGGTGGTTCTCCGAAAGAGATGGTTCTGATTTCCTTTGACTCCACTTTCCCACATAGTTTCAGCCAATAATAGACGGCAAACCCATCAATCCCACATCCATATCGAGGATCCGGATTTGAACAGTTCTTTTCAGATACAACAATAAATGCATCTTTGTATTCTTCTCGGCGACGAATCCAGCCAGATGTGGGAATGACGCCGATAGGGTCGTTCCTCACAAACCCACCCAGTTGTTGCAATCCATTAATAAACGATACCAATCGTTTATATGTTGGAATAGACATACAACACGGTTTGTCTTCATCCTGATAACCTTGGAATGAAATACCTTCCGTATATTCTGGCTCGAGACGAATGCTCGCGGTAGAAAGGTGATCAAATTGATAACTGAGAGATAAAACCATTCCTTTTTCGATGAGAAATGAGTCAGAATGCAATTGCGTCGCCCCCATCGCCAGCAATTTCCTTTCGATTTTCATTTGGCATGGCATCTTCGAACCAGCTGAATGCCACTGACAGAAAATAACGCTACAACACAGCATATTGATGAGAATCAACCAGTTCGATTTCATTTCTGACCTCGCCGCTCTTAATTCTTATTTTCTTTGGGTGGTTTTTGTTTAGTCTGCTGGTAGTAAAAATCCTTGCTTACCGGTGAAGCAACTGCCTTAGCAATCTTGCCATTTTTGACATCAAGCCGGACAGCCCAATACATCACTTTATCTGTAGATTGACCTTTACCCGCTTTCTCATCTTTAGGCTTGACCGTTGATGCAAAGAAAGCCAGATATGTACAATTGATTGAAGCTGGAGGGGCACCGGTTGTGTGCAATCCCGGATTATCGAACCAGATCAATTGATTCGTCTTTATTTCCACATTGTTCTTTTCCGGGTTGTCCGTCAAAGGTACATCAGAACGCCCTGGACGATTCGGATCTCGATTCTCTCCGTTTGGAGAAATAACGAATGCTGTTTGAACTGGCTTGTAGTTCTCGGGATTGTCATCATCAGTGAAATCAACAACAACATTGACTGAGTAGGCGAAATTTCCACCGCTGACCACTGGGCCTAACTGAGACGTGTCGCTAATTTCTTGCGACTTTCTTCTGCTAATCTCGTTATCGCCTTGTGCTTTCAAACGTATATCTTTCACGGCTTCACCGCTATCATCATAGAATTTCAAAGGATTATTTCTTGCATAACCGTACAGATTCCAACTTTGTGGTAGTGTGATGTGGTTGTCAGCAAACGGCTTGTCTGGACTCGGCCACCGACAAAGTTGGTCGCTGTAATATCGTGCCCCGAAGAAGGTCAGACCGCTTTCAATGTCTTTGGGCTTGCCGGTGAACAGCACGCTTTCCTGCGTGGTCGGCGGGTCGATCACTTCGCCGTAGGGCATCAGGTCGTAGTATTCCTGGATCTGCGGGGCAAGAGTGGAAGGGTCGAAGACAAGCTCCGCTCGCGTTGATCCCAGGTGATCCAACAGCAGAAATTTCGGTTCGTACTGCGACTCGTCCTGGACCAGGGCGCCGATGTCCTGCTGGCAGATGAGGTCCTCGCCTTCGTAGAAGTAGTAGCTGCGGTCGGCGACCAGCCGGACGCCGCCCTGGCCGTCGGGCTCGGTGGCCGCGCCGCCGGCGGTCTTCACCTTGATCCGCCGCTTGCCGTCGGCGTCGTAGTAGTATTTCCAGACCACCCCGGCCGCGTCGGTGAGCGTCCCGATGTGCCCCTGGTCGAGGTAGGTCATGCTCACGGTCCCGACGCCGTCGGCAGCCGGCATGGTCACCAGGTTCCCCAGCACGTCGTGGTAATATCCGGCGCCGCACAGTTGGTTCGTCGCCCGGCTCACCGAGAGCGCCAACGAGCTCGGCAGGTCGCCCCCGCCCCCCGCGGCCCACGTGCGCGCGGTGATGTTCCCGAACTCGTCCATGACATAATTATACTCCGCCCCCGCCACGGCGCACCCCGCCAGCCGGCTAATAAGACTCAATCAGGATTAGTCAAAGATTCTTCAACGGGAAGAGGGGTTACACAAGAAATTCTTACTCTGTCTGGGGGGAAGAAAATGATTGTTTGATTATTTGCAATACCTTCTCGCTGTTTAGGTAGGATTTTATACTCAAAAAACAATTTTCCTATGGTTTCATTTTTCTCAAACTTCCACTCTTTCGCTGCATTGATAGACTCATCAGACAAGAGCTTAGGACCAGAAATATACTCTGCCCTCACTACTTCACCCTTCTGACCAACTGCGACTTGAATGGTAACAGTGCCTTCAATATTTGAATATAACGCCAGAATCGGAAAATTCGGTGCTCGTGCCTCTTTAACAGGTAGTTTTTCGGAATTCAACAATAAATTGAGACAGGGCCCTCCCCCGATGAGAGATAATGTGACTAAACATAAAATAAATGATTTACTCATTTTCACCTCAATTTCCGATCAGTCGCCTTCTGCCTGCAACATTTTGTGGTGTTAAATTTGGTCTATGACCACCTCGAAGATGGTTTTCAATTCCCTGTCTTCTTAGGGTATCGATGTCTGCAGATTTCCAATTTCTATTCCAGATCAGATTCCCTGAATAACTTAGATTACTCCAATTCAGCCCCCGGGCAATATTAGAACTCGTTGTATATCCATTCATCTCCAGTTGATAATGGTTGATGTTGGCTGCGCCCGATAGTGCAGATTCACCACTTTGATTGATCTGGTTCACAAGTGATTGATAATCCGATAAATGTCTGCCTTCATGGCCTGTGTCGATAGCCCTTTGTTCTCCCTGAACATCAGGATCGAAAGTGACTAAAAGATTGGCCATGAATTTGCCATCTGATAAAGCAGTCAGGCCTCTAAAAGTGTGAGTTGCTGGTGTATTTCCATCCAATTGGCGAGAGTCGATAGTCACTCCATTATCACTGAATTCCGAACCATATGCATTGACCGCGAGTAACGAGGATTCACGATCAGATCCTTCCGGAAGTGATTCAGCAGCACTTTTAGCGGTTGCTAGTGAATCTCTGATCTTTTGTCGCTCGTTCACTACACCTTCTTGCCCAATATTTTCCAAGTCCTGGTCGGACAGACTAGATCCCAACGAAGTACTCCATACGAATAATCCAGTATTATCAGTCAGGTTGATTGGATTATTGTCAACATAAGAATATCTGTTCCATGATTGGGGATTGATCAATGTTGCACTATTTAATAGTGGATCAGGACTAAGAAATCTAAAGTGTGTACAGTATCGAGCTCCAAAGTTATCTAGTTCTGATTCACTATCCCTGGTTTTGCCGGTGAACAGCACGCTCTCCTGTGTCGTCGGCGGGTCGATGACTTCGCCGTAGGGCATCAGGTCGTAATATTCCTGAATCTGGGGGGCAAGGGTGGAGGGATCGAAGACAAGCTCAGCGCGCGTCGAGCCCAGGTGGTCCAGCAGGAGAAACTTAGGTTCGTACTGCGACTCGTCTTGGACCAGCGCGCCCACGTCCTGCTGGCAGATGAGATCCTCGCCTTCGTAGAAGTAGAAGCTGCGGTCGGCGACCAGCCGGACGCCGCCCTGGCCGTCGGGCTCGGTGGCCGCGCCGCCGGCGGTCTTCACCTTGATCCGCCGCTTGCCGTCGGCGTCGTAGTAGTATTTCCACACCACCCCAGAAGCGTCGGTGAGCGTCCCGATGTGCCCCTGGTCGAGGTAGGACATGCTCACGGTCCCATCGTCATCTGTTGGTACTTGGTGAGTGCTGTCTTCAGTTATCGACAATAAGTCGAATCTCGATGTTACTGCAATCAGCAGAATTCGACACGATTACACGGCCTATAACAGGTTGAAATGCAAAAAGCGAAGTTTTAAAACGATAGTTTCCAGCCGGTAGTTTATTAAACTGGAATTTACCATCATCATCGGACACAGTGCCAAATATTCTCATCTCGGAGCCAGGACCTCGTAATTCAATAATGACGCCAGCTAAAGGTACTCTCTCCTCATCATAATGACCATGTAGGCATATTCCTCTAACTTCTTTTACGAAGAATGGCTTTTCGATCTCTTGAGAAAACTGCTCTTCAGGTAACTTAATGAAACCTTTTAATTCACCTTCGTCGTATCTGTCATATTGCTCCTGTTTTTTGCCATCGGCTGACGATGATTTCAAGTCCAGATTCTTTTGCACACAAAAGGAAAGCAAAACTGCTGTTGAAATGATGATGCAAATTGTCACCAGTCTAAAACGGGAAAAATACCTCATGTTTTCTCATCTCCTATCTTTGTGGCCTTTGAAGGTTATTCCCTCCTGCCGCGGCCTCACTGACAGAAGGTCGTTGAAACATTAGAATTTTTTCTCTATCTATCGCGTACTGATGCGCGCTCTGTCTTCCGACATCCATCACTGATCTTGGATCAAAGGACCGAGGAACACCAAACTCGATCTTTGCATATGCTTCAGCTAGTTCATGAAAAGCAATCGCAGTTTTAGTAACAGACATTCTTCTGGTTTCATCTAGCCGTCTAATACCAGGGTCCAATACGACCATAGCATCCACTCCCGCAGGAGGCCTGTCGATCTCGGTTTTCCCTCTGCTATATCGCCAATCTGGATTGTTATCAAGATTCTCAACATCTCCCCTAGTCTGTCTTGGTCCCGCTAGAGTTTGTATAAAACCGTCTTCTTCATAACAATATGATTTGTCACTATTGATTAAATCATTTATAAGACTGACCCCCTCATTTGTCATGAGATCAAGATCCGTTATGTGTAATGAGTCGATATATCCATCATCATCCTCATCGTTGATTAGCGCGGCATAATCCTCACCAGCAATAGATCTCAGTGTTTCAATTTCAGATGATTTTAGTTTTTTGCCAGTTGGATCAAGCCAAATGACAGGATTCAGGCGAACGTAAGAATACAAATTCCAACTACTTGGATCAGATATTGAGTTATCCGCAAATATCTGATCAGGGCTTGCCCACCTTAACGATGAGTTGTCAAAAAATCTTGATCCAAATGCATCTAACTTGGATTCAGAGTCCCGTGGTTTGCCGGTGAACAGCACGCTTTCCTGTGTTGTCGGCGGGTCGATCACTTCACCGTACGGCATCAGGTCGTAGTATTCCTGAATCTGGGGAGCCAGGGAGACTGGGTCGAACACAAGTTCAGCCCGCGTTGAGCCCAGGTGATCCAGCAGGAGGAACTTCGGTTCGTACTGCGATTCGTCCTGAACCAGCGCGCCGATGTCCTGCTGACAGATGAGGTCCTCGCCTTCGTAGAAGTAGTAGCTGCAGTTGTCGGTGATGGAGGAGACTCCATTCACGGTCTTGGACTTGATCCGCCGCTTGCCGTCGGCGTCGTAGTAGTATTTCCAGACCACCCCGGCCGCGTCGGTGAGCGTGCCGAAGTGCCCCTGGTCGAGGTAGGACATGAAGACGCCGCTGGCGCCGCTCGGCATCTCCACCAGGTTCCCCAGCACGTCGTAGGCGTACCCGGCGCCGACGAGCCGGTTGGAGCCCCGGTCCACCGCCAGCGCCATCGCGCTCGGCAGGTCACCCCCGCCCCCCGTCACCGCCCGCCCCAGGATGTTGCCGAACTCGTACATGGCATAAGTAGCTTATTTGAGATTTTCTTGCACTATCCCGTTCAATACCAAGCTTCATAACTAATCACATTCCAACCTTGATTTGACCAAGATACTGTAACCCAAATAGGAGAAAAATCTGTCGGACTATTTAAGCGGTAGCCTCTGTAGTATAGGCGAATCTGATCATGTTGACTCTGTATGTCTATGAGTTTCCACTCAACGAGTGGGTTCGCCGTTTCTCTTACAATAATCTCTTCTTTTTCACCTTCAGTCCACTTCAGTTTAGCTGTTGCGTGCGTATATTCCCCCCGCTTCAAATTCATCAACATTGTTTGCGCTGCAATCTCGGGATCGCGATTTCGAAATGGGTGAAGAATTGACCAACTCGCTTCACCGACAGAAGCTCCAGATTCCCGAAATGCATACAAAACAGGATTTGATTTCGTGAGATAAAGCAGAACCGAAAGAACAACCAGAACAAACGCTACTAAAATAGTGGCTATTTTGGATTTCATTCGCCACCACCTTCTTCAGGATCCTTCTGAACCATAGGATTGGCTGGCGCCCCGAAGAGTGTTTGAATCAAACCCCACAGTCCGCCATTATTGAATCCTGGAGCATCGATCATGTACAACGGGCCTTGTGATGAAGGATCCACCCGCTGTTTGGAACTGCCTGAAAAGTAGGTAAAACCTTCGAATCCGTACGAAGTCACCTTTTGTGAATTGGCGAAATCCTGAGCGAAATTGAGGCCAGTCCTGCAACCAAAGAACGACGCCGATGCCCCGCTTTCCCAGTTAATAGACAACTCCTTCAACTCATTCTTCGAGAATTGGATGGGCATCCCATTCCCGGTGTGAAAAACAGGACCTTGGTCGCGACCACTGTGGGAAATCAGATTTAGTTCACGTACTTTTCCAAATGATTTCTCAAGAGAATTTGCTTCCTTGAGAACACTGGAAAAATCTGCTTTAGTCTTAACTCCTTTAACAAGAACCTTATCCTTTTTCGGATCATAACCTTTATTCTCCATGATACGGGATGCTTTGGTAAAAGCCACACGCCGGAGATCTTCATCGCCCTTGGTGTTGCCCACCGTATAAGTCACCACATAAACTGATTCACCAGTAGGGTCAATAAATCTGATTGGGTTACCAATACAATAGGAGTAGAGATTCCATTCTTGGGGAGACTTGATATATGACTTTTTAAATGTCAGAAGATCCACACTCGGCCATCTGAAGCCTTGGTCGAAGTAATAACGTGAGCCGAAGTAATCCAAACCTGACTCAATGTCTCTGGATTTGCCGGATTAGCGTTCCCACTCGAATATTCTGTAACCGGTTATGACCTCTTTGGCAAATGCATCATCCTGAGGAACGCTTTTCTTGTCTCGCTGATTGTGGAATTGAAAATCATCAACAAACACATCCACGCCCTGTTCATTTGCAAAGTAATAGCTGCATCCGGCCCATAATCCAGGTGGTTCCTGAAAATAGATACGCTTCTCCTGCTTGATATCAATGGATTCGAGCAATTCGCCGACCGTTTTACCCACGAATGGCTTTATGGCCTCATCGGTCAATGCTGTGATCTTTTCTCTTTTCGATTCCTGTTCAACAGTCTTCTGCTCCTGGCGCATAGGAGCCTGCTGGCAGGAAGCAACCACTAAAAGAGAAATGAAAATAATGCAGAAAAAGAGGAGTTTTCTTCTTGTGGTCATTGCTTTACTTCCTCCCATTTCACCTTCTTGGCATCGACAGTCTGATACAATTTGAATCCGCTCCCTTTCTGGCTGGCAAAGCTCGCGATCACCTTCACTTCGTCGGCTTTTGATTTGACTTGTGCTTTTTGCATGGCATCCTGAATTGCACCTTGATTTTTCTTGATAAAAGAAGTAAACGCCTTTGTATCGGTGATTTCAATGGCATACCGTTTCGTGCCGGATTCGAGAATTGAGTACTTTCCAGCCTTATCCGCTGTTCTGACATCATGCTCACTAAATGTAGACCCTGGCTCAACACGGTGGGTATGAAAATGCCCGACCAGGGTATCTCCTATCTCGATTCTGTCCGGACGAATGCTGACCTCCGTGCGCTTGTTATCATCATGCACATCTCTGGTGTCATAGTTTCCGGTCTGTGTTCTGACTACATTCCCACCGACTTCAACGGAATCCTGAACAATTTCTCCATTCCTCCTCTGGTACAACCGGAAACTGCTGCTGTAAGCTTGGTTCAGATCAGAAGAAATCTGCCTGACGATCTTGGTCAGTTCGACAATATCAAAACCCGTGATGTCGATTCGAACAATTGGGTTGCCTCGGCAATAAGCATACAGATTCCAACTCTGGGGATTATCGGTCATACTATCAGCAAATGGCTGGTCCGGGCTCAACCAGCGGCAAAGATTCGGGTTGAAACCTCGAGGTCCGAAATAATCCAGTCCTGACTCTGTATCCCTGGATTTGCCGGTGAACAGCACGCTTTCCTGCACTGACGGCGGGTCGATCACTTCGCCGTAGGGCATCAGGTCGTAGTACTCCTGGATGACCGGGGAGAACACGCCGCCCGATTCGGTGAACACCAGCTCCGCGCGCGTCGAGCCGAGGTGATCCAGCAGCAGGAACTTTGGCTCGTATTGCGAGTCGTCCTGGACCAGGGCGCCGATGTCCTGCTGACAGATGAGGTCCTCGCCTTCGTAGAAGTAGTAGCTGCGGTCGGCGACCAGCCGGACGCCGCCCTGGCCGTCGGGCTCGGTGGCCGCGCCGCCGG
>Ga0209269_1001887_pt1 | contig 9971 bp, 7 predicted proteins | sample MTBAKMMethaMetaG_FD_187455 | JGI IMG/M metagenome (GOLD analysis project Ga0209269, IMG submission 187455) | Enrichment culture microbial communities from Arthur Kill intertidal strait, New Jersey, USA, that are MTBE-degrading - MTBE-AKM (Arthur... | ecosystem: Environmental > Aquatic > Marine >... | reverse complement strand
TCGTGGACCTTACCAATGGCAAAACCCATGAGATCAATTGGGCCAAAACCCTGAAACTGCCGCGAGGTTCCATGGCGGTGTTCGACATGGGCTTTACTGACTACGGCTGGTATCAGACCCTGACCGCCAACGGCGTCTATTTTGTCACCCGTCTGAAAAGCAACGCCTGTATCAAATACCTGCACAAGCGCCGGGGCCGCAAATCTCCGGGAGTCATCAGGGATCAAACCATCCTGCTTGGGACCATCCCAAATCCACTCCGCCTTGTCTGCTATCAGGATCAGGAGACCGGCAAGGAATATCGTTTCCTCACCAATGCTGACCATCTGGATGCCAAGACCATTGCCGATCTGTACAAGGAGCGCTGGCAGATAGAACTCTTTTTCAAGTGGATCAAGCAGAACCTGAAAATAAAAACATTCCTGGGTACTTCCCCGAATGCCGTCCTTACTCAGGTCTGGATCGCTCTGATCGTGTATCTCCTTCTTTCATTTCTCAAATTCAAGGCCAAACTCGGTCTTTCCATGCAGCAGATATTGCGCTTGCTACAACTGAATCTCTTTGAAAGACGCAATTTTATCGAACTATTCAAGCCGCCTGACACTCAACCCATTGTTTCTCCGCAAATTTTATTGTGGGCAAAATTGTGAGACAGCAGTGACCCAAAATCAATTATTTTAATTGCTGAACTACAATGCCTTAAAGCCCGAGGGTGTTGATGGGGATTCAGGTTCAATAGGGGATGGGGCTGGGGCAGGAATGCCGCCTGAGAACACACCAACCCTGGCAATATCAGCCCCGATGTTAACACTGTTTCTACCTGCCTTGATGCATGGGCTCCCGCTTTGAAGGACGAAGTCTGTAAGGGTGTTCATGGTGCCTGAGGAATTTACGAAAAGTGGATTACTATTCAAAGAACCTGCGCCTGGGTTCCCACCACCATACAATTCACCAGAGTTCTGCCATGCGGCAAGAGAAGTGTACGTTGAAGGAGTTTGGTATTTATGCGTAGTAATGTTGAGATTGGTTGCCCACTGGTTGTGATCGCACTCCGCCAGCATATTTGATGAACCATCAGTTTGGAGCGATTTATACCCACGGTAAACGATATTATTATAAATTTTGGGATACCGAGATGTTGATATTCCAGGATTTTTTAATTCGATATCTGCGTAATCATATGTGAGGCTTGAGTTTTTGTAAATTGTATTATTAGAAATAACCAAATAATGAACAGGCGCATCGGTGGTTGTAACGATTGCAGCTCTATAATTGTTTGCGAATACATTATTATGTATAGTTACATTTGTAGATGACCTCCCGTTCGCATTAGGGATGTAAACTCCTCTAAAGTTATCATGGATAAAGTTGTTTTCTACTGTGACGTAGCTGATAGCATCTTTCAAGTTTATCCCGCCCGTGTTGCCATGCATCTCATTATTTTTTATAGTGACATAGGAAGACGGATAGCCAATAATAGCAGCATTATTCTCATTATTATTTGCTTCTCTGTAGCCAAAAAATAAATTGTTCTCAATCGTCAGGTAATTTGCCCCTTGCAGGAATACGCCAGCATTGTTTGTTGCTCCGCCATAACTGTGTGTCCCGGCTTGAAATATGCTATTGACTATGCTGCTCCCAGTAGAACTGTCAAATCTTGCATTGGCGAAAATAAACACTGTATCGGCATTATTTCTGGCATAAAGATAGAATCCGTCCCAAGTAATATAATTCCGCCCAACTGCACCTATCATCGGTTGACAATATATCCCTGAATCAGATGTACTACCGCGTCCTTTAAGGACGGCTTGATGCCTGTTCAGTGCTTTGAAGGTAATAGGGTTACCTGGAGTCCCAGAGTTAGACGGGTTCCAAACTAAATCTCTATAAGTAGGGGAGGTTGGAACATCATAGGTTCCATCCATAAAAAGGACAATGTCGCCTGCCACGGCACTTCTTAGTGCAGTATTTACATTACACGGGGTCGCGGCTGCGATGCAGTTGGCCCATGCAGCTGACCCGTTAGGTGACACATAATATGTTGCAGCCCATGCAGAATTTAAATTGGAAAAAATTATGAATGAAATACATGTGTAACTAACTATGTTTATTGTGAAAAATACTGCATTGCGGAGGTGTTTATTGTTTTTCATAATCAATATCTCAGAAAATTTTTGACTTGAGTGGCAGAGTTATGTTCAGTTGTATTTAATGCAAAATTTATGCCAATAATAGGGGAGAGTAAAGATTTATAAACTAAAATATCATTTTATGATACAGTAATGAGTGTGATCACTTTGTTATTATTTTGTAAAAAATAATTTTACTATTTTTTTCATTATATCACGATCAACCAGGAAAACAAAAGTAACAAAGGATATCATACCGACTAGAATTGTACCGCCAAGTCGTAAAATTTGAGCCGGGTATGTCGTGAAATAATTTACGATATAAAGATTATACAGGGTTTGAAACAAATAAATTGCCAACGACATGCAAACCATATTCAGCACAATGCGATTAAAGTTGGAAAAATATTCTCGCAATAAAAAATGGGCTGCCCTTGATACGTTGTACAAACATATCAGAAAAAAGAACGGATAAAAAACCAACCAGGAATATGCCAAGCCATTAATACCATACTGAACTCCCACGGCAAAAGCAAAGGTGGCCAGCACAGCGCCAATGGCCATATTTTTTGTCCCGACATCGACACGGCGGATAGAATTCAGTAATGGCGAATTCAGACTGTCGAGACAGCGCAGGGGAAAAATAAGCACGAAGACCTTGAAAGCCACGACTGAGTTGACCCACTTTTCGCCCAGCAGAACATGAATGAGATCATCGGCAGTCCAATAAAAGCCCACGAATATCGGGAAAGAAATATAGGCCATGTATTTCAGAATGGTAAAAAAGAATTTTCCGCGTTCCGTGTCATCTTCAATTTTTGAAAAAGCAGGAAAGGCGACGGGGTTGATTATGGATGCTATTTTTTCTATGGGGAGGGAAGCTAACTGGTAGGCCATTGAGTAACTGCCGTAAGCGCTTTTTCCTAAGAACTTGGAGGCAAGCCAAAAATCACAATTTGAATAATACCATGATAAATACCGTCCTGTTGTCAGAATGGTGCCAAACTTCAGGTGCATTTTTGTTTCCTGTGTTACAAAAACGAACTGAGGCTTGAAAGGTTCGTAAAGATAAGCAAAAACGAGCTTGACTATCACCACTGAAAGTGTGCCCAGAATTAGACTGTACGGACCCAAGCCGTTATACGCGAGTATGATGGTGACAATACTGCCGGAAATTGCCGCCAGTGACAGGACTATGCCATATTCCCGAAAGCGCATTTTTTTTTGCAGGAAGGCAAGGGGGACCAGCCCAAAGGAATTAATAAAAAATACAAGCGCTGATAAACGTATTAAATTTATTAATTCGGGCTCTCCCCAGAAACGAGCCCCAACGGGAGCCAGGAAATAAAGCAGGCAGGCCAGTGCAGTATCGATGAGGATAAATTGCCAGAACAGTGCGGAAATTTCCTGGTGGGATACGTTTTTTTTCTGAATGATTGAAACATTCAAGCCGAGATCGCCGACGAGAGTGATAACGCCGACCAGCAGGCCCGACATCCCGACCAGGCCATAATCAGCCGGTGTCAGTAGTCGGGCGATTATGACCGTGGCTATCCATGTGCCAATCTGAGTGATCCCTTTGCTTGCGCCAAGCCACGCAACTCCGGACAGAAAAGATCCTCTTTGATAGCCTTCTTTCATTCAATGCATTTTTTAACTTTAGAGGTAGTTGTTAACTTCAATTGTAAGTAATAAATTTGTTTTTATTATTTATAGAAAATAGAATATTTTTCCTGTACAATTCAGCATAATTATATTCATGAAAATCATGATAATATTTATTATAGTGAAAAAGAAGGAAATCTAAATAAAATTGAAATACATGATCAATTTTTAAGCAAAAATAATTACAATAATTTTTGATTACATTTTGAATATAATTACTATAAAAGTTGTTTTCAAAAAAAGTCTCTTTATTCGAAAGGTAAAAATGCTGGAATAAAGAATCATTATTGTTCATATTTGACCGAAATTCTAGTGATGTAAATAAATGAAATAGGTCAAACAAGAAAGGAAATCCTGAAGCAGACCATTCCCAATCAATTATTCCCCATAAATTATCTTTAGTGTTATATATAATGTTAACATCGGTAAAGTCTCCGTGTTGCACGCATCCTGCGTAAGCGTCAACTCGTTGCAAATTATCTAGATCTGAATGTGAAATTTGTGTTGTGTTAATAAAATATTTATTAGAGAGTTTAGGAAAGTCTTTTACATGTTTGTTACTAAGAAGGTTTTGGAAATATATTTGGATATTGACAAGTTCATCCAAGTTTTTAAAAAAATTAGCATTTTCTTTTTGATTGGTTAATTTCCATTTATAATTTTCAAGTGATTTGCCATGAATTGCTGTTTCGATCGATATAATTTTCTCATCTTTACTTTCAAAATATATTGGCGATGGAATTTCGGTTTTTTTACTCCTAAACTCATTTCGATAAACTGACATAAGAGTTAATTTATCATGTTCTTCTTTGATGCAATTTGATCGATGAGCTCCTGAGAAAGTTTTTTTGCAAACGGCCAATAGTTCATGTTTTTTATTATCACCATAAAATAGACCAATATATTTGAAAGATTTAGCCAGCCAATCTATATAATATTGATTTTTTTTATATTTATCGTTGCTAATTTTTTTTATTGAATCATCAAAATTTATATTTATATTATGATCATTATGTCTGCATGATATAATAATAGTTTCTGAAAAACAATTTACGCTGGGAAAGAATCTTACGCATAAATACTTTATAATTTGTTTGATTAGTTTTTCGATTTTAATTATTTTTGAAAAATTTTTAACATATTGGTCCGAGAACAACTTGAATGGTAATTTCGATTTATTAGAAATATAATAAATAGCGTAAGGTTCTTTAAAAGAAGGAATGCATAAATATGATTTAATATTTTTCAGACCATATGACCGCAACATATTTTTAAGAAAAAATTTGAGTTTTATTTTTTGAAAACCTGATGGAATAATTAAAATTAATAAACCTTCGGTTCGCAATAACTCAATTAAAATTTGTAAATTTTTTTTGAAATGCGATATTGAAAAATGTTTCTTATTAAGAACATTAATAATGCATATATCATTATTATTTTGAATAAAAATTATATTTTTTTTCTCTTTTTCAAGAGAAAAAAAATCAACATATTGTAATGTGGCAGCTTGCAGATATAAGAAATTCTCTATACGTTCGTTCTTTTCGAAATTACATAAAAGTACACGTTTGCCCTGCAAACTTGGCAGTATATTCAACCAGTTTAGTGAGGCAATCGAATCTCCAACATATTTTTCAGTATTTTCCGTATAATTCATTAGCAAGTCATTAAATTATTCACTAATTTTTCTGAAAACTTCAGTTAATATTTATTAAAAATATATGTAAGTAAAATTAGCTAATTTTATATTAGACAAATCTATTCTTGTCTTAAGTAAATATTTTCATATTTTTTAGTCATGATATCAGCACTAAATCTATGCGAAAAGACTTGAAGAGCATTATTAATATAATTGTCGCGCAAATCTATCCTGGTTAATAGAGTAACAACTGCTTCGGCTATTTTTTGGGGATTACGAGGTTCTATTAACATGCCGTTATATCCATCCTTAATCACCTGTGCATTGCCTCCTACCTTTGTGGCCACAATGGGACAACCAGCGGCCATGGCCTCCAGCAGGACCATGGGCAATCCTTCCCACAATGACGGCAGAACGTAAATATCAAATAATTTCATTATCTTCGCTATATCCATTCTGGGACCAATGAAAAGAACATGCTCTTTGACGCCCAATGTTTTTGCTTCATGGAGCAATTTATCCTTCAATGGCCCGTCCCCCGCAATTATAAGGGTAACATCCGGGACAGCTTTGATAATCTCCGGCATGGCTTGAAGCAGGTAGGTTATACCTTTCTGCTCCGTCAGTCTGACTCCGAGGCCAATGATCGGTCCGCTGCCTTCGATGCCCAGTTCTTTTCTTTTGGCCGGCCGGTCGATTTCTATTTGAAAGCGGGAACCGTCAAGACCGTTTTCAATGGTCATCACCTTTTTGGGGGAAATTTTCTCATAATGGACAAGGTTGGCGGAAGTATGCTCCGAAACCCCTATTACTCTGTAGGCAAAATATGACATCAGGTGTTCAGCCACCATGTATCTGGTCTTATCCGGGAAATCTCTGGCATGGTCCGTGTGGACGATGGTTTTGACGCCGGAGAGCAGTGCGCCAAGCGTTCCGTCAACGAATGGCTGTGTATTGTGGGTATGGATAACGTCAATCTGTTCCTGGCGTAATATTTTGGCGACTTTGAGAAAGGAAAAGTAATCCGTCCCCTTTTCTTTTTGCGGAAGAAAGAAAACCCTGATCCCCAATTTTTCAACTTCCGGAACAAATTCGCCCAGAGACCTCAAGCAGAGAACCGATACGTCAAATTTTTCCCGATTTATGGACCTGCAGATATTCACAACAACCTGCTGCAATCCGCCGATTGCCAGGTCATGGGTAATCTGCATCAGTTTTGTTCTTGTGCTCGGCATGTGATGCTTTCAGATATTTCGGTCAGCAGAGGTAAAGCACCAGTATTGCACCGCTTCGACATTCTCCGGATATGTGAAGAGTTCGGCATGATCTTTTGTGTCAAAAAAACAGCATTTTTTGAGAAGACTCAGCAACGGGTTGTTCTGATAGACCATACTGTAAATGCCGCGGCAATTTATTTTTCCAGCAATTGCGGCAATTTCCCTGATCAGGGCCTTGTTGGCTTCTTCCCGCAGGGAAACAAGATCGTATAATTCCAATCGCTGATCATGTTCCGATACGACAAAAAAACCCTGTAATTCACCATCCTGTGGTCTTTTGGAAGTAATCAATTGGAAATTGAATTCGGGATTCTGCCGATACCTCCAGTCCATGTACGAGAGACTGTACTCTCCCGTCATGCATTGGGTGCGGCTTGCCTGAAGCCGATGACAAAATTCATCGAATGCTTCATTCTGCCAGTCAATTGCCTCAAAAAACCCCTTGCCGCCGGCATAGGTTGCCTGCGAAAACAGTTTCAGCGCAAACAGCAGGGGCTTTTCCAGAATTTTTGCCGTGCGGGCGCCGGTATATTTTTTCAGCAGAAAATCGCAATGCTGGGGGCACATTAAGTTGTAAAGCCTGCCGGCTGACCTGAAGCCCGCTTTTTCAACAATTTTTTTCGACTGGGCGTTGGGTATGGTGTAGAGAAAATCAAAATTTTCCTGGTCCCTGTAATCCCTTGCTGCTTTGAGCAGGCTCAAGGCCGGTCCGAACACCCTGTATTTGCTGTGGAGCATGTAGTCGCCCAGAATAGCGGCCTTAATTTTTTTCCCGTCAAAAAACAGGTCCTTGGGAAAAAGGGATATGGTACCCGCGAGTTCTCCGGTCTTTTCCTCCACGGCAAACAGCCAGATGGTGGGGCCGGCAGGATTATGCTCCAGCCAGTCAAGGCGCGCTGCTGGAGTGCCGGGTAAATATTCTTCCCAGAAGCGCAGGATCTGTTCCCTGAATAGGGCGGGGGATTCGCGAAAAATATGGAATTTAGGCATAGCAGGGTTCAGACGATGAATCCCATGGATTTCTCTACGGATTCCAGGATTTCATTACGTTTTATATTGTCCAGGCTTTCTATATAATAGCTTTCATCGAAAATTTTCTTTTGTTGGGCAATTGATCTGATCTTGTCCAGATATTGGTCAACGGGGCATATTACTTTGGCAGGGTTCCCGGCCGCAACCACGCCGGACGGTATATCCCTGGTGACCACCGATCCTGCTCCGATTATCGAACCCTGACCTATTGCGACGTTCGGCAGGACAATCACACTGTCGCCTATGAAGCAGTCGGCGCCGATATGAATCTTGCCGATCTTTGTATAGCCGAGGAACCGTTTGGTGCTGGCATCATGGGCTATAAGCCTGACTCCGGGGGCAATGGTGCAATTATCGCCGATGGAAATGAGAAAGCAATGGGAGGGGTCAAAGAAAAACGTATCCACGATGTTGACATTCCTGCCGAGAACCAGCCCCCTGTCAACGAGCTTTTGGATATACGAAGCTTTTTTCCTGTCCAGGAATTCGTAGTATTTTTTAATGAACCAGTCGTACATGGTTGATGGTCCTTCTGGGATTTAACAAGCATGCGAAGGGAAAGGGAGCACTTGACAATTCCAGTGATATGCCGGCAGCAAGTTTCGGGTCAAAAATTGTTGACCGGCAATCAGGCGCAGTTCTTGACGGGTTTTTCCTATGGTAATCTGATATGATAATCTGATATATTTTTGGCCGGATGACCTTAAAGATTCGCCAGAAAGATGAGCAGCTGTTCGGCAACCATTTTACGGCCATATTGATTGAGGTGCCCGCCATCATAGGTATATTCCGGGACAAGGGCAAAATATCTGCTCCCTTTGAAAGTAAACATTTCTTGTGAGCCATCCGGGTAGGTTGACTGCAAGCCGGCCAAATCAAAAACAGGTTCTTTTCCTTCGTAGATATCGAGCAGCATTGTGTTATAGTTGTTTCTTGCCACATTGTTGCTGTTATCAAAAAAGGTGTCTTTTTCTTTTCCCGCGAGAGATTTTATAAATTTTTTGGCAGATGCCATTACCCCGGAAGTGTCTTTTCTAAGTAATGGAACCGTAAAATGTATGAATGTTGTCTCCGGGTAGGACGACTTCAGTTCATTCATTCTTTCCTTATATTGATTGAGTATTTTTTCATAATCGGTTTTTGCCTCAAAGTCGACAAAGCAGAATTTGACAAAGGCGATGTCAATTTTATTGCCGATCCCGGAATTCAGAATCTTTGTGAAATCGTCGATTTTCGACAGGGGAAACTGGTTCCGGCCAATATTCTCCTCGTGCGCGAATACCGGGGCATCAAAATCTTCGGGACGCATGGTATCGAGAATATCCGCCTTGTCCCAGGTTCGATATGCCGAGATTGAGAGATGTATTTCCGGATGTTCCGTCAGAACATCCCTTATCCCGTCCATGATGTTGTTGCCCACGGATTGATGAGCAAAAAAGATTTTCTTCCGGGCCAGGGTTTCCCACTTGTCACTTGAAATGTCTGATAATGCCAGCCTGACGCTTTGTGCTTTCGCCGCCACTTCATTCTCCTTGCAGCCTGGGGCAAATATAAGAGTAATACTTATCAATAGTAAGCAGGTAATATTATTCAATGAAAAATGCCTCATTTTTTTTTGATTACCACTGAAGCTCAGTGCAATTATGTGCTAATAATTTGGGGAATTCTGCCAATTCGAACGGATGCACGAAATCTCCCCGCACAGCAACCAGGAGATTTCTCCCAGCGGTCGAAATGACAGAAACTCGTCTGACCATTCGGTTATGAACCATGACAATTTTGCAAATGGTAATCAAATACTTATTAGTTTTAGGCCAGAGAAAAGAAAAAATTACAGGGATTGTTTAAGTAAAGGGAAAATATCCCTTAAAAAATTCAGCAATAAGGTTTCGGATTCTTCTCTGTTGTTGTCCTTCAGGGTTGTTGAGATACGCACGAGCGATCCGCTTGTTTTGTTACGGGTTATTTTGTTTTTTGCTATACTGAGTCGCATTTTTATATAATTTGCCCCAAAAAAATTCTCGGTCATATAAAAATAATAGGTCAACAATTGACCGTTCGGCCTTTCGGTGATCATTTCCGCCACATCAAGCTTAATTTGAATGCCAGAATCATGCCAATTGATTTTTTTTTCCGATTTTATGGTTTGCAGTCCCAAACCGCCGAGGCAGGCTTCAGGGGCATGAAAGTCAACTTTCGTGTCACCGTAATGGACAATGGAGAGGAACA
>Ga0209269_1001882_pt1 | contig 9986 bp, 11 predicted proteins | sample MTBAKMMethaMetaG_FD_187455 | JGI IMG/M metagenome (GOLD analysis project Ga0209269, IMG submission 187455) | Enrichment culture microbial communities from Arthur Kill intertidal strait, New Jersey, USA, that are MTBE-degrading - MTBE-AKM (Arthur... | ecosystem: Environmental > Aquatic > Marine >... | reverse complement strand
TTTTCCTTGACTTCTGAGGGTTAACCCTCTATTTTTATTATCCCTTAGCTGCTGGGGAGTTGACTAATGGTAAGTCAGCAGACTCTGACTCTGCCTATTCGGGGTTCGAATCCCTGCTCCCCAGCCAATTTACCTCTAACCAATTATTTTCATTACGTTTTTCTCTCGCTTCTTCCCTTTTCTGGCCCACTCATCCACATAACTCATCCAAAACCGAGCTGGAGGAGTATCAGAAAATGTCCGCACCAAACCCCACCTACCTGTACACTTGTTCGCGATCTGCGTTATGTTAGTTCACAGATTTCTAAATATTGAACAAATAGTTTTTTAATCCAAAACGAAATTAAAAAAGAATGTTCTTCTTGTTTTTGAAACTTAAAGTTCGTAAAATAAAAACATCGAAACAAAGGTAATTTATTAAAATAATTAGCTTTTATCGGCCCTGCACTTTATCATCACATTATACCGGATGACACAGGCAGAAATGGCAAGGATAGCTGGGAAGTCTGTACGGATGATTGACTATGTTCTTTCCAATGAACGTGGACTTGGGAAGGCGGCTGCGATCTCCTTATCAGAAAGAATCGGCTACTCCTACCCAGACATGCTCACCTTGGGCCAGTGGATAATTAACGGCAAGGATCCGGAAGAGTTCATGCCGGAGCGCAGCACTATCAAAGACTTCACCGGAAAGGGTATCATTTCTACTGCTGAACACGTTGCAGAGTACGAGGTAGGAACTTTGACAAAGGTTCCGCTGATCTCATGGGTCCGGGCCGGTTCCTGGACGGGCATTTCAGATATTTTTTACCCGGACGAAGCGGAGGAATGGATCACCGTAGTATCGCCTGTCGGGCAAGATAGCTTTGCCCTGCGGGTGCACGGTGACAGCATGAGCCCGGAATTCAACCCCGGCGACATCATTATCGTCGATCCGGACAAGCCGGTTGAATCAAACGACTATGCGGTAGTCAAGATCGAAAATGATTCCCAGAACGGCAAAGCCACCTTCAAACAGTTCGTCCGGGACGCCGACCGTGTCTATTTGAAGCCGTTGAACACTCAGTATCCCGTCATGGACATGACCGGTGTCAAGTTCAAGATCGTCGGCAAGGTCGTGCAGAAGATTAAGGTGTATTGATATGGGTCCGATGACCGCTGAGGAACTCAAAAATAGAATAGCCAAAGTTATAGCGACTGACCTTCTGAGTGGCGAAACGCAGGAACTTGTATGTTTGCCTAATAGCAGATGTCATTTTTTCAAACGCTTTCGCTCTGGAGAACATGATGTGCAATTGCGCATTGACTGGGGAAAGTTTGAGAACGGTTTTCCTCATCTCGACCTCGACCTTTACGATCCTCTGACGGGAATAATGGATAAAACAATAGAAAGGAAAGTAATGAAATTCATACATCAAACAGCTGCAAAGCCCATGCAGAACGTGCAGTTGTACATATGGGAATATCAGGATCAGAAACGACATCTGCGCATCGATCTGTCTTGGTTTGTGACCGGAACAGGTCATCAATGGAACTATGCCACCGGAGAAGTTTGCGCTGTAAATCCGCCCGACTGAGATATATAGCGCAGCTTTTCAAGAAGCCAACTGAACTGGACGCAATTCCACTTGGTAAAGCATAGCAGGATTTTTATACTCAAGTTGACACGCCGGAAGGTAGGACATATTCAGACAGCAACACCGCCAGTTAACCCGGAAGGATAAAGCATGAAAACTGTTACTACAATACTGACCTCTGAGTATTCTATTCACGAAGATGGATGGACCGAAACTTTGGCTGGACTTGAATCTTTAATTAAACAAATCGAACATCTTGAACAGTCGGGGGATAGCAATGCCGCTTATCTCACCAGGTTAGCAATAATATCTTCTTGTTACCTGGCTGAACAAGTTTTCAACAAATCAGTTTCAAAATATATTGATCACGCAATAGATAAATTGGGGGACTCAGGAGCTGACAGCGTTAATAAAAGATGCTTGGAAAACTGGACAACAGAAAATTCTATCAGAAGGATAGGTATTAGTCGTGCTATTAGAAAATGGCCACAAATTTTGACTGGCAAGAGACTGGAACTTGGTGGAGGGACTCTGCAATATTTAAAAAATCTAACCGATAAGAGAAATGATATCCTTCACAAAATAAGTGACCTAACCCATTATGGGCGGTCAAGTGAGATAGCTAAAAGCGCAGTGTTTACAGCGGTTGAGTCATGTAAAATTATTGAAAAACATTTTTTTCCTGATCAGGATTTCTCCTATAGTGAGTGGCTAAAGAAATATCCCGTTGAAGAAGCAAATTTGTTCGGAAAAATAAAAGAATAGGGTCGAATCTTCAATGTTGACAAGAATTCCCAAAAAATGAATGCCGTTGTCAGGCCGCTGGTTTTATTGTTAGAGCAATGTGTAATAAACCTCAAGCATAAAATTTGTTGTATTTATATTACTTGCGCAAGTGTGGATAATAAAAATGGGGTTTTTCTTTAGGTAAAAGAAATGAATAATTGTCCAAAATGCAAGACAAAAGTATCAAATGAGAAACCTACTGAATGTTTAGTTTGCGGAATTGTTTTTGAGAAGTATGAGAAAAGAAAAAAAGAGGTCCTAAATGAAGCTTTAAAGAGAATTGGTAGCGATTCTTTAAGGGGGGCAGACCAGATTCTTTTAGACGTTTCAAGGCAGTATATTGACCTAGAGCATGAGCTGAAAATATTGGCGCGCCAAATTTCAAATGCATTACTGCTTAAAGATTCTGGACAGATGAGTGAAGCTGAAAAAATCCTGGTGGGAGTTGGCAAGGGATATCCCCCCTTAGAACTGGCAATTAGGTCTCTTTTTGAAGAATCCTACCAGCCTGAAGAAAAGGGAAAAGAGGATGAGTTTCGGCTTACTCGAGGTGAAGGTGTCGAAGAGTATGATTCACAGGTACCAGAGGTAACATCAGGCAATAGCGAAGCAGAATTCAAAAGGGCAAAACTGAAGCCATGTCCGACATGCAGTAAAACGATATCTACTGAGGCGGTTTCCTGTCCACACTGTGGTCACCCCTTACAAAATTATACGTTAATGAGTGGGATTGAGCACAAAGAAAACTGCAAAACAAAAGATCAACCAACAAAACCGAGAAATTTAAAACCAGATAAAAAAACAGATAAAAAAAGGACGATAATTGCCATACTTGCTATTGGAATATGGTATTTGCTTCCAGATAGTGGGCCTGATATTTTATATGGAAAATATGGTTATGCATTGATGGGCTTTCTATCTGCAATAATTGCACATATAAAGAATAGAAATCCGGTGGTATGGTTTGCTCTTGGGCAATGGTTTGCTCTCTTTCCAGTTATTATTATTATATTCTTGTCCAAATTGCATGATAAGTTATGTCCATATTGCAAAAAGGGTATTGCTGTTGATGCATCTATTTGTCCATATTGCAGGAGCAAGGTAATTAACACAGACCTGTAATAAATAGGAAAAGAGCTTAAGGAAGAAAGGTCATCTTCAATGTTGACAAATACCCAGATAACCGCGGGTTCTGACCTGTCACATGCGTAATCTCCTGATTCAATCAATCCCTATTCTGTTCATGTTCGTTTTTTTGGGCATGGCTTTAGGTGTAGTTGTCATTTCCAAAAGAATGCTTCAAAAGGGACGCCGTACACCCCTGACCAGGGATATGCTGCGCAACCCGGGCGAGTCTCTGCGTGAACAGGTAGAAGACATGGGTGCAGACATTATAGGTTATCTGCTTGCCTTCATTACTTTTCCGGTGTTTTTTGGCTTCCAGCTTCTTTTCATGAACCAGTTCAGCTCCCTGAAATTTTCTCCCGGTGCTCTGATTTTTTATGCCCTATTCCTTATTGGCTTCTCGTCCTACACGATCATCAAGGCTGTACAACTCATGCGCAAGCGTCAATCATACCGCCTGGGCCTGGAGTGCGAAATGGCCACGGGACAGGAACTGAATCAGCTTATGCTGAATGGTTGCCGGGTTTACCACGATTTTCCGGCTGAAGAATTCAACATCGACCACATTGTCATCGGACCGGCCGGGGTGTATGCGGTAGAGACCAAGGGCCGGGCAAAGCCGGTCAGGGGCCGGGGAGAAGAAGATGCGCATGTCGTTTACGATGGCAAGAGCCTCCGATTCCCTGGATGGACCGAAACAGAACCTATCGCCCAGGCCCGGCGACAAGCTCAATGGCTGGCGAATTGGCTCAAGAGCGCAGTCGGTCAGCCGGTCCCGGTTCAACCCGCTTTGGCTTTACCTGGTTGGTTTATCGAACGAAAAGCCCCTGACATGGTGGTATTCAATTCCAAGAACCCTCAATTCCTGGCCAAGCCTTGGGGAAATAGAGTTTTGACCGATGAAATGATCCAGCGCATTGCGCACCAGGTGGAACAGCGCTGCCGCGATGTGGAGCCGATTTCGTACGGGAAAAAGAGGAAAAATAAGGTATAGGTCAAGAGGGTAGCAGAAACGTATTGCTACTATAATCAGAAAGTAAAGCTCGAGATAATAACATCGTTAAGTGTAATCCCTCTAAAAGGAATGACAAAATGCCAGAATCAAAATGCCCTTATGTAGTGAAAAATCATCCCTAAACCACCTCTAACATTTAATGAAAAGACTGTAACAGTTATAAAATGAAGGTGAATGTAACCAATAAAAAGGGAAAAACATGTCAGAATACATCGAACAAAATTGTCCTCTTTGTGATCGTCCCGCAAGATATTGTCTCGCATACCACGACATGCTTAAATATTTCCGTTGCGAGTATTGCACTGACTTTCAAATATCTGTCAGAGGAGAAGATTTATTATCCAGTGTCTCAAAAGAATGGATAAAATCAGCATCAGAGGAATCTCACAACAGTAAATATAGCAAAGTTCTCACAATTAAGATGGTTGATGTTTCACGTTTAAAACCTGGCGAATCCCCTTATCCTGTGTGGTCTTTTTGTGACCGAGCCAATATCCCACCATGCAGGTAACAGTTGTTCCGCCAGAACCATCAAATATTTCTACTGCACATATATAAATGAAAAATGGGCCAAATTCTCAATACTGACAATACTCCCCAACAAATCAATACTGAGGTCCGGCCGCGGATTTTATCGTTGGTCACTAAAAAGGAATAGACATGGCGCGGAAAATAAAAAAAACAAATGGAAAAACCAAGGCTGAGATACACAGTACCGCTATCTTTGGCGGTGGTCTGCTCTCTGACAGCATAGCTCAGACTGATTCTGGAAAGGTTCATCTGAAAGGCGTTTTTACCATGTTTTTGGCCTGGGGCTTCCCATGTACTCGGAATTGGTTCTTGACCCTAACGTTATTTGGATTGAGAAAGGGAAAGACATCGGTTGGTGTGGCTATCCGGAGAACTGGGGATGCATCCGAAACATCGCTTACCGTGCTAGAAGCTGAAACAAATGAGGATGATTCATCGCACACTTTAGTCATGCCACTGTCTCACAATTTCGAGAAAGCTGGACGCTATGAACTAGTCTGCTCAATACTTGGTTCGACATCCACTCTGGCTGTCCCTGTCGATGTACGCGAAAAGGCATGGCTTGAATACTCTGCCGAGGAGCGTGCCTTTGCCAAAGACAATCCACAAGCACCAAAAAATCTTCGGGCCACTGTACACTGCAAACAATGCTCATACGCGTATATCTTTGAAGAGTCAATTCTGGATGAGACACCGAAAGGTGGCGTGAATCGCTTTCCTGAAAACGGTCAATTCAAATGTAAAGATTGCGGGCATGCCATGAATCTGTTGGATATCCAAGGTCGTCTCCGCGCTTCGTTGAAAGAACTTGTTCAGTCTGCAATGCGGAGGATTTGACCATGTTTAATCCACATCACAGATTTGTCCATTGTAAAAAAATAGAAAGGGTAATCGCGGACTTGAAGGAAAGAGGCTCAGTCACCGATCCCGTTTTGCAGAACCACAACAGATACCATTATGCGCTTGTCCACAAACTCAAGTCTGCTCGTAATCACGTGGCCGATCTAGGCAAGATTCTAAAGGAAACTGCGCCGGAAGATATCGTGAACAATTCAGCCGACTTTCTCTATAAGGTCAACGCGAGTATTGATGGGTTTTTCTACACCGGGGGCAGTGCATTAGATATTCTGGGGAGAGAAGTATTGACGTATTTTGGCATAAGTATGCCAGCTAGAGTCTACTACCATACGGCTGAAGAACAGTTGAACGTTCACCGATCCGGCGACCCTATCATTCAGCGCCTTGCCGCTCCAACATGGAAAGAGGAGTTTTCCAACTACAGAAATGCTCTCACACATGAACTACTCATTGCTGGGTCATATTCTATCAATGTAGAAGTCGAAGGCGCGACTCAGAGCTCCAGCATTGTATTTCCTTTGCCAGACGATCCGCGCGCAGAGCCTCCATTGCGCACGTTCAGAAAAAACAAGAACGTCCTCAAATACTGTGATGATACTTTTAAGAGACTGTTATCACACATCAATAAGATTTACGGAGACTTGAGTCAAAGGATCGTTACGCATGGGTCTTTGCCTCTGTAGCACAGGGAAAAGACCCATAACCATTGAAATAATGGGTTAAACCTTCAATGTTGACAATATCCCCAACAAATAAATGCTGCTGACAAAACAGCAGATTTTATCGTCAACGAGCAAAAAAACTATGAATCGAAAACTTAACATGCACATGGTAATGCTTGATCCTTCTATTCTAAATCCTCCTTACCTTTTTGGTGATATTGTGCAGAAGGGCACCCCAGACAATGGCCAAGAGGTTTATTACATAATTTGTACACAAGCTGACATATCGCACCCTCATTATTTAGAGGCAACCGCTTCCAGTCCTTCAAACGGAGAACAGAAGATCCTTCTTCGTCACTCCTTCGTTGTTGCAATAATTAAATTGGTTAACCTACAAAACCGACCTGGGTTTTTATAACAAAAGGAAGACCTCGAAAAATTTTCATAAAATTTTATTAGAAATTCGTTAACAATGGCCTCAATCACACAATCACCCGCAGGTGCTCCAGCCTGGGTCAATATATCTTCAGTTTCAGCAGCCTCTTTTCCTCTGCCTGGTTAGTCAATCGTTATAAATCAACGTATAGTTTATGAAAAATCTTTTTAAAAATTATCTCAAAAAAATATTCTCAGATTTGCACTCTACAATATTAGGAATATTTGTTACCGCCTTTATTTTGAGTGTTGGTGGGATATGGGTTTTTTCAAAAAAAATATGGGATATTCTAAAAAATTTTATGAGTTCGCCAACCCCTTTATGGATGACGATGACTTTTTTCTTGCTGACCTTATTTGCATATATCCTTTTAAAGAAAAAAACCTCAAATCAATTATCGATCCCTGATCCTGAATATCGTGAAGAGTTTCATGTTTATTGGGATAAAGACTATAAAATGAGATGTCTAAATTGCGGGAAACCTCTTAAGTCGAGTTCTGATGATGACCCCTCCAAGTTCTTTTGCTCTGATAAAAGATGTGATTCGAAGCACATACTCAAAGATAAGCAGGGAAAAAAGATTACTGAGCAACAAGCTATTGAACTCATGAAAAATGTAATAAAGGGAAGTAGGGGGGTCAAATCTTCATGAAGATAGGGTTAAATCTTCAATGTTGACCAATTCCCCGATAGTGCTGTGGGTTCGAATCCCGCCAGTGAGGAGTAAAGGGCGTCCATAAATTTCGGTATCAGAAAAAATTTAGTTAAACTCCCTGCCCTACGCCTCCACGAACATCTACCACCTTCTCCTCCACCTTCCTCAACCTATCCACAATCGCCGCGGACTCCTTCAATTTGTCCGGCGCCAGGTGGGCATACCGCTCCGTCGTCTTGATGCTCTCGTGCCCGAGCAGCTTCTGGACGGTGTAAAGCGGGACCCCTTCCATGACCAGCCAGCTGGCGAACGTATGGCGCAGGGTGTGAAAATCGGCCCTGAACCGCCTGTCCGTGATCCCCTCGTTGAACTTAAGGCTCTTGATGGTCTTGTAATAGATCGCCGGCACGGCCATCTGCACCTTCCCGGTCCTGGGCGTGAATATCAGGTCGTGGGGGTGTTTGTCCGCTGACCGCTTCTCGAGTATTTCCTTGACTCCGGCCGTCATGTACACGGTCCGGTTCCGGCCCTTGTTCTTTGAATCGACAATCGACAGTGCACCGCTCTTGAAATCGCAGTTCATCACCCGCAGCCGGAAGACCTCCCCTGCCCTCAAACCGCATTCAAGGGAAATAACCGCCTGGTCGTGAGTGGACTCGCTTACCTTGAGCAAGGCGGCCAGCAGCTTGTTCACCTCTTCCCTGGAAAAATACCGCACACTTTTGTTGTCATATTTCGGGACACGGATCTTCGTTGTCGGCCGGTCTTTCACCCCGGCCGCCTTCAGTATCTTCGACAGCACCAGCAGGATCGTCTCAACCGTGCGCGGGGCGATTGTCTTGTTGAGGGTGATATTCTGGCCGGTCCCCGGGGCCATCTTCGACACCTGGTTCCTGAACCGCTGCACATCGATCTCGGAAAGGGTAAGGGCCGCCTTGTCGCCAATAAGGGGATAAATGAATTTCTCACAGATTCGCTTTTCATTTTTGTAATTCCTGGGCGCCAGGTTTTCCTTCGAATGCTCCAGCATTTTCTCGCCCCATTCCCTGATGGTGGAGCTGTTCAGCCGGTCAACCTCCTTTTTCTTCTCCCTTGCTATCCTGGCCGCCTTGGCCGCCTCCTTCTTTTCCTGCAGGGTTGCCTCACCCTGCCCTACCTTGGCCGCGGCCTTCAGCTCTCCCAGGACAGTATAGGCCTTCTCGGCGGTCCATCCTTCGGAAGCCCAACCCAAGGCCTCCTCTTTTTTTTGACCATACAGAGAATATCTGATAAAAAAATACTGGTCCAGCTTCCGTTTGTGCATCCTGGTGGGATGTTCCCGGTATCGGACTCCAGGGTATTTGGTCTTGCACCTGTTCCTTTTCATAACTACCTCCCCTAAAATTTGGCCCCACCCTGGCCCCACCTTTTGCAGGTTTTTATAGGATAAATTATGCTGGAAAAGGAAGGCTCTTGTCAAGGACAAAAAGCTGCAATGTCCCTGTATTTCAAGGATTCAGGAACGGTAAGGATATGATGGGAAGGATAATTTTTTTGCCTGTTTTTTCACTCTTACTCTGCCTATTCGGGGTTCGAATCCCTGCTCCCCAGCCAATTTACCTCCAACCAATCATTTTCATTACGTTTTTTTCTCGCTTCCGCCCTTTTTGGCCCACTCATCCACATAACTCATCCACAACCGAGCTGGAGGAGTGTCAGAAAATGTCCGCACCAAACCCCACCTACCTGTACCACTGCCCTTACGGTTACTATTTTCGCCTTCGTGTCCCTCTTGACCTGAAAGTCAATGGCGGGCGGCAAAAAACAACTTCCTGATCCGGGTCGAACTGGTCTCCGCCATCTTCAGGGCCAAGTTCCGCGACCAGCTCAAAAGGGCCGGCCTGCTCGACCTCGCGCCGTCCCGGGTCTGGAATAAAGACTGGGTCGTGCACTGCAAGCCCGTCGGATCCGGCAGCCAGGCCCTGATCTACCTCGCCCGCTATCCAACCCAGGGCGCCCCCTGCTTGATTCGTGTATACCGAATACTGCTTCTGTTGTCAGGCGTAGACCGCTCCCGGTCGTGTCAGCGCCCCGTTGCAGCAAAATTGACAAATTTCCGAGAAAATCAATGGAGACGACAGAGGTACAACTACTCACAGCCTGTCAAACAGGAGTTTATGGGATTCACCCTGCTTGCGGTGACATAACGGCGCAATTCTAGCACGTTACGACCCGCCATTCTGCAGGACCCCACCCTCTATCTTCCAGCCAAAAGCGCTTAGAATTTGCGCCTGTTCCTCGTCAGACTCTTCAAGCATTCGCTCCGGTGTTTTTCGTTTCGGCAGCCACATCAGCACGGAAT
>Ga0209269_1001881_pt1 | contig 9986 bp, 11 predicted proteins | sample MTBAKMMethaMetaG_FD_187455 | JGI IMG/M metagenome (GOLD analysis project Ga0209269, IMG submission 187455) | Enrichment culture microbial communities from Arthur Kill intertidal strait, New Jersey, USA, that are MTBE-degrading - MTBE-AKM (Arthur... | ecosystem: Environmental > Aquatic > Marine >... | reverse complement strand
CCAGGTGCTTCGAGGCCGAGTTCCTGGTCGCCCCGATCTGTTTTGCCACCTCGGTGATCGTCATACCCTTCGGCCTGAACCGGAGAGCGCGGAGAATGCGGGTGGCAATGTCGTGCTCTTCCTGCATGGTACGAGCACCAGCAGGATGACGGAATTTATATCTTTTGGTTCGGGGTGCTGTGGTGCATAATTCCTGCCTGAAGATGCCCTGCTCCTTTAAGAGCAGAGGCTCTGAACGATCGCTCTCCCGGAATCAACCGGAGGGCGTGAACCAGAAGAAAATCGCTTCTCTTCTGGAGGTCGCTATCAAAAAAATGTCAGAATTTGCGGTAGACCTTCGATCGGTGGCCGACCTCGACCACGACAAGGAGCAACACATCGTCATAGATGTTCAGGATCGCTCGATAGGTCCCCACCCTGAGGGAATAGAACGGTGTCGATCCCCCGCCCTTCAGCCTCCTGAGATGCCGGGACGGGTCCGACTCCCGGGCGAGGGCCTCCACCTCGTCGAGGATCCGCTCCCCGATCTCCTCCGGAAGGTGTCGCATTTCCTGGATGACAGACGGCGTTAATCGGACTTCGTATGCCATGCCGCTCGTAACTCTTTGCGGGCCTCGTCAAGCGTGACAAGGCGACCGGCTTTGATGTCTTCGAGCGACGCCTCGATACCCCGGATCGCCTCGTCGCTAAGGGGCTCGCGATCCTCAGAAGCGTCGATCAGGCGGACGATCACATCTTCATACGTTTCCCGGGGGTGACGCTTCAGCCCCTCCAGTCTCTTCTTTGTTTCCGGGGACATCCACACCGTCGTGGAGGACATGATATGGACTATAGTGGACTATAGGATATAGCCCTTGCGATCGCGGTCTCCTATCCTGCCGGACTGAGGAGAAGACGTATTTTTCCAGACCGCGATGATCCCGTGCGGTGCCGCCCGGTAAAAACGCTGGAAGATCTTTTTCTGGGAGATACGTGCGCGGAAGGGATTTTTCCAGAAAGAGATTGAGAAAACAGGTTTTCCAAGCCGCCGGAGGGCTCCTATACGTATGGTAAAGAGCCTTCCAGAAGGTATATAATAACCCCCTCCCAATTTACACACATGGCACCGGCTACCACCAAACGGCAAGCATTCCACTGCACCGGAGAGGTATATACACAGTATGCAGACAATATCCTCAAAAACGGTGTGGAGGAGGGCCGGATCACCGCCGAAGACGCCGCCCTTATCAGAGAGTTCACCGGGGAGATCGTGGCGACCTCGCAGATCGGCCCCGGTCGGAAGTATAAGATCACCTACACCCTGGTAGGATGGCGGCGGTTCATCGGCCCCTTCAGGGAGAACGAGATCGCCGACCTCTTCACCAGCGTGGAGAGGCTCAGGGCCGCCCGGAAGGATGACGGGGAACCAGAGTTCAAGAAGAACACCATCGCTGATTACGTCCGGTTCCTGAAGCGCCTTTACCTGTGGATGATAGAGAACGGCTATTCCACGGTCCCCGAAAAGAAGGTAAAGAAGATCAAGGCCCCCGCATACGACACCGCCACAAAGAGCGCTGAAATGCTCCTGGAGCCCGAAGAGGTGCGGCGGATAATCGAGGCGTGCACCTCATCCCGTGACCGCACCCTGGTAGCCATGCTCTATGAAGGCGGCTTCAGGGCGGGAGAACTGGGAAACCTCAAGTGGGGACAGGTGAAGTTTACCGACTGGAACGTGGTTATCAACACTGACTTCAAGACCGGGAAGGGCCGGTATATCCCCCTCGTGATGGCCCGTGAGTACCTCGCACAGTGGCGGAACGACTACCCCCGGACCGTCACCCCCGACGCCAACGTCTTCCTCAACAACCTGAAGCAGCCCCTCCAGTATCAGGGCATGGTCAAGCAGTTGAAGATCATCGCAACCCGTGCCGGTGTGGAGAAGAAGATAACACCGCATATCTTCAGGCATTCAAGAATTACGCACCTTATCAGAGAGGGCTACAAAGAGAGCGTCATCAAGAAGATCATGTGGGGAAACCTCGCCACTGAGATGTTCCAGACATACGCCCACCTGGTAGATGCTGACATCGACGATGAGATAGCAGCACAGAACGGGATCAAGCCCCTGGAAGCAAAGGAGAAGGCGGAATGCCTGGAGCCCCGACAGTGCCCCCGATGCTTCACCGTCAATCCACCGACCCACGACCATTGCAGCAAGTGCGGCTATGCCCTCACCCTTCAGGCCGTGGAAGATGTGCGGATCGCAGAGGAGCAGGTCGAACTCACCCCGGAATATCAGAAGGTTTACGCGCGAGTGATGCGGGATCTCAAGGCGGCGGGGATCGAACTCCCCACCGAAGGGAAGTGATCTGTCTGTGTACATATATCCGTCACACCCGTCCCAACCGTCACAGAGTATGATGGGAGCGACCCATCACGATAGCCTGTCTGTGTACATATATCCGTCACAACCGTCACAAAATATGGTGAACCCCTCCGGCAGAGGCATCCAAAGGGGATAAATTTACTAAATTTAAGAAAAATGCATCCTTTTTCTCTTTGAACCACGTATCCAAAAAGTAGCACAGAAAATGAACATTATGAGGAACACAGTATGAGGACGGTCATATTCAAAGGGAAGGCAAAGGGTGAGCGTGCCGTTCATTCGTCCGTGCGTCTTCCCGCAGAAATTCACGCCTATGCAAAAGATCGGGGAATCAACCTGTCCCGGACCCTTGCGGCAACCCTCGCAGCCGCCCGTGATGAAGAGGAAGGAGGAACCGGGGTACCGGCTACCACACTGGCCCCGGTCCCAATTGGCCCAACCACCCACCGTGAAAACCACGGGGATACCTCGCAACTTCGGAGGCGTGGGTAAGTGATGATCGGTTTTCCTGGCACTTATAGTTCACTCTCCGGGGACATGGGCCACTGTCCGGTCGGAACAGACCCCACGCCTGTGGAGGTTGAGACGACATGACCGCACCCGCACCCGTCCCCCGCCCGATCCCGAACTTCACCATAACCCGCGATACTCTGGAGCACATGAGCCCCATGCACCGGCTTGTGGCAGACGAGTTGATCAGAAAAGGGAAGTGGCACCTCATTGAGGGCCGGACCTGCCCGCCGAGAGAGGCCGCCGACCATACCCCGCAGGCGGCGAGGACATGACCGGGACCGACACCAACCCGATCACCGCAGCACAGGCCGCCGGGTGGAAGATCACCACCTCGAAGACGGCCCCGGGGAAAGCGCCCGTATCGCCGAGCACCGAAGCACGAGAGCAGGCGCAATCTTCAGAGCGTGGAGAACACCCCGCCGCCGCCCCTGAAGCCTACCACGGCGAAGGGAACGCCGCCATCCCTCCCTCCATGCGAGCGGCCCCCCGGTGGGTAACCTGGCAGTACGAGTATCGCGACGGCAAACGGACGAAAGTTTTGCACAACCCGAAGAGCGGCAAGCGGGCAAGCAGCACCGACCCCTCGACGTGGACAACTTACAAGGAGGCCGCCCGCGTGCAGGAGCACTATGCCGGGATTGGTTTCGTCCTGGGAGATGGGTGGATCGGGATCGACTGGGATCATGTCCGGGACGCCGACACCGGCGAGTGGAAGCCCGGCATCCTCGAAGAGATCACGAGCCTGGGATCATATGCCGAACTCTCCCCATCCGGCACAGGTGCCCACGTCATCGCACATGGCGAGAAGCCCGGCGAGAGGTGCAGGCGTGGAGACCTGGAGATGTACGAGAAAGGCCGATTCTTCACCGTCACCGGGAATCACATCGACGGGACGCCCACAGAGGTTGTGAACGCTGCACCCGGGAGCATCGAGGCCCTCTATGCGAAGGTCGCAGGGCCGCAGGAGCAGACCGCAGCACCGAAGCCCCCACGCCCCCCGGCACCCTCGCCCGCAGCATCCCGCACCGACGACGAGGTGATCACCCTCTGCACCACCGGCAAGAACGGCGACAAGTTCACCCGTCTGTGGAACGGCGATGCCTCCGAGTACGGCGGGGATGAGAGCGCCGCAGATCAGGCCCTCTGCAACTACCTCGCCTACTACACCGACCGTGACCCCTCGCAGATGGATCGACTCTTCCGCCGGTCCGGGCTCATGCGGGAGAAGTGGGATGAGCACCGGGGAGTGGAGACGTACGCACAGATGACCATCTCCACGGCGATGAACGGGACCGCCCGCACCTACTCCGAAGACAGCGCGAAGGCAGCGAAGAAGAAGACGGCGAAGAAGGCAAAGTCAGAGGAAGAGGAGCCCCCTAAGAAACTGAAGTCGTACGTCATCACCGACAACGGGATCTTCCTGGACGTGATCGCCGATGATGGGCGGTTTCTCTTCGCAGGCGTGGACGATTCCGGCGACCTCACCTTCCACGAGACGGTGACCGACAAGAACGGCGAGACGGTCCACCCCCGGCCCCTGGATCGGCACCCTGACACCGGCGATCTTGTGGAGATTGTGGGACTCCCCCGGAAGGAGGAAATGGAAGCCGCCGCCCTCCTTGCCCCCACCGCCCTCTATGAGATGATTGTGGATCATCTCCACAGATACGCCGATGTGAAGCAGGACGAGTACCAATTATTCGTTTATTACGTCCTCTTCTCATGGGTGTACCAGAAGTGCAATACCTCACCCTATCTCAGGCTGATCAGCGACACCGGCAAGGGAAAGAGCAGGATCGCCCGCGTGGTATCCGACCTATGTTTCTACCCGGTCACCGCCGGAGGTGCGAGCAGCCAAAGCGGAATCATGAGGTATAATGAGAAGTGGAAGGGAACGCTCCGCATTGACGAATCGGATCTATCCGGCGGCTATGAGAACCCCCTGATCAAGTTCCTGAACCTGGGATTCGAGCGTGGACAGTATTATATCATGTCCGATAAGAACGACCCCAAGAAACAGGAGTTCTTCGACCCCCACGGGCCGAAGGTGATCGCCATGCGTCAGCCCTTCGGCGACGTGGCCACAGAGGGCCGGTGTCTGAGTGTAACCCCCCACGAGACGCAGAGAAAGAACATTCCTGTGGAACTTGACCGCACCTATGATGAGGCCATGCAGAAGATCCGCGCCCACATCGCCCTCTTCACGCTCCACCACTGGAACGAGATCGACGGGGAGCGATTGATGGACTGCACCGAGATCGACGTGGAGCCCCGACTTAAGCAAATGATGCGCCCCCTCTCCATCGTGCTCCAGGTATTCCCGGACGGTGAAGAACGGTTCCGGGGATACATGAAAACCCGGCAAGCCGAACTGAAGAAGCAGCGCGCCCTATCGTGGGAGGGGAGCCTGTTTAATCTCGCCCTCTCCCTCGCCACAGGCGATACCACGGTAGCCGACGACCCCAAGTATGCCCCGTTCTATAACCTCGTGGACACACTCCAGGCGGTTACCCCCTCGATGCTGGCAGACTCTTTCAAGGCGTCTGGAAAATCGGTTACTTCGGCCCTCACCGGGATCGGGATGGATGTGGAGCGGCGGCGGATCGAAATCTTCCGGTCATTCCACGATAACGGGAGAGAAAGCCGGGAGAAAATTGGTGACAAGCAGGTGAAAACCTACACGGTGCCAGGGCCGCAGGTGTGGAGGGAGATCACCCGGCGGTACTGGTATGATCAGGAGAACCCGGATGCCGAGGCCCCGCCGTGCCCGGAGATCCTCAGAGGGCGGCACTGGGTAGCAAACGCACAGGCTACCCTCTCAGAGGGGGGGATGCCATGAGCACTGATGCCGATAGGCCGCAGGGTGCACCCACACCGGGGCCGTGGTATCAGATGCCGGAACAGTATTTTGCCCGGTGCGGGCCTGAATCGGTCTCGAACAGCACCGACCCCGACCACCCAGGGATCTATCAATCGTTTCCCCGGAAATCCCCGGCCCTCCTCTCCCCCTTCGCCATCGCACGGGTGCGGCGGTATCCCGGCGAGACGGTCCCCCTCTATGATGCGGTCCTGATCAACCCACAGACCGGCGAATGGATCGAAGTCACCCGGACCGACGCGGGAGGAATAGCGCAGGCCATACACTCCCGGTGTGGCTACTCCCGGGCTCCTCTGAAGGCGGCAGTGTACTCCCTGATCACTTCTTTCTTCTGGAAGCACGTTGACCGGCGACGGTGAGCCTATCACCTCCACACTGTTTTTGAAACGGTCCTATATCGACCTGAGAGGAACCGCACCCCGCCCCATCAGATGGCATAAGGCCGGTATCCCAAGGAAAAGAGGAAGATGCAAGCGCCGCCCCGTGGAAAATATATCTTCCCTCGCCGAAGCGCCGCCCACAGAGATGGGGTTACTCCTCATCGCCCTCTGGCTCTTCCAGAAGGACGCATTGAACCCGGCGACCCAACCACCGCTTAGGAACGAGGACGCCCGCCCCATTCCCCACTTTGATAGCCTTCTTTTCTACCTGTTCAAAGCCGCCGATAGTCACCGTGAATTGTTCCATTGTTATAACATTGTTATAGAAAAGTATATATCTTTCTGAGTTATAACTATGTTATAACGAGAGATGAGAGAGATGATGCAGAAGACAGGCAAGATAACCCGGTCCTACAAGGCCCTGAAGGTAGAACTCGAAGCCCGGCCCGGTGCAACCCTCGTGATCGGTGCGGTGGATGCAAAGAACCTGATCGCCCACGGCATGACCGCCCGGATCTATAAGGTCACCCGGTCCGCCGACGTGGATGTGATCGAGGACGTGGGATCGGCGAGCCTCTCCCGCAGCGGCAAGGGGATCGCCATCCACATCGACGTGGGTATGCCCCTTCTCCCCTCCCTCTATGCGAGCAAGGCACAGGTGGAGGACGTTTACAAGGGCTTCAGGACGGCGGCGATGGTCAGCGCCCCCGCCGACCGGCCCCTCTCGCGTGAGGAGGGGAAGAGCGCCCGGCGAGACGTAATCAACGATGGACTGCACCGGGGATTTGCAGAGGTGCGGGCATGACAAAAATAACCCCTTCCGCCCTGAAGGAGATATTAAGGCTCCATGCGCTGTGGGTAGCAAATGAAGCCGATGGTGAACGGGCAAGCCTGGAGAATATCGACCTCACCGGTGTTGTCCAGGCTCCAGATAATCCGTGGGGTGTTGATCTCCGTGGAGTAAATCTTATGATGGCGTGCCTTGATGGGGCCAATCTATCAGGTGCAAACCTTCAGGGAATCAACCTTCATGGTGCAGACCTCCGGCGAGTGAACTTTGATGGAGCCGATCTCACCGGTGCCGGTTTACGGAAAGCCTCCCTCGAAGGTGCAACATTCCGGAAGGCCCGCCTCGATGGAGCAGACCTCACCCACGCAACAATGATGGGTGCTGTCTTTACCCATGCATCTCTCCGTAAGGCATCCATCAACCATGCTAATCTCAACGGTGCAGAGTTTTGGAGGGCTGACCTCTTCCGGATATGTGCCATTGAATCGGATCTACGTGGCGCCGACCTCCGGAGAGCGGATCTCCTGGGTGCTGACCTTAAGGGTGCGGACCTCCGTGGTGCAAACCTCGATCTGATCTCGTGGCCACTGTGGTGTGGTTCCATGAACGTGCGGGTGGACCGGGATATAGCCGCGCAGATGGCATATCATTTCTGCACCCTGAAATGCGACGATCACGAATTTCAGATGGCGAAGCAATCTCTCACACCGTTTGCAAACACATTTAAGCGGTGTTGGACCTCCCCTGAGGGCCGCACACGCGATATGGTCGCACCTATCAACCCTACGGACACCACACCGGAAATAACTCATTTTTTCGTCTTTCCCGACCCCGAAGACGGAACAAATGGCCGCATCTATACGGATCACGGTGTTACTCGAGTGAACATGGGGAGCATTCCCGAAGCCGCCGACTGTCGAAGCGGGAGATGTTATGACTTATCACAGAGATTCCAGCGGGATAACCCCACATGGACGCGGGTTCATGCTGTGATCTTCCAACCCTGTGGAGTGTTTGCAGGAACCCCCTATCCCCACGCTTTTGTGGAAAATGATGGCGTGGTATTCGATCCGGTTTTTGCGTGCTTTTATCCTCTGAAAGAGTATTATCATATCTATAGGGTCACCGACCCGGAAAAATTCGATTCTGTGGAGTGCGGTTAGGAGTGCCTATCGATGATCCACCACAGTGATTGAAAGACACCCCCGATGACGGCCCCGCCCAAGGCCCGAGGGGAACCGGCAACCGGCGAGGAGGGCAAACAAGCCCCGAAGTGTGAGAAAATGCCTGACTCTATACCGCCCAAACCACCCCCGTAAGGGGACAGTAAAGGGGACGCCCTCCCCCCGGCCATAGCGGGACACCGGCCCGCACCCTCTCTTTTCTCTCAGGTGATGGGGACCGCCAACACCGGCCCACCCCCCTCACCCTTGTGTGACGGTTGTGACACTTGTGACGGATATATGTACACGCCTTCACTTTCTAACAGCGTGGAGTAGAAATACAATCTCGCCCTGTGGAAAACCTCCTGGAAGACAGAAGACGGGGGAGAGGTGCGCGCCCACTACGCGCTACTGCGCGCTACTGTGAATCTTTGATGGGCACTGATCGTTTTCACAGCCCAACGCAAATCATGCCGGAATCGCAAAAAAATCAAAAAACCGTGTCTTACTGTGGAAACGTCCAGGAAGGCTGAAGGTGGGAGAGGTGCACGCCATAGCGCGCAATCTCGCCGGTTGGCGCGCACGGGTGCAGATGTGGAGGTGAGACAGACCGATCACGCGTGGCGGTCCCTCTCTCGTGGACCGGCTACCCACATCGGTGGAGTGAGTTCACCCTGTGAGTACGGTTGTGACGGATGTGACGGATATATGTACACACGCAGACTGTGACGGATCGATATGCTATATCCCATATATTAACAGCGTGGAGTGGAAATACTACCGTTTCCTGTGTGACTCTCCAGGAGAGAAGGAGGGCCGGGAGAGGTGCGGTGATGAAGCGCCCTGTGGAGAAGCGCCCGCTGGTGTGGTGCCGTGGATCGCCCGCGCTCATGTGTTGTTGGATACCAGAAAGAGGGAAAAACGCACGCGCAGGCCCTCGTTTTTGAAGAGGGCTCTTTACCGTGCGTATCCAAGCCGCCGGAGGGATTTGAACCCTCGACCTGCTGATTACGAATCAGCCGCTATACCGCTAAGCCACGGCGGCAGGTACTCTATCATATAGGTAGAGAAGAATTATAAAGGTAATCATCTGTTCTGGCCGAAACCCCCGTCCCTCTCCGGGAGGGCGAGGAAGAGCGCGGCAAGAGCGATCCCGAGGGCCGCGGGGACGAAAAGCCCCTCCCGCAGGAGATACCCGGTCCAGAATCCGAAGATCACCACCGCACTCACGGCGACGGCCGCGGGCACCCCCTCCCCCTCTTCGAAACGGTCGTGCACGCACCATCTGAACACCGCCGCATAAACGAGGCCGGTGAGCGCCCATCCTGCAAAGTTCACCGCCGGGATCCCGTAGTACACCCCGGGCGCATCCCAGATCCAGAACCCCGCCCGCACCGCCGCCGGGTCCAGGACCAGATCGGCGAGGACCGCACAGAGGGATGTGGCCGGGATAAACCTCCAGGCAGAGGTGCCGGAGAGGGCGGACGCCGCCGCGGCACACCCGAGAAAGACCGGCGGGTAGGCGAGGGCGACGGTCCACGGGACAAGCCCCAGGGCCTTCGGGCCGAGGGCTTCCGAGTACGAGAACCCCCCGTAGGGCACCCCGGTCAGGACCGCCAGCGCCTCGACAAGGAGGGGGAGGACGGAGAGGACGAGCAGGACCAGGACCCCCCTTTGGGCCCCGATCCACCTGACCAGCGCGGCATAGGCGGGCAGGGCCATCAGCACCAGAAACAGCGGTGCGGCAATCGGGGGCGCATCCCCGAAATCGACGAGGGCAAACCCGACAGATCCCGCCGCCACCGCCCCGACCCCTGCCGGCACCCGCCACCCCCACCTCATCCCTCGCCCCTCCTCCTTCAGATCCCCTTCGCGATGGTGACCGCCGCAAAGGCCA
>Ga0209269_1001877_pt1 | contig 10015 bp, 7 predicted proteins | sample MTBAKMMethaMetaG_FD_187455 | JGI IMG/M metagenome (GOLD analysis project Ga0209269, IMG submission 187455) | Enrichment culture microbial communities from Arthur Kill intertidal strait, New Jersey, USA, that are MTBE-degrading - MTBE-AKM (Arthur... | ecosystem: Environmental > Aquatic > Marine >... | reverse complement strand
CCTCGACCCCGGCGTCCAGACGCTCCGGGTGCTGCTGGCCGCCATCCTGAGCGCAACCCTCTGGAACCTTGCGACCTGGAGTTACGGCCTCCCCTCGTCGTCGACGCACGCCCTGATCGGCGGCCTGGTCGGGGCCGGCATGGCGGCGGCCGGGATGGGAAGCGTGTACTGGGGCGTGGAAGAACTCCTGGCGCCGCAGCCCGAAGTGGTCGGGATGGTGAAGATCCTCTTCTTCTTCGTCGCCTCGGTCTTCGTCGGGTTTGCCGGCAGTTACCTGATGCGCCGGACGACTGCTCTTCTCCTCCGCAATGCAAAAAAAACGGTCACCTGGAGGATCATCGGCCTGAACAGGATCACGGCCGCACTGATGGCGTTCTTCAACGGGGCGAACGACTCCCAGAAACAGCTCGGCATCATCGCCCTGGTGCTCTTCGCCGCCGGCGAATCGGCGGCCGTCGAGGTCCCCCTCTGGGCGCGGCTCACGTGCGCCGTCCTCCTCGCCCTCGGGACGCTGGGCGGCGGGTGGCGGATCATGCGGACCCTGGGGCGGCGGATCTTCAAGATCGAGCCGATCCATTCCTTCGACTCCCAGGTCTCTTCCGCGGCGACGATCGCCCTCTCCACCCTCGCGGGCGCCCCGGTATCGTCGACGCACGTGATCACCACCTCGGTGATCGGGGTGGGTGCTGCGGAGAACCCGCAACGGGTGCACTGGGGGGTCGGAAAAGAGATCGTCGGCGCCATGGTGGTGACGATCCCCGGAACGGCGCTCTCGGGGGCGCTGGTCTATTTCGTAATCTCACTCTTCACCGGAGCGTGATCGTGTCATGGGAGATCCATCAAAAGAGCAGGGAAAAAAAAGGCGGCTGGACATCTTCGGCTCCATCTTCCCGAGGGAATATGATTTCGAGGGAATGCTTGCCGATCAGGCGGGCCATATCCAGGTGGGCGTGCAGACGTTCGTGAACTGGCTGCAGACCCGTCCCCTCCAGGACCCGGCGAAACTGGAGGAGCTGGAGGGGGAGGCAGACCGGATGCGCCACGACCTGGAGGAGAAGCTGATCACCTCCTTCTCCACCCCCTTCGACCGGCAGGACATCTACAGCATCTCGCGGCAGATCGACTATATCCTGAACTACGCCGGCGAGACGGCGCGGGAGATGTACGCATTCGGTGTTGAGCCCGACGGCCCGATCGCCGGGATGGCCGACGCCCTGCTCGCCGGAACAGCCTGTGTCGCCGCCGGCGTTAAGGTGATGAACCGGAACAACGCCGAACTGGAGGAGCAGATCAGGCTGGCCCGCGCGGCGATACACCGGATCGAGGACATCTACATCATGGGCATGGCCGACCTGCTGCACACGAACGACGCGATGGCGGCCCTGCGAAAACGGGAGGTCTACCACCACCTCAGGGACGCCGGGCGGGCGCTGCGGAACACGGCCGATATCATGCACCGGACGGCGGTCGGGCTGGCGTGATGGTGCACGAGTGCGAAAAAGGCGTGGGATGAAAAGCGGCGGATATCTTCAACGGTCGATACGCTTCGAGACGACGGTCCCCGATTCCGTCGATTGGAAAAATAGATAACTATCCCCTATCTCTCCTGAGATACGAGTCACACATTTTTTCAGGTTTAGGCCCCGGTTCGAGAGGCAGAACCTGTGGTTTTACTGATTTCCGAACGAGATGGACACTCCCTGCTCGATGCACTCGACACCCTCGCTCTGGCGCCCGATCTTACAGAGGGTTACCCCTTTGTTATACAGGGTTTCTGCGTTGTTCGGATCGCATGTGAGGGCCGATTCGTAGCATGAAATTGCTTCCTCATATCTGCCAAGCAGATCCATTGCATTCCCCTTTGAGTGGAACGCCCTGGCATTCTGGGGGTCGATCTCAAGAACCTGATCGTAGATCTCGATAGCGTTCGCATAGTCGTTGCGATACTTCATTTCGTTCGCTTCCTGCAGCGTAATCTCCGCGAAGGGGTTTCGCTCCCGGTATTTCGCCATAGTATTTAGCTCAACGTAATGATACTTAATATTTTCTCATAGTATAAAATAATACTATAAATAATTGTTGGTTTGAAAGGGAATATCATATAAAATGTGGCCCCGCCATGAATCCAACCTACGTTTGGACCCGGGAGAACCAGGGCCGCGGGGCCCATTATCATGTATCGAAGGTCGTCTTTCCGATACCGGTACCGGCGTGAAGAACCCCACAACCCGGTTCCTCAACCGGGCGATGCCCGCAGATGCACGCCGGCAGGCGGGAGCCGGGCAGTACGAACGAACCGATGCGCGTACGGCATACCGAAACGGCTACAGGAACCGATCCCTGAAGACCCGGCACGCGGGTGCCGCTCTCCAGAAGCCGCGGTTCCGGGAGTTCCCCTCGAGACAGGGATTTTCTGGCGCTATCTCCGAGCCCTATCTGCAGGATGTTTCGACCGGAAGGATCCGGGAAATGATCTCGATGAAAAGGTCCGGGATATCCTGAACAATTGTAAAAAAAAGACTCTTCCAAAAAGAGTTCAGGAGTGCCCGCCCCACGGTATTGCTGCCGAGCAGGATTACAACGCCGCAGCGAATATTCGTCGCGTGGGGATCGAGCGACCCTTTGAGCCCGTGGAGATGGCGCCCCACATTACATCCCCGTGATGCACGCAACGGTCCATGACGGCCGTGAAACCTCGCCAAAACAGGGGCGGGGCAGTTCGCCGGTCTTATCCGAGAAGATGTTTCCTCTCTACGATTGACTGGACATAGAGCAGAGCGAACTGTATCAATCCGAAGCATACCAGAATAATGACAATAAAAATACCCGGAACCAGGTTTTCGATCAGCATTGACACGCCGAGGAGAATCATCATGATGACAATAAGCAGTGCCAGGGCAAGCAGCACCAGCACCAGCAGAAGATCTTTTCCTTCCAGTTTTCTGGCGGGGTCCTCTGACTTTGGTTTCGGCCTGATCAGGGTGGAGAGGAGATAAAGTCCAGCGATAATGAGGAAAACGCCGATAAAGATAACCAGAAACTCAACAATCGTGTCAGGAACAATGATAGCGAACGCACCGACCGCAACAAACGCCATCCCCACAAGGAAGAAAATCCAATTGCGTTTGAACGAGAACGTCATCATAACGCCGCTGACCAGCGCCTGAACGCCAAGCAGCACTATCAGGGTACCATGCATGGCGCTCAGAGCATACGGCAGTAACCCGAGGTACACCGGGACCAGCAGGCAGCCGAGAATCAGCATGTAGAAACCAAACTGCATTCCCATGACAGTACCGGGGGACATGCCCGGGGTGTTTGTGGATATCCCGGGTTCGGGGCGGAGAGAGTACACGTTCTGCAGAACAAAAGCAAGATAGAACAGGGCACTGCCGAAGAGCAGAGCGGCAACCGCCAGAAGTTCGGTTGAAAGGAGGGCAGGCCGGTAAATCCGCACTGCAATCAATGCTGCAATCAGCATCTCCAGGACGGAGACTGCTGCACAGTTGACGGTAAGGTGCGCAGTTACCCCATCACCCGGTGTTTTCCAGAACCGGGACGTCTCATTTGCAAAAAAAATCTGCAAAAGCAGCAGAATACCGCCCGCTCCGAAGGCGATCATCACCAGGAACTTCGGGATGTCGCCAAAAATTCCCGGAATAAAACTGGTGACAATACCTATCAGGGTGATGATGATCCCTGGAATACGGAGCTGCCCTGATCTCTGCACGGACCCGAACGGAATTTTTTCTATCGTTTGCAGCTGCAGGCCGAACATAACCAGAAGGAGACCGTACACCCCGTCCCTGTAGTAGGGCAATGCTCCTGCGGCGACCGAAAACAGCACGGCACCGAGGACGAGCATGATCAGGCCAACGGCCAGAATAAATATCACCTCCCGGTGAATGTTCGTCTCTTCGAATAGTTTCATATTTTACCCCTCAATCGCAGCATTTTTATCGGGCTTTCAGAATGTTCGAGTTTTTTTTGCAGAATTTTCATGCAGGCATTCCGAAAATTTTGATTTATTCTGCAATGCCCATAATATTCGTAAAAACCAGATAAAATCATAAAATGGTAGATATATACCTCTTACGTTACCATTCCATTTCCCCCATCAAATATTTTTCTTTTTTATCTTGCGGGGTAAATGGGCAGGGCGAGAAGCCCAGGTCAATAGGTGCGGGAGGGTATGACCGCTCCTTAACGGGGCTGATCGTGCAAGGCCCATACGCAGACCCGGCACCGCAAAAACCTGAAGTGCCGGTAGAAAGTGCCTGTGACGGCAGGAGATACCGGGGGCATCGGAATGATTATCGGCCGCGTGTCGCCTCTGGAAATACCTTTTCCGGAGGGCTCAGGAGCAAAGACCCGCGGCAGTTCTCATCATCTTAGAATGCATGCAACCGGGCGGCGTGATGAATAGAGCATCTGCCAGAGAGAAGAGATCAAATAACAGGTACGAAGAGCGACGCTCGTTCCCCATACGATGCCTCACGGTGCATCGGGGGGATGAACCGTATAGGCATGGACGAATTTCTGTCCGGAATAAACCGCCTCATTCGCGGTCCGGGTAGATTTTCCTGCCAGAACAACGAGTCCTTCATCATTCCAGGGCTCACGCCCGGTGAGAACAACCGCTCCCTCTGTCTTTCCGTAGGCAGTAAGTGCTACATCTTTCAGTGTCAGGGATTTCCCCGTAATACCTGCCCGGAAACCGTAAGCCTCGATCATCCCTCGTCTCATGAAAATCTCTCCGCAGGGTACTGATATCGCGTAACTCTCACCGTTAATCGTCATTATACTTCCTGCAGCCAGATTTCCTTTCTCAACAGCAATACCGCAGCCTCCTGAATCCGTCATCCTTGAATTGGTAATGCCAATAATCCCGGCAAAAACCTCCATTGACCCTGACTGGAGCAATATCCCGAATTCATCTCCAAATATATCTATTGCACCATCGGTAATCATCAGATTGCCACTCTCCAGAATAATCCCGGCAAACTGCCCGGTAACCTGAATTGAAGCACTTCCATGAATACCGATATCCTTTGTCGTATATATCCCCACATTGCCGGTTGCATTCACCGTTACCGTGTCACCGAAAATAAGATTGCCGCCCCTCACAGAAAGACCGATTTCCTCACCGGTAACTTTAATATTCCCGCTTTTAATTTTCAGCGACGTACAGGTAAATCCGATATTGCCAGAAGCGGAAAGGAGAGGAACATTCTCCAGTGTTACATCTCCTTCTACATCCAGTCCGCTTTTCCGGCCTGATGCCGTGAGGGATCCTCCGTCGGTTATTCTCATCTCTTTTCCGGAAATCCACATGCCGTCCTGCGCCTCCCCGGAGAAAGAAACATCTCCCCCGGACTGGTAATAGGAACCATTCACCACAATACCACTGATTTTGCCGACTCCCATAATCAGGCCGTTGGAGATTTCTGCATTCCCTGAGATCTGCATTGCCGTATCTCCTTGAAGCTTCAGGATCCCTCCGGCACATTTCATATCGCCACCAACAGAGATCCCCATTCCTCCTGATGCAGAGATGTTCACATTTTGAATGTGCAGGTTTCCTTCAACAGCGATGGCATTTTTTCCGGAAGATTCGCATTTAGAATAAGAAATTTCCATATCTCCGGATACAAAAAGTCCGCAGTCCTCCCCGGAGACAGTTATATTGCTACCAATAATACTGCACGAACCGTTTACCTGCACGCAGGAGGTTCCATTCAGGGTGCCGTGCATCATTCTGGTGGAGAGACTGCCATTTTCGAGGCAGATGCAGGTATCCCCGCAGATGAAGTCAATATCACAGCCAGTGAGTGCAAGAGAACCGTGGCGACTCAGAATTCCGCAGCCGTTGGGACTCTCGATATGCTGAATACCTTCAGTCTGGTTCAAATCTCCCACAATGTCGATTCCTGCATTCATTCCAAAGATTTTCAGGACGGGCTTGGATGCATTCAATCCACCCGACACCGATTTGATTGCCGTCGTGTTTGAACGGACGTCAATGACGCAACAGTCCGTGAAGGTGATAGTTCCCGAGGCAAAGATCCCGTACTCTTTTGTCCGGATTTTAAGGAAAGCACCCGCTATTTCCAATGTGCCTTCATCAACAAAAATCCCCCCTTCATCCCCGTTAATGGACAAAAACATTGCACCTGAGAGTTTCAGGTTTCCCTGGTGAATGTGAATACCCGGCCCGTGGGCACTGTCGATCTGGTTGTCGATCTGTTCGAGCCGGATGGTGATGTCTCCGGTTGCATGAATTGCCCCGCCGTGATAGTTGGAGAGGACAAGGGTGCGTGTTTCTGCAACCCAGGTCCATCCCCTGCCACAACAGTCTTCTTCGACTGAGTAGGATTTGCCGTCGATGGTGAACTCGTCCCCGGCATTTTGCGGCCTGGATCCGTATCGACTGCTGTTTGCGGCATCAAGATTGGTATGCGGTGTATTGTCCATCTGTTTCGCGCAGAAGCGTTCGTACTCGAGTTCCTGCTGCAGTGCCGGGTCGGCAATAGCCAGAAGACCGGTACAGTGAGCGATCACGCTGTCGAAATCCCCGCACCGCCGCAGGGTATCCAGGACCTGAACCCATTTTTCCGGGGGGATGTCGGCAAATGTTTTGGTCTCGGCACATATCAGGGACAGGGCTTTTCTCCGGCAGGAAACGGCTAACTCGGGGTTGGCCAGGTCGTCAGCGCACCATGCGGCGGAGATATAATACTCTACGGCTTTTTCCGGGTTGTTTTCCGCCAGCCGGACGAGTGCGGCACGCAGGTAGAGGGAGGGAGACGTGGGGATTTCCGGATTCTGGAGACGGCGGTAGTCGGGGGATTGCAGGTCGTCTCCGGTGATCGATGTTTTCTCCCCGATGTCTTCAGCGATGTATCCACAGTGCGGACAGACTTCAAGGCAGTTTCTCAGAACGATCTCTGTCAGTTCCTCCGGGCGACCTTCAAGTTCCACTATTCCCGACGGTCCGGCTGTACCTGGATGCACCGGAGATGCGATTTTATTCTGCTCCGATGATTTATGGCAGACGAAACAGGTTTTGTGGATGGTCTCGATATGCGGCATTAGAATCTTAACGTGTTTTATGCTATGATATGAGTCCTAAAGGTAAATTAGATCGCTCCACACTGCATTTTAAGGTTCCAACATCAATATACGCTGTTTTAGTCCATCTACTCCATCTGAAGGCACTTGATCGAGATGGAGTTCTTCCAGCTTGCGTTGAGAATTCAGTATCCCTGGTTCACCGATCAGATCGAATTTGTTCTGAGGGAAAAACGTCTTGATGTCGGGATCGATCTCCTCACCTGCTGCAGGGTGCATGGGACGTCGGAGAAGATCTGGCGTCATCTGATATTTCCTCATCATCTGAACTGTGTCCAGAGTAAATATTATCTTCACGGTCGGGCACCTCGTTTCGGTTGTGAGGGGTGCAGGATTCATCAGGGTAAGATCCCCCGGGCACGAAAACAAAGCAGTTCGTGGGGTTTAATAGGACAGGCCCCTATCTTCCTCCATGTCTCCGCGGACGATCATCCACACCACGGTCAGCCTGGACAACGCCTTCACCGGATTCGAGATCGATATCGGGCTGCACTACGAACTCCTCCTCTCCCTGCACCCTGACGCCCTCCTGGTGGGCTCGACGACGGCGCGCACCGGGATCGAGACCTTTATGGATATCACCCGGCCCGAGACCCCGGACGAGCGCAAACGCCCGGCGGTGCGTCCCGACGACCCCCGCCCGGTCGGGGTCTTCGTGGACAGTCGGGGAACGCTGAACGGGCTGCTCCACTTCTACCGGGGGATGGAGCATCTCAAGGACGTCGTGGTGCTCGTCTCCGAGACGACGCCCGAGGGCTACCTCGCGTACCTTGAGGAGCGGGAGTACCCGTTCGTCGTCTGCGGGGCCGATCGGGTGGACCTGGCGGCGGCGGTGCGGGAACTCGAGGAACGGTTCGGGTTCGCCCGGATCGTCTCGGACAGCGGGGCCGGGCTGACCGACGCCCTGGTCAGGGCCGGGGCCGCCGACGAGATCAGCCTGGTAGTCACGCCGGTGGTGGCGGGGGCCGGGCATACGCGGATGTTTGCGTCGGTGGACCGCCCGGTCGGGCTGGAACTGATCGGGGCGACGGCGGTGGGGGGCGGGCGGGTGCACCTGCGGTATAAGGTGGAGAAAACGGCGTGAGTGAAGGGGATCAGGAGGCGACGCCTACCTGTACGTCCCCTCCTGAACAATGCGCAGATAATCGCTGAAGATGTACCTCTTATATCGCTGATTCCCCGTGATCTCGACCAGGATCCCGGCATCTTCAAACTTTTTCACCAGGGCGTTTGCACTCTGGCGGCTGATATCGAGGGCCTCGGCCGCCCGTGAAACCGTTATCAACGGCGTTTCAAAGAGCACGTCGATGAATTTAAGGGCGACAACGCCGCCGATATTCTTTTCCAGGAGGGTATTTACCAGGTCTGACCTGAGACCGATGATCTTTTTCGCCGTTTCGACGGAGTTGGTGGAGGTCTCGATCACGCCCCTGAGGAAAAAGGCGATCCACGTTTCCCAGTCCCCGCTGTACCTGATATCGTTGAGGATCCGGTAGTATTCCTGCTGGTGTTTTTTCAGGTAGAAACTCAGGTAGAGGAGCGGTTTCGAGAGCATGCCCTTGTAATAGAGAAAGAACGTGATCAGGAGCCTTCCCATACGGCCGTTTCCGTCGAGATAGGGGTGAACGGACTCAAACTGCGCATGGATCAGGGCGGCTTTTATCAGCAGAGGGATCCTGTCCGGCTGCTGGATGAAGCGTTCGAGGTTGCGCATCAACGCCGGCACCATCTCAGGCGGCGGCGGGACATACACTGCGTCCTGTATGGGTGTGCCCGCGGTGCCGATCCAGTTCTGTTCCGCTCTGATCGTGCCGGGCCTTTTATATCCGCCTCTGGTCCCCTGGATCAGAAACCGGTGGATCTCGTTCAGAAGGTCGATTGAAAACTCTGAAAACTCCAGTTTCTCCATCCCATGCCCCATCGCCTTGATGTAGTTGACGACTTCACGGACTTCGTTGATGTCCTCTTCGGGCTTCAGGTCGGCTTCAAACTCCAGCACGCCGCGCAGCGACGCCTGTGTCCCCTCGATCTGCGAACTGAGCAGGGCCTCTTTCTTGATGTACATCGCGACGAACAGGTCCGGGTTCGGGAGCACCTGGATCACGCCGTCGAGCCGCGCAAGGGCGGTGTCGGCCTTCGAGAGCAGGAGGAGCAGCCCCTCGTCGAGGTCCAGGTCTTCCGGCGGCAGCGGTTTCGGGACGAATGCTGCGTACCCCCCTTTTTGCGGGACAAGGGTCCCTGCCCGTTCGCTCATCATTTCTCCCTCACCAGATCCATCTGCATTCATGGCATATATATCTGAAAATATGTCAAGTTCGCCTGACTTAGAATGCAGATGGTATCGATATGTCAAGTTTGCCTGACGTAGAATGCAGGTGGTATCGATATGTCAAGTTTACCTGACGTATAATGCAGGTGATACCGATATGTCAAGATCACCTGACATGGAGAGGGCCGTCGATACAGCAGGATAAACCTCGAAACAGGGCACAGCCAATCCCGCCCCCCCGAAAAAACAGAAAAAAAAGATTAGTTCCTGTGCACTTCCTCGAAGACGAACTCCCTGACCGTCTCGTCCGCCTCCGGGAGCGCCTCCTCCACCGCGGCGACGCCGGCCGGGTGCCCGAGTTTTATGAGCGCCGCCGCCGCAAGACCCCGGCAGCTCTCGCTCTTCCCGCACTTCATGGCGGCGACCAGGGGTTCCACCGCACGCTCGTCGCCGATCCTGCCGAGCGCCCAGATCGCCGGGTTCACCGCCTGGTCCTTCCCGGCGTTCAAGACGCCGATCAGGGCCTCGGTGGCCGCGGTCCCGACGCTGGCAAGGGCGATGGCGATCCTCCACCGTGCGGTCGTCGCATCGTCGACGAGGGCCTGCACCAGCGGG
>Ga0209269_1001873_pt1 | contig 10020 bp, 7 predicted proteins | sample MTBAKMMethaMetaG_FD_187455 | JGI IMG/M metagenome (GOLD analysis project Ga0209269, IMG submission 187455) | Enrichment culture microbial communities from Arthur Kill intertidal strait, New Jersey, USA, that are MTBE-degrading - MTBE-AKM (Arthur... | ecosystem: Environmental > Aquatic > Marine >... | reverse complement strand
CTGCCCGGCGTCGTCGAACCCGCCCTTCGCATACCCGGTGAACGAGGCGGTGGCGCTCAGGGGGCGGTACGGGGGGTCGAAGTAGACGAAGGATTTTTCATCGATGTACCTGAGCGAGCGCTCGAAGTCGCCGTGATGGATCTCGGTGTTCTCCAGCGCCGCGGCGCAGGCCCGCAGCACCTCCGGGTACACGATCCGCGGGTTTTTGTAGCGCCCGAAGGGGGCGTTGAACGCCCCCCGGGAGTTCACCCGGAAGAGGCCGTTATAGCAGGTCCGATTCAGGAAGATCAGCCGGGCCGCCCTGGACACCCACGCCTTCCCGTAGCGTTTGAAGGTGATATCCTGCTTTGTCCGGTTGAACTCGGTGCGGAGGGCGTAAAAATAATCCCGCCGCCCCTCGTCGTCGTGCGCCAGGAACTCGCCGGTGAGGGCGGAGAGGTCCTCGATGAGGGCGTCCACGTCCCTCTTGACGACGGTGTACGCGAGGACCAGCTCCTCGTTGACGTCGAAGATATGGCATTTCTCGAAGGGGAAGAGGGTATTGAAATGAAAAAACACCGCACCCCCGCCGACGAACGGCTCCACGAAGGTGGAGATTTCGCCGTCGGCCAGTCCCTCCGGGATCCGTCCGGTGAATGCATCGAGGAGCTGGGTCTTTCCGCCTGCCCACTTGAGAAACGGTCGTGCGTCGGCCTTCGCCATGGTAAATCTGCGCTCTGCTGGTTTTTTGAACCCAGGGTAGTTTGGTTTGAGAGAATTTAGCATTAGCGAACGGGGCCGGAGCCCGCCGGATAACTATAGAGGGACTATAGCCTATTTCGACAAGGCATATACTTCCCCGCGATCATCTCTCCATCAGCACATCAAGGATAGAGTCACATGGAGTCAGGTCGTATGCAGATCCCGCGCCCGTCCCCCGCCGGACCGGCACCGTACAGGAGCCCAATCGCAGAACAGCCAGGATACGGCAGGGTGAGCCGATGAGGCTCTCGATCAGGTCCAGGCTCGTCGCCGTCATGCTCGCCATCTCCCTCGTCCCGCTCTGCATCCTGGGCTGCGCCTCCCTCCAGGACGCCAACCGGCTCAGCACCGGGATCGCCGCCGAGGCCGAAGCGATCGGGGCGCTCTCCATCGACGAGAGCACCGGGGCCCTCACCGCCCTGGGCACCGAACTGGTCAGGACAAAGGCGACCGACGTCGCCCGCCAGGTGGAGATCTACCTCGCCGACCACCCCGACCTCACCCTCGCCGACCTCCAGGCCGACCCGGCCTTCCAGGCGATCGTCGTCCAGCCGGTCGGCAGGACCGGGTCCACGATGGCGATGGACGCCGACACCCTGGTGATCGCCTTCCACGAAAACCCCGGCGACGTCGGCGTCGACCTCCACGAGAGAAAAGAGACGAACCCGGCCTACTACAAGCTCCTCCAGAGCGGGTGGGGCTACATCGACACCGCAGGCACCTTCGCCTGGGCCGACGGGAGCGGGAGCGTGCGGGACCGGTACGGCTATTTCGTCGTCGCCGGCGCCCCGACCGCCGACCACGTCTACCTCAGGGTCGGCGCCACCGTCTACCTCGACGAGTTCTCGGCGCCGGCCCGCGAGACACAGGCGCGAATCGAGGAGCGGCTCGCCGCCGCAAAGGCCGCCATCGCCGAGCAGACGGCCGCGATGTCGACGCAGAACACGATCCTGCTCCTCACCCTCGCCACGATGGGGGCGGCGGCGGCCGTCGCCTTCCTGGTCTCCGCCTCGATCACCGGCCCGATCAGGCGGCTCCGCGACCTCGCCGACCGGGTGAGCATGGGCGACATGGAGGAGACAGCGATCGAGATCAGGAACGAGGACGAGATCGGCGACCTCGCCGCCTCGTTCGGGCGGATGATCGTCAGCATGAAGTATTACATGGAGAAGGCGGCGTCCGCATCGGAACGGAAGGAGGAGGCGTAAATGGCAGAGCAGGAACGCTACCAGCGGATGGTCGTCAGCACCCTGGCCAGAAAACTCGGGCCGGCGGCGGCGGACTTCGCGCAGGACATGGCGGCCCGTGCCGGCCTGCGCTTCGCCGACCTCTCCCCCGCGAACGTCGAGGGCTTCGCCGCCAACGTGGAGACGCATGCGGTCAGGTACATCCCGGCCGCCGACGCCCGCTTCGTCGCCAACGTGATCAGGAAGCTGCAGGCCTGAAAGGCCCTCAGCGCGAGCCGTACGAGCGGACGTGCCCGGCCGCCCGCTCCAGGGCCCCGGCGTCCCGTTTCCCGTAGAGGTCGATATCCTCCCCGACCGGGCAGACCTTCACGCAGATCCCGCACGGCGAGAGGGAGCGTTTGCTCAGGCCGGCGCTGTTCTCGGCGCAGGCGCGCTTGTCGGTCAGCCCTTCGGGATAGTCCTCCCCGCCCAGGGCATGGACCGGGCACATCCGGACGCAGGCCATGCACCGGGTGCAGAGGTCCTCCTCGATCAGGGGGTCGGGCGGGAGGGCGGCGGCGGTGATCACCGAGCCGAAGCGGACCCGCGGTCCGTATTTCCGGGTCAGGAGCATGTTGTTCACCCCGAAGGTCCCGAGCCCGGCGAGGAGGGCGGCGTGGCGGTGGGAGAAGAAGGCGATCGGGCGTTCGAGGAGGACGTCGATCCCGCCGTAGCCGTCCCGCGGCACGGAGACCGAGGGGTGGCCCTCTTCGTTGAGGAACTCCGCAATCCGGTAGGTGTACTGATCGAGGAGGGTGTTCACCGTCCGGTAGAGTTCGTGGTACCAGATCGACGGCGTCGTCTCGATCACCGGCAGGTGGATGGGCAGCCCGATCACGATCACCGACCGGGCGCCCGGGACGATCGCCTGCGGGAAGAACGTTTCGGGCATCCAGGGTTGAAACGGCGGTTCCTCCCACCGCCGCACGTCCGCCACCCCGACGAGGGGGATCTCCATCGCCCTGCACCTCTCGATGAGGGCCGCTTTCAGGTCACCGCTCATACGCGATTCCCTCGACGGCCTCCCGGATATAACGCACCGTTCAGTCGTCCCCTTCGGCGAGCCCCTGCTCCCGCATCACGTACAGGAAGAGCATCAGCCCGCAGGAGTTCGTCACGATCATCGGGAGAAGGGTCGTCCTGATCGTGGCGATCAGCACGTCGGGCGGCGCCTGCGTCAGCAGCGGGACGAGGACCACGATATGGACGACCTCGACGACGATCGAGAGGGCGACCATCCTGAGGTAGGTCGGCCGCCCCTTCCACCGCCGCGAGGCGTAGCCGGCGATGAGCCCGGCGGCGACCGGGGCCAGGGAGCAGGGGAGGGCCGTCCACCCGCCCAGGCCGTAGCGGTAGAAGCCGCCGATCGCCCCGGCGCACGCCCCGACCAGGGGGCCGCCCAGGAGACCGGCGATCAGCGGCCCGAGGTCGCGGAAGTTGACGAGGTAGCCGCCGGCGTCGATCCCCCGCAGGGTGCCGTAGACCGAGAGCATGCCGAAGATCACGACGAGCCACACCCGGTCGGTGAGGGTGGCGCGCCACCGGATCACGTCCCGCATCGTCTTCGACTGGGCGACGAGATAGATGACGATCGTCACCACGGCGATCCGCTCCATCAGGGGGATGCCGTATTCCAGGATCGTCTCCTCCCGCAGCAGGGCCACGGCCAGGAAGAGCAGGCTCCCGGCCGCCATCACGACGAGCCAGAGGTTCGAGCCGCGGGCATAGGCCGGGAGCCTGCCGTCCACGTAGATGAGGAGGAACCCCATCACGCCGAACATGATCGAGGAGGCGGACGAGACCGCCCTGATCACCGCCGCCGGGTCGTCGATGCGGGTGGCGACGAGGATCAGCGCCGCAAAGACGAGGACGATCCCGCGGTAGACCGTCTTCTCGGAAAGAGCGGTCAGGACGGTGGAGCGGAGGATGGAGGTGATCGCCCCGGCCCGGCCCTGGATCCCGGCGGCGATCCCGCCGAAGAGGGTGAAGTAGCCGGTGACCAGGAAGACGACCATCGCGAAGGGCACGCCTTCGAGGACCGAGGCGAGGCTTTCCAGGAGATCCTCGCTGACGGCGTCGGGCACCGCCGCCGCGGCGCTGCCCAGGGCGAAGAACCCGAAGGCCGCAAGCCCGATCAGCACGAAGGCGAGGACGAGGTCGAGGTTGATGCTCTGCATGTGCGCCTTAAAATACGCCTCGCCGTGGCGGTCGCCGACTTTTTTGTGGAGCCAGACCGAGTAGAGGAGGAGGTTGAGGCCCGACCCGACCGCACCCATCAGGGCCATCGTCTCAGGGAGGAGGTGGTCGTGGATCGCCGGGACGAACCCGGCCGCCACCTCCCCGAACGGGAGCGGGACGGCGACGAGGGTGTAGACGATCCCGGCGAAGAGGGCGAGGGCCATGGCGGCGGTGAGGCGCTCGAAGAGGGCGTACGAGCCCGAGAAGAGGAGGCAAAAGACCAGGGCCAGGGTGCAGATCGCAAAGAGGTCCGCGGAGAGGGCCGCCGGAAAGAGCGTGGAGAGGTAGATCCCGGCGATGACGGCGATCCCGCCGTAGGCGATCATCTCCATTGCGTAGATGAGCATGACGAAGAACACCTCCCAGTTCTTCGGGCCGGGCACCGTTCGCAGGCCCTGGAAGATGTCCTGGCCGGTCGCCACCGTATAGCGGGCGATCCCCTTCGTGAAGGCGAACTTGAAGACGAGCGCCGCCACCATGACCCAGAGGAGTTCGTAGCCGTATTCGGTGCCGCCGGGGAGGAGTTCGGCGATCCCGCTCTCCCCGCTCACGGTGACGGCCAGGAGGAGGCCCGGGCCCAGGAAAAAAAGGCGTTCCTTCAAGGAAGAGGGAAGGATGCCGGCGAGTATCCGGGAGAGGGGGGAGACCATTTCCTCTAATTATCCGGTTGGTGGCGGAAAAATCTGCTCTTTCGCTCCGGCCGGGTCACCGCACCCCGGGCCCGGCCGGTTCGGGGATGAGGAGGTTGAGGACCACGCCGATGATCGCCGCAAGCCCGACCCCTGCCAGCTCGAACTCCCCGATCGGGATGCAAAGGCCCCCGATCCCGGTCACCAGCACAAGAGAGAGGATCACGGCGTTCTTCTGGACGCCCAGGTCGACCTGGTGCACGACCAGGTGTTTGATGCCCAGGCTCGCGATCAGGCCGAAGAGCAGGATCATCACCCCGCCCATCACCGGCGGGGGAATGCTCTGCAGCCCGGCCCCGATCTTCCCGACAAACGCAAAAACGATCGCGAAGACGGCGGCGACGGTCATGATCACCGGGCTGTACGCCCGGGTCAGCGTCACCGCCCCGGTCACCTCGGAGTAGGTGGTGTTGGGCGGTCCGCCGACAAACGAGGCGGCGAGGGTCGCAATCCCGTCCCCGAGCATCGTCCGGTGGATCCCGGGGTCCTTTAAGTAGTCCTTGCCGGTCACCGACCCGATGGCAAGGATGTCGCCGAAGTGCTCGATCGCCGGGGCGATGGCGACCGGGACGATGAAGAGGACCGCCGCGGGGTTCCACGCGGGAAAGACGAAGGCGGGGACGGAGAACCATGCGGCCCCGGCGATGCCCGCGTAGTCGACGACGCCCAGGGCGGCGGATACCGCGTAGCCTGCGGCGATCCCGACGAGGATCGGGACGAGCCCGATCCAGCTCCTCCCGAAGAGAAACGCCAGCAGGGTTGCAAGGAGCGAGACGCCGGCGATGAACAGGGCCGTCTCTGCCGGGACGACCTGCAGGCCGCCTGACCGCCCGAGCGCCATGCCCACCGCACTCGGGGCGAGGGAGAGGCCGATGACGCAGATCACCGGGCCGACCACGACCGGCGGGAAGAGCCTGGTGACGACCCCGCTGCCGAAGACCCTGACGACAAAACTCAGGGCCACGTAGAGCAGACCCGAGGCGGCGAGGCCGCAGAGGGTGCCGGGCACGCCCCAGGCCGCAACGCCGTAGGTGATCGCCGGGACGAAGGCGAACGAGGAGGCGAGAAAGATCGGCACCTTCATCCCGGTCGCCGCCTGGAAGATCAGCGTCCCGATGCCGGCGGTACAGAGGGCGACGCCCGGGTCCAGCCCCGTAAGGAGGGGGACGAGGACGAGGGCGCCGAAGGCGACGAAAAGGATCTGGACGCCCTGAAATAGAGTCTTAAAACCAGCAAAAACGTCTCCGGCGTCCATGAACCTCTCCAGGTGCTTCTTCACAGGACGTTGCGCGTGCGCCTGAGTTATACCTGCCCATTTTGTTCGCGGGGGCGGACCACCAGGTCTCTCCGGTATATCGCCCTGAAGAGGTCGCCCTTCTTCTCGGCCGCCCGCACCTCGGCGTCCACGGGCCCGCAGGGGGTCAGGGCGACCGTCACCGCCTCCTCCCCGAGGGTGCAGGCGAGACCGGCGACGGCCCCGGCGTGCCCGACGTCCAGGCCGTCGGCGACCCTGAGGATCGCCGCGAGGGCGGAGACGGTCGCCTGGTCCTCCGGGGAGAGGGCGGCAAAGAAGGGGTGCTTTCTCGCGGGGAGGGCGCGGCGGTGGTACCGGGCGACCAGGGCGACGAGGGTGCGCTCCTCGTCGCCGAAGGGGAGGGTGGTGTCCTCCAGGACCATCAGGCAGGAGCGTTTATGGTGCCCCTGCACCCCGCCGACCCACCCGATGTCGTGGAGGAGGGCGGCAGAGGAGAGGAACTCCCGCGCCGCCTCGCCCAGGCGGTGGAGGGGGGCGAGGGCGTCGAAGAGGAGGAGCGATAAACGCTCCACCTGGCGGGCGTGCGGGGGATCGGGGTCGTAGCGGGCCGCAAAGGCGGCGACCTCATCCCTCTTCATGGCGGTCCTCCTCCTCGACCGTGCAGGAGACCGAGACCTCCCCGCCGTCCAGGGCGTCGAGGGGCCGCCCCTCCAGGAAGATCCGGGCGAAGGAGGGGGGGAGGCCCGCCTCGAGGACGGCGGCGACCGTGCGCTCGACGTCGTAGGGCACCCGCAGGTGGCAGACCGAGAAGGGGCTGGTCTGGAGGAGGGCGTAGCACGCCCGCGGGTCGCCGTCGTCCGGGCGGCCCACGCTCCCGGTGTTCACGAACCAGACCCCGCCGACCTCCCGCGCCGACGGGCGGTGGGCATGGCCCGAGACGATCACGTCGGCCGAAGCGGTCCGGGCGATCGCCGCCAGGCGGGAGGCCGGGGTGCCGGCGTCGAGGTACTCGTCGATCGCATCCGGGCTGCCGTGGCAGAGGAGGATGCGGCGGCTGCCCGGGGCGAGGCGGCGGTGCTCGGGGAGGGAGGCGAGGGAGGACCGCCCCTCCTTCGAGAGATGCTCGTACGCCCAGCGGACGGCGAGGCGCTTCCCCGGATGCTTCGGGAGGGCTTTTTTCTTCCCGCCGGCGGCGAGCACCTGGCGGTCGTAGTTGCCGACCACCGAGAGCACCCCCTGCTCCCTGAGGTACGCGACCGTCTCTTCGGGGAAGGGGCCGTAGCCGACGGCGTCCCCGGCGTCCAGGACGGCGATCGCCCCGCGCTCGCGGGCGTCCCTGAGCACCGCCTCGAGGGCCGGGAGGTTGGCGTGGACGTCGCCGATCAGGGCGATCGTCACCGGTTCGCCGCCGATCGCATCGCCGAGCCCGTCCCAGGAGCCGCTCCTCCCGAGGTCGGCCCAGTAAGCGGCGAAATCGTCGAAGAGCGCCCGGCGCCGCGCCATCCGCTCCTCCCTGAGGCGGAGGATCCCGGGCTCGATCGCGGCCATCGCCCCCTCGTGCCCGAAATAGGTGCGGCACCGCTCCCGCTCCTCCTCCAGGAAACCGGGGAGGAACGCCGCCCAGACGTCGCAGTCGTGGATGTCGCCGAGGTAGTCCTGGAGTTTTTTGAGGGCGGCGATCTCGCCCTTCAGCTCCCCCGGGTAGAGGGGGGCGAAGGTCTCCATCGTATAGCGGAGACGCTTTGCAGCGATCCGCATCGCATGGTGCTCTTTCTCTGCCGCCGGGTCGGCGACGGAGGCGGCGTGCGAGAAGAGGTCGTCCAGGCAGAGGGAGATGTGGACGAACGCCTGCTCGAAGGCGTAGGGCGAACGGACGTCGGCGCCCGCCATCCGCTCCCGGCAGGCCGCCGCGATCGCCCCGGCGGTGCCGGCCGCCTCCAGGTCGTCCATCGCCGCCGCCACGGCCGGCTGGAGGGCCGCCCGCCGTTGCAAGAGCCGCAGGAGGAGGCACTCGACGCCGGTGCGGAGGGGCGCGGCCGGAGCCGCCGCCCCACCCGTCTCCGCAGAAAAATGCAGGCCGAAACGAGGCTCCCCCTCTGCCGGGACCGTCGCCAGGTACGAGCGCAGGAAGGCGATCTGGACGTCGGCGTCCCGTGCCGCCCCGAGGGCGCGGGTCACCTCCCTGATCTCCCGCCGCCAGCGGCGGTACGCCGCCTTCCCGAAACATTCGGCGAAGATCGGGAGTGCCGCCCGCAGCCGCCTGGAGGCGACCCGCATCCGGTGGATGTGCTCGATATCGGCGGCGGCCCTGACGCCGTCGGCCTCGGCGGCAAGGTGCTCGGCATATGTCCCCAGGACCCCCGAGCCGAAGAGGCAGTATTCGGGGTCAGGTCCTGCCATGCCAGACCCCCCTGTTCGCGATCAGCCAGTCCTGCGAGGAGAGCGGTTCTATCTCCCCACCGGGCCGGGCGCGGAGATAGGTGCCGTCGGGGCAGAGCCACCGCCCCTTCACCGTGTCGGCGAAATGGATATCGAAGATCCGCTTCACCTCCAGGGCGAGCACCGGGTCCGGCACCGGGAAGAGCGCCTCGACCCGCCGCTTCAGGTTCCTGGGCATCATGTCGGCGCTGCCCAGGAGCACCTCGGGCTCGCCGCCGTTGTGGAAGTAATAGATCCGGGCGTGCTCCAGGAACCGCCCGACGATCGAGAGGACGCGGATATTCTCCGAGACGCCGGGCACGCCGGGCCGCAGGGCGCAGAGGCCCCGGACGTTCAGGTCCACCCGCACGCCGGCGCGGGAGGCGCGGTAGAGCGCCCTGATCACGTCCCTGTCCAGGAGGCCGTTCATCTTCCAGGCGATATAGCCGTCGCCGTGCGCCTGGTGCCGCTCGATCTCCCGGTTGATGCGGGCGACGATCCCGTCCCTGAGGTAGTCAGGGGCGACCAGGAGCCGTTTGTAGCCGGGCGGGCGGGCGTAGCCGGTGAGGGCGTTGAAGAGGCGGCTCGCGTCGTCGGCGATCGCGGGATCGGCCGTCATATACGAGAGGTCGCCGTAGATGCGGGTCGTCACCGGGTTGTAGTTGCCCGAGCCGAGATGGACGATCCGCAGGATCCCGTTGTCATGGCGCATGACGATCAGGCAGACCTTCGCGTGCACCTTCAGGTGCGGGTGGCCCAGGACGACGTGGACCCCGGCCCGCTCCAGGGTCCGGGCCCAGGAGATGTTCTCGGTCTCGTCGAACTTCGCCTTCAGTTCGACGAGGACCGTAACCTGTTTGCCGTTCTTCCGGGCGGCGAGAAGGGCGTCGAGCACCGGCGAGTCCGCCCCGATCCGGTAGAGGGTGATCTTGATCGCGAGCACCGCCGGGTCGTCCGCGGCGTGGGAGAGGAACCTGACGAAGGCGGCGAAGCTGTCGTAGGGGTGGTAGAGGAGGAGGTCTTCCCGGCGCAGCCGTTCGGCCGCCGCCTCCGGGGGGTCGAGGAGGGGCGGGACGGCCGGCAGGAAGGGGGCGTCCCTGAGGTCGGGGCGGTCGAGGGCGTGGAGGCTCCAGAGGTCGGAGAGGGCGAGCGGGGCCGGGGAGCGATAGACCTGCTCCGGGAGGAGCCCGGTGTGCGGGGCAAGGAAGGAGACGAGATCGGCGGGCATATCGGCGGCGACCTCCAGGCGGACGGCGTCGGCGGTGCGGCGGTGGGCGACGCCCTCCTCGACGGCGGTGAGGAGGTCTGAGCCCTCCTCGATCTGGACCTCGATCTCGGCGTCGCGCGTCACCCTGAAGGCCCAGGCCCCGGCGATCTCCATGCCCGGAAAGAGGAGGTCGAGGTTCGCCGCCACCAGGTCTTCGAGGAGGACGAAGGAGCGGGCGTCCACCGG
>Ga0209269_1001872_pt1 | contig 10022 bp, 9 predicted proteins | sample MTBAKMMethaMetaG_FD_187455 | JGI IMG/M metagenome (GOLD analysis project Ga0209269, IMG submission 187455) | Enrichment culture microbial communities from Arthur Kill intertidal strait, New Jersey, USA, that are MTBE-degrading - MTBE-AKM (Arthur... | ecosystem: Environmental > Aquatic > Marine >... | reverse complement strand
ATCGCAAAGAGCGAACTCCCCACCGAGAAGAGCCGGGCGCTCTCGTCGATCGGTGAGGGCGGCAATGCGATCTTCACGGCGATCTTCTTGAGGATCTGGACCTTCTGGATCTCGGGGTAGGTGTGGAGGGCGGTGACCAGGTGTTTTCTGAACCCGGAGAATTCTCCCCAGGCGTAGTCTGCGTCAGATCCCTGGATGACTCGCTCGGAGAGCACGGCAGCAGCAGTCTCTGCGACATAATCCTCCAGGCGCTGGTAGTCGGATCCGGCGGTGTCGAGCCTGGGAAAGAAGAGGGTGCGATGAAAATTGTGGTGATGATATTCGTTATCGTAATGGTTGAGGAGCTCCTCATCGGCAAGGCTCAGGGCGACCGGGAGGGGATGGGGGTCGAGCGTCTGCTCCCTGAAATGGTCATAGGTGAAACGCTCCGGGTGTTCGAGATATTCCAGTTCATATGCCGAGAGGTGTTTCATGGGTGCCTCCAGAGGTGGGTCGAGGTTGAAACAGGGGAGATATAGACAGTTCCTGTTATTCTCTCAGTGTTAATGGCATTTTCGATATCGTCCCCCACAGACAGTATAAGAGGGGCATTCGATGGGAGTATGGCGACTGTAATGGGATCGATTCTATGGTCATTGCCCACTCGTCCTGCCCAGCCTCAACAACCGCATCAAGATCATCGATTCCGGCCACCTCCAGAGCAACCTGACGGTGGCGAAGATCCGGGCCGACAACCCCAACATCCAAAATCCCTCCTGGATTGAATCGATATTCCATCGAGGATTGGGCCCATCTTTGGGGATCGTCGGGGTACGTCAAGGATAATCCCCAGGATCTGAATATTTTTCCGCTGATTGATACGACACCTGACCTTCCTGTGATGGAAATTTGAAATCCTACAATTGACAGTCAAACCCACTAACTTGACAAATTCTTTGGGTATCAAGGACGGACGGCGTTGTTATTATTTTGGGTTGGGGCGGGCGGGAACAACTGGAAAAGGCGCTCATGCCAGACCAGCTGGTGGGCAGGGTGCTGGACATGGAGCAGATCATCGTCAAGATACGCAAGATCGACATAGCCTCTCACCCCTTACAGGAGTGGGACCAGATCAAGGCCTCCGAAGGTCAGGAGAATACGATGTATATCATCTTCCTCGTGGTCATCATGTCCGCGATCCGGGAGGTCGTCGTCGACCGGTATGATATGAAGACTGCAAAGGTGCTTATTGTCGACAATCCCTTCGGTTCGACGGGAGCGCACTATCTCTGGGAGAAGATCGGGTCGATCCTTGAGCGCAACAACGTCCAGATCATCTGCTCGGGGCATAATATCGGTACAGAAGTGAGAGAGTTCTTCCCGGTCAATCATATTCTCACCGAGGATACGTCGGCGTCGGGGAGGACCAGGATCGGGATCAGGTTTGAAGGGGTAGGGAAGGAACTGGATCGGCTTGAGCGGCAGAAGCGAGAAGATGTTAGGGCCTGGCTCGGATGATGATAGGTGCCACCACTGCCGAATCATACGGTGAGGTCATAGAACTGTTTCAGTCGAACCGACAAGTCTAAAGAGAGGCTGAGCGAGATTATATCCATCAAATCGAATGAAGAAGTCATCGATTGGGTGTTCAGTAAGTATCTCCTGGCAATCACAACAGAGGAGGAAATCTGCTCAAAGAACTGTCTCCCTTGAAAACCAAGCAAGGCATCATCATTATAACCAGAAAAAAGTCTGCCCAGGGGGTTAGACATCGGATATGTTCGTGGCGTTGTCGAATGATCCCGGAAGTTTCAGAAAGGCTTTAATTTCCCTTCTCCGAACAGGATCGATCAGAGCAGGACTCAACTGAGGTAAGATGAAGGGCGACAAAAAACTCACGATCATGGTTTCATCTACATAGGAGTTACGCATCTTTGCGTTCCGACCGAAAGATCGATATATTTCTCGAACTGAATAAATCCGCGTGGTTCTCTCCCCTTCGCTTTCTGACTGCGATTACATCAATTTTCTTGTCGCTGCCCACTGTGATGTTTCCTGCGTGAAAGCTGCCGAATGCTTTTCAGGCAACGGCGTTGTTATCACCCACGATCGGTTCAACCGCTTTCTCACGAGACAGTCCTTAACCCCGGAGACGTTATGGGATGAAGTTGAGCCTTTCGTCGAAAAACAGACCGGTTGGTTCGTTCTGGATGATACGGTCATTGATAAAATCTATTCCGAGAAGATCGCCCTGACCTACTTTCAGTGGAGCGGCAACCATCACGAAGTCGTCAAAGGGATTGGCCTGATCACTCTGGTCTGGACCGACGGCACGAGTACGTTTCCCATTGATTATCGGATTTATGATAAGGATGGAGATAACCTTTCTAAGAACGAACATTTCCGGACCATGCTGCAAACTGCTGCGCTTCGGGGATTCCAGCCGTGTTTCGTGCCGTTTGACAGTTGGTATTCCGGCATTGAGAACCTGAAGTTCATCGATAAACTGGGATGGCGGTGGTTTTCCCGCATAAAGAAGAACAGGATGGTGAATCCGGACGACACGGAAAACCGGCCGGTGGCTTCCCTGACGGTTCCGGAAGACGGTGCGGCAGTCCACATGAAAAAGTATGGATTCATAAAACTGTTTCATTCGGTGAACAAGGCAGGAAAAAACCGTTATTGGGCGACCAATTGCCTCACCATGGATTATACCGACAGAAAGAATCTGCAAGCGATCTGTTGGTCTGTCGAGAACTATCACAGGGCGCTCAAAGAACTCTGTTGCGTAGAGGATTGTAAAATCCGCAAGGAAGCAGGACAGAGAAACCACATCAACTGTTCGCTTCGAGCATTTATTCGGCTGGAAGCAATACAGCAACAGCAGAACATCACCATCTACCAGGCAAAATGGGAGATCGTAAGATCGGCGATTACGGAGTATGTGCACAATCCAAAATATGCGCTCTAAATTTTTTTGTGGGAGATCTGCGTAAGTCCTACTACAGTCTATGGCATCGAAGAACTTCTGGACCGGATCTACACGCTTTTAACTGAATTCGGGTATGAAGTCTGGATGTCGCACAAGGGAACCATGCCAGTCTTTTCACAACACTCAGCTTTTGAGAACTGCATTGCGGCGGTAACAAAATGCGATCTGTTTCTCGGTTTGATTACTCCTCATTACGGGAGCGGGAAAGATGCAGACGGACTTTCCATCACCCACCAAGAACTGAGAAAAGCCATCGAACTCAATAAACCGCGCTGGCTTCTGGCCCATGATCATGTAATTTTCGCCAGATCGCTGCTGAACCATCTGGGTTATAAAGGAGAGAGCGGCCGAGAAAAACTTTCACTGGAGAAAAACCAGATCCTGAATGATCTCCGTGTCATAGACATGTATGAAGAGGCCATTCTCTCTCAGAAACCTCTGCAGGATCGACAGGGGAACTGGGTCCAGAAGTTCGGTTCCGATGATGACGCTGCTCTTTTCGCTATGGCACAGTTCTCTCGCTATCAGGAAGTCGAGGCGTTTGTGCGCGAGAACTTACGAGATAGTGCCCGTGTTTCTCGAATCATCCAGGACAAGGAAGAGCGGCTATGAAACCGGAGAATATAGATGAGGCTCTGCTGCCTAAAGATGACCAGAGCATTGAATTTCTGCCGGAGTGCCAGGATCTTGAGGTCGTCGGTTCTGTGGTCTGCGGTTTTCTCAATACATCCGGTGGCTCTCTCGTCTGTGGTGCGAATGGCAGGGGAGATGTCATCGGCATCGACGACGCCGATAATGCAGCGAAGAATCTCGAAAAGGGACTGCTCCACGGTGTTTCTCCGGGGGCACTGGTATCTGTTCAGGTCCATCCGGTCGGAGAAAAGAGGGTGCTGATCGTCGAGGTGCCGGCCGGCAAAGATCTACCGTACTCGTTTGAGCATGTGATCTATATCCGTGACGGTCAGACCACAAAAAAAGCCGATATCGATACGATCCGCGATATGGTGCTCCGCAAACAGGTGGAACCCGAACGATGGGAGCGCCGTTTTTCTTCTGCAGACATGAAGGAGGATCTGGATGAAGATGAAGTCCGCTCCACCGTGAATGCAGTGACTGAAAGGGCCAGGCTCCAGTTTCGAGAGAGCAAAAATCCGATCAGGGTTCTTGAAGACCTCGGAGTGTGTCGCTATGGGCGCCTGACCAATGGTGGCGATGTCCTTTTTGGAGCCAATCCAGCCATGCGTTATCCGCAGGTACGGGTCCGTGCTGCCTGTTTTACGACAAATAGGGCAGATGACACGTACCGGGATATGAAATCCTATGAAGGCCCACTGGTACCGGTTTTGGAGGAAGGTTACCGTTTCATTCAACGAAATACACCAACAATCTCACGTTTTGACAGGGACAGCCTGAACCGGCAGGACGAGCCTCTCTACCCTATAGCCGCGATCAGGGAAGGGTTGGTAAATGCGTTTGTCCACCGGGATTACAGCGATTTTTCCGGGGGGATTAGCATTCGCATCTATCCGGACCGTCTGGAGATCTGGAACGCCGGCAGGTTTCCTGAAGGTGTGACGCCTGATAACCTCATGTCCGGGCATATCTCCGTGCTGCGCAATCCGGACATTGCCCATGTGCTTTATCTGCGAGGATTAATGGAGATGATAGGCCGTGGCAGCGTGATGATCAGGAAGGCCTGCGATGAACGCGGTTTACCTCCGCCGAAGTGGTCGGAAGATGATCGTGGTGTCACCTTAACCTTCTATGCCCCGGAAGTCACCCCGGAAGTCACCCCGGAAGTCACCCCGGAAGTCACCCCGGAAGTCAGAAAGATGCTTGATGTTCTCAACGGAGAGATGTCGCGACAGGATCTTCAGGATAAACTCGGTCTGAAAGACAATGAACACTTCAGGAAAACCTATCTGCTGCCGGCCCTCCGGGGAAACCTGATCGAAATGACGCTCCCCGATAAACCAAAGAGCAGCAAGCAAAAATATCGGCTCACAGGAAAAGGACGCACCCTGTCAGAAAAGGTTTGATGGTTTTTGCTCATACGGCATCGACAGGATCATTGGTCGATTGCCTCCACCTTCGGACCGAGACGATCCGCTAACGAGAAACCTGATATATCAAACCCAAACATCAAAGGCAGACTGATACAAGGGCGACGATGTTTGCATCGAACGAATGATATCGCTGAATTCCCAGCACCCCATCAGGATGTTCCGTCACCCCGCCTATACCCTTTGAAATATTCTGGCTCATCGATCAGCCTTAAATCCCCTTTTTCTACCATAAGGAGGGCCACTGCCTTGTTGATCGTAGGAAGCTGGTCGAAGACGTCCCTCCTCAGTGTTTTAATCGGTTTCATGCCCTTACCCCTCTTCCTGAAAGAAGGTGTAGGGGGCTGTTCCTGATTTCTCTGTTCACATTATACCGGCAGTCCCCTTCGCCAGATGCATGGCTCCATCCTCTGGATGATGAGTTATCTTCTTTCTGGGTCATCAATGGAGAGTCGGAGGGAGCAGGATATAAACACAAGTCCATAATGTCACATTAAATTGGCCATTATCACGATCGAAGCAAAATCTGCGGTTTGAATATTCCTCTGAAGAACCCCGGCGTTCTCCAGAGGGCACCGCGCCCCCCTGTGGGGATGAGAAAGTCTACTGCCAGATATTCATCCAGAAAAAATGGTATTTTTTCAAATATGGGAGAGCGTCAGGTCCTCGTCGAACCCGCTGCCTCTGTAATGCTCTGCAAGGTCCTGGTCAGTTTTTCGAGCATGGCAGGATTGTTCAGGATCTTTTTGAGATAATACTCGTCGGTGGCCTCCTGTGCTCCTTTCAGTTCAATCTCTGCATCCTGATCCAGCGCAAGTCCGCAGGTCGCACAGAAGTGATAGGTCGGGCCGTTCACCGAGTGGCACCGTGGGCACTGTTTGGCCTCCAGAGCCACGCTCCTCTCTTCCTCCTCGGTCGTAACACCGGTGAGCTTGGCCATGGCCGAGTCGATATCCCGGTTGGTGAGATGGGCATAGGTCTGGAACATACTGGTGGTGAGACTCCCCCACATCATCAGTTTGATCACCGACTCGGACATCCCCTGCTGGATCAGATGCGTGATCCTGGAGTGCCTGAAGAGATGGGGAGTGATATGCTTCGTGACCCCGGCCCGTTCTGCGATGATCCTGAACTGCTTGACAACGCCTGCATATTGCAGGGGCAGCTGGGTGGTGGCGGTCAGGAAGACGTGTGCTTCCGGGGTAATTTTCTTCGGATACGCAGCCTTCCATGCGGCAAGGTAGGGGCGGGCAATGACAAGCGGAATATATCGCGGTTTCTTGGTTTTGCCGTTCACATTCAGGGTGACGTTCCAGTTGGTGAACTTCACCTGTCCCCAGGTGAGCGTTCCGAGCTCGCCGATCCGGCAGCCTGATTCATAGAGGATAGCAAGCAGCGCCCGGTCTTTCGGGGTGCGGGCCGCCTCAAGCATCGCCCTGATTTCGTCCTCGGTCAGGATTTCCTCGGCGGTCTTGGTCATCCGCTGATAGGCTGGCGGTTTGATCTTCTTCACCTTCGCTTCAGGAATGGCGCTATAGCCGTTCTCGATCATCCAGAGGTAAAAACGGCGGAGAAACCGGATCATATCGGAGATCGTATTCTGCTTGAAGAGGGGCGCACCGTCATCGCCGGTGGCAGCCCTGATCTGGTTGACGGCGTGATACAGGTCCCCGGCGGTCGCTCCAGCAAACGGTGGGAGGAAACGGCGGAGGCCGACGATCTGGATGGCAATCTTGTACTGGCGTACTGGGCTTATTCCACTTTCGGCGGTGATCTCGGCAAGATACTCCCTGAGGAGACCCGCATCCTCCGACGTAATATCGCCGTTATGTGTCTTCCGTGCAATCATCTCCTGGATATTCCTGAGATAGGTTTCGTCAGACCTATGGAACGATGTTCCTGTCCTTACGCCTTTTGTCATAGATCTCCGTTGCCCCCTCCTGTGTTAAAAGAGTTTGTGGCTTTCAAACATTCCATTGGAAAGCCCCATGGCAGCACTGTTTTTGAGGTTGGAATCTCCGACTGTTATTGTTCATGCATTCAGACGCTGATATGTCTGGAAAAACCTGGTGTGTTTTAGGACCGCAACTGCGGTATTGACCGGCTAGCACGCCGCCGGTGGCCGAGAACCAGGCGGCCTATATCGCCGGGTGGCTCAGGCACATCAGGGACGGGACCGCCGCCGATGTGGTGCGGGCGGCGAGCGATGCACAGCGGGCGGCGGACTGGCTGACCGGGGGGCCGGTCCCGGCCTCCTCCCTCAGTACCGCCCACTCTTCCAGCGGGTGGAAAGGGAGGAGCAGAAGAAAAATGTATATACTGATTGATGGTATGTATGTATGCAGCGAGTAAGTCCTTCCCGAAAAGGATGAGGCCACCGTAAGGTGGGTGGGACAAAGTAGGGAAGGGTTCACTGCCTCTTTTAGGGATCATTGAGATAGTCATCTCCGAACACGACCTTATTCTTGATAGACGGATAGTAGGTTCCGCCGCCGTCCCTATAATGCTCGTGGACGGCTCCGGCAATAAAATCGACGGCCTGGATACAAAGATCACTTGCAGAATCAACATGCCTGATACCGATCTGGTCCTCTGAGAGGGCACACGGTTTGATGCCGTTTTGAATGCCGTCCCGCAGGTCATGATCAAAAAGATCCCGCTGAATGCCGTAGAGCGACTTATCGATGACAACTTCAACCGGGGTTGTGAGATGATAACGGGACACGATACCGGCAACCAGTGAACACGTCATAGAGTTATACACCTGCTGGTGCTCGTCCCGGAGGTGCAGAGGGACCTGATCTTTTCTGAGATAGAGATATGCAATATCAAGATCCGCCTTTGCAAAGCATTTGAATATCCGGCTTTTTACCTCAGGCTGCGAATTATTAAATTTAAATTCAGGAATTTCTTTGACGCTTTTTTTCATGACATTTTGACGGATTTTTTTAAAACATCGCTGGATCTTGAGTTCATCGTGGGGAATGAGGGCGGCGATGACGAAATATTGGGACGATTGACGACTGAAGCCGAGGTCGCCGGATTCGTCGATGTAAATCTTCACGATCAAAGATCTGAGGTCCAAATATATAAATGAGGATTGATAGCGGTGCGGAAGTGTCCCCGCACTGGAAAACATGTCGCGTTATCCTTCGGACGTGGAGGGTCAGATGTTTGATTATTGAGACCAATTCAAACAAATACCCAACTTTAACGATTAAAATGCCATTCAGATAAATATCCAAATATTTATCGGGTGAAAAGGGGGATCTCACTCTTGATTGATCATGTCTGCCCCCCAGGAAGTAATCGATCTGGTAAAACGCTTTGAAATGTATTTTTCAAAATACACATCCCCCTCGTACAACGAAACCGAGGTCCGCCGCGAGTTCATCGATCCGTTTTTCAAGGCCCTCGGGTGGGACGTGGACAACACCCAGGGGCATGATGAGCGCTACAAAGAGGTGATCCACGAGGATACGGTGAAGGTCGGCGATTCGACGAAGGCACCGGACTATTCCTTCCGCATCGGGGACAAGCGGAAGTTCTTTGTGGAGGCGAAGAAGCCGGCGGTGAACCTGAAGGAGAACCCGGAGCCGGCGTACCAGGTCCGCCGGTATGCGTGGAGCGCTCAGTTGCCGGTCTCGATCCTGACTGATTTTGAGGAGTTCATTATCTACGACTGCACTGTCAGGCCCTCGGCGAAAGATAAGGCGTCGGTGTCTCGGGTCGGCTACTATACGTTCAGGGAGTATATCGAGAAGTGGGATGAGATCGCCGGGATCTTCTCGAAGCAGGCGATCTGGCATGGCAGGTTTGATGCTTTCGCCGATTCGCTGAAGACAAAAAAAGGGGGAAAAGGAACAGTCAGGATCGATGAGGCTTTCCTGGCGGAGATAGAGGGATGGCGGGACCTGCTGGCCCGCAATCTCGCCCTGAGAAACATCGATCTTTCGGTGCGGGAACTGAACCTGGCGGTGCAGAAGACCATCGACCGGATCGTGTTTCTGCGGATCTGCGAGGACCGGGGGGTAGAGGAGTACGGGCAACTGCGGAAACTCGCGGAGGGGAAGAATGTCTATGAGGGGATGAAGGCGCTCTTCATCCATGCGGATGAGAAGTATAATTCCGGGCTGTTCCATTTCAGCGCCGAGGCGGGGCGGGAGGATCCGGACACGCTGACGCAGCGGCTCCTCATCGACGACAAGGTGCTGAAGGAGATCGTGGGAGATCTCTACCCACCATCGCCATATGAGTTCTCGGTGTTTCCGGCGGATATTCTCGGGCATGTGTACGAGCAGTTCCTCGGGAAGGTGATCAGGCTCACGCCGTCGCACCAGGCGAAGGTGGAGGAGAAGCCGGAGGTGAAGAAGGCGGGCGGGGTGTTTTACACGCCGACCTATATCGTGGACTATATCGTGCGGCAGACGGTGGGGAGGCTGACCGAGGGGCGGACGCCGGCGGAGGTGTCGGATCTCCGCATCCTGGATCCGGCGTGCGGTTCGGGATCGTTTTTGATCGGGGCGTATCAGTATCTCCTTGACTGGCATGTGGGCTGGTATATCGATCACCTGGTGCCGCTCCTGGCAGACGGTAAGAAACCGACCGACCCGGAGGTGCAGGCCCTCCTGCCGGCGGTCTCGGAGCCGAAGACGAAGGGGCGGGGACGGAAGCGCCGGGGGAGCGGCGGGGAGTACGCCCTGCCGATCTATCAGGTGGGAGAGACGGACTGGCGGTTAACGACCGAGGAGAAGAAGCGGATTCTGCTGAACAATATTTTCGGGGTGGATATCGACCATCAGGCGGTGGAGGTGACAAAACTTTCTCTGTTGCTGAAGGTGCTGGAGGGGGAGCGGTCTGAGAATATCTCAAAGCAGTTGAAGATCACGCAGGAACGGGTGCTGCCGTCGCTGCACGAGAATATCAAGTGCGGGAACTCGCTGATCGGGCCGGAGATCTATGCGGATGCGGCGATGGATGATGAGGCG
>Ga0209269_1001869_pt1 | contig 10050 bp, 8 predicted proteins | sample MTBAKMMethaMetaG_FD_187455 | JGI IMG/M metagenome (GOLD analysis project Ga0209269, IMG submission 187455) | Enrichment culture microbial communities from Arthur Kill intertidal strait, New Jersey, USA, that are MTBE-degrading - MTBE-AKM (Arthur... | ecosystem: Environmental > Aquatic > Marine >... | reverse complement strand
TTGGGCAAGCAATGGGTCCGCTTAATGGATGAAGTAATTCAAAATGCAAGGAACCGAAAGAAAAGCGCGTAATTCCTTGATCTTGAATTAAAGCAGGAAAGGAATCCTGGTTTTGAAACTTGTATTTATTTACGCAACAGCTCAAGATGCTGCTCCTGGGACAGAATGGAGGTTCATTCATATTGCCCATGCGCTGAAAAGATCCGGTGTTCACCATATCCATAATATTTGCCTGGAAGAGTTTCTGCAGGGTGTTGAGCCATACGAAAATATCTGCTTGGATGCAGATTTAATCATTATGCAGGCAATTTTCTCCCAGACAAGTTTGCCGGTTATCCAGCATTTGAAGGCGCAGGGAAAAATAGTTTTATTGGATTTGGAAGATCGCAGCAATTTCAATTGGACCATTTTAGATGAAAGCAAGGGATACCACCCCTTTCGAGAGGCGGTTGAGGAGATTGAAACCGCCTTGCGGATCGCAGATGGAGGTATTTTGCCGTTTGCCAGTAGCCTGGCAAGATGGAATGGGTATACTCGCTATCATGTCATTCCCAGCTATATTGACCTGGAAAACTTAATGTCCATTAAGCAGGTAGAACATGAAGAAATTGTAGTGGGCTGGCACCAGGGATTGGTGAGAAATCAGCCTGAGGCACTGGTCTGGTTAGAGAAATTTCTTCTCCGGGTTTGCGAATTGCGGCCAAACGTGCGTTTCTTGCCGCTTGCCGTGAAAGAAAGCGAACTACGCGATTGGCCTATCGCAATTTCTAAACGTTTTCTTCCACCAGAAATTTCCAATCAACCCTGGCCAAATCCACTAGGGTGGGTGGATATTGGTTTGGTGCCGATATTTGATTGTTCAACCGAAAGTTTATCCCGGATCAACACTCTGGAATACATGGCTTTAAAAATACCGTGGATCGGCTCCGAAATGGGTAGTAATTTCGATCTGCGCAGCCATGGCTGGCTGGTAGATAACACATATGGAAGCTGGGAGAGAATATTGTTGGATATGATTGATCATTTTCATATTTACCAACGAGATTCTGTTTGGGGTCCCTATGTCTATGGGATCAGCCAGGGCGTTGAGGAAAACCTTGACCGGATCATTCGCACATTCCTACAAATTATTGAATCTGCTGAGGCAGAGAGGGAAGCAGGATATGGTAAAGCCTATTTTGGACGATGATGTTGATGGGTTATCTCAGGATACCGGCTTGCTGCCGCAGATGATTTTAATTCCGGCCGGGGAATTTATCATGGGTACCAGCGACCGGCAAATACGCGAGTTACTGGGTCGAGAAGACTGGGCTTTGGAGTGGTATGAAAAGGACATGTTCCAGATTGAACAGCCCCAACACCGGTTAAATTTGCCAGAGTATTCAATTGGCAGGAATCCAATTACCAATGTGGAATATTACAAATTTACCTTTGAGACCGGGCATCGGGTGCCAAAAGACTGGGTAGGTTTTCATTTTAAAATTGAAACTGATAATATGCCTGTGACCGGCATATCGAAGGCGGATGCGGAAGCCTATTGCGCCTGGATTTCGAAACGAACTGGCAAGAAATATCGCTTGCCCACCGAACCGGAATGGGAAAAAGCTGCCCGTGGAACTGATGGAAGAATCTATCCATGGGGGGGAATGTTTAACCCCTGGCGCTGCAATACCCTGGAAAGTGGAAAGAACTCAACTTCTGAAGTTGGGGTTTACTCTCCAGCGGGAGACAGCCCGTTTGGTCTGGTGGATGTGGTGGGAAATGTTTGGGAATGGACCAGTACGGCTTTTAAGCCTTATCCCTATGATTCGGACGACGGACGGGAACAACCAGCCAAAAATGAGAAAATCGTGGTCCGGGGAGGCGCCTGGTATTACAGTCGTAAACTGGCGCGTTGTGCGGCGAGAGAAGGCGTTTTGGCCGACTATATTTCTCCGGCGATTGGTTTTCGCGTGGTCTTAGAGAGCGGCGCGTGATTATGGTTTTTCTGGCAACCGGATGGTAAAAACGGTGCCAACCCCAAGCTCGCTGTCCACCTGTATGTAGCCATTGTGCTGCTTAACAATCCGGTGAACAACAGAGAGTCCCAAACCGGTACCTCGCCCGGATGATTTAGTCGTGTAAAAGGGTTCAAATATTTCGTTTTTCCGGTTTGTAGGGATCCCTTTTCCATTATCACGAATGATAACGATAAATTCGCGGTTGATATAACGCGAAGAAACGGTGATCTTCCCCCGTGAATTTTCAACGGCATCGATGGCATTTTTTATAATATTCGTCCATACGCCCTGGAGATGATCTCGACTGGCGATGATTTCTGGCAGGTTGTCTTGCAAATCCGATGAAAATGAGATGTTATGAGAGATGATCTCATGTTGTAACAATGAGATTGAGTCGCGAATGGTATCGTTGAGCTGAATTGGTTTGAAATCGTAATGTTCTTTGCGCGCAAAGCTGAGCAGATTACGGACAACCTGAAGCGCACGTTTACTGGCTAATTCGATCAAGTTAACGGATTCGATGATTTCTTCATCAGCTTCGGCCAGATCCAGGCGTAATAGTTGCGCGTTCGCGATAATTGCTGTAAGGGGGTTATTAATCTCATGAGCCAGACCCGCGGCAAGCTGACCAACGGAAGCCAGTTTTTCGGATTGGATTAAATTCGCTTCCATACGGCGCTTTTCAGTTACATCCGCTTCCACTACAATTACCTGCTCCGCGGGGTTGTTGCTGGAAAGAATTGGGAATGTGCTCACCTCCCATTCTGTGGTTTGTTCATCTTCATCCGTGTAATTAGCTATTCGCTGCGTGTAGCGGCCAGTCAGCAATGTGTCTTGAATCAAGCACATCTGGCAGGGAGATTCGCGATTGAATAAAGCCTGATAGCATTTTCTCCCTACCAGCAAGTTGGGAGGGGTCTCAGTTCGCTGCGCGCGGCTTTTATTTACTGCGGTGAGGTTATAGTGTTGATCGACAATATAAATCGAATCGGGAATATTATCAAACAATGCGCGTAAAGTATTCCGCGAGTGGAGTAGTTCCCAACGGCTGGCTTCCAAATCGGCGTTAGCAATTTTTAGCTGCTGAATGAGATGATTGTTAAAAATAAAGCTGGTAGCGGATTTGATCAGTGATTTCAGTTGTCCGGTTTCAAAAGCGCTTAGATTCGCGTTCTCAGGATTAATAATTTCAATCGCCCCCATAATCTGATTACTGACAAAGAGGGGGAAGTAAATCAATGAGTCGATGGTGATGCCTTCCACTCCATCGTAAGCCAGATCGAAATCCGGGTCTTTCTCTGGAGACAGGGTTTGCAGCATCCGTCCAGTTTGGATGCATTTGGCAGCCAGGCCCTTATACGGGGCAAGATCGCTTATGCTTCTGGTCTGTCCATCATGAAGAATTATTTTTCGAGATGCAAGGTACTGGTTGGCAGAATCGATGAGAATAAGTTGAGCGCAAGCTGCATGCACATTGTTGATAATGCAACGCATCGCGCATGCCTGAAGGTCATAAAAAAACGAATCAGATTCAACTACATTGGTGGTTGTGAATAACGCAGATCCAGATGGGGCAACATCGTCCAGATAACTTTGATAAATACTTTTGGTGCGGATAATTTTGCTGGTTAATTCTGCCAGAGAAAGCCATTCTGCCAGTTCTTCATATGAGCATGAATCCCCCGAGATGAGAATCGCGGCATCAATGCCAGGTCTGATGGTAAAAGGGATCGCGCCAGCCAGATGGATGGTGGATTGCCCGGAAATCGTTTCGCGCGTATTCACCACGCTGCGGGCAATTTGATGCAAATAGCCAGCAGGGTTTTCAAGGTCTCTCTCCCATTCTTCCGAAATATTTGCTTTTATCCAGGTCGGAAGTTCTATTGAAGCTGAGGAAGAAATAAAAATCGCGCCACTTTCATGTCTGGTGCCAATTAAAATCATGCGCAAGCAGGCATTCAATGTCTCTTGCATGGTTGAGGATTCAGCGAGTAAATCCGATAAAGTTAAGTTGAGATCAGTAAGCAAGTCTTTTGTTCCACCAGTATGTGGCGTGTCCATCATAGTCAGCTTTAATCCTTTTCCGTACTAATGGTATAGCCGTAACCGGAAACAGTCTTAATAAAAGTTGGATTTTTTGCATCAATTTCAACGCGCTCACGTAAATTCTTGATATGAACGCGAACAAGATCCGGGCTGCCTGTATTACTGGGATAATTCCAGACCTCATCTAAAAGGCGCGCGGGAGAGAAAATCTCATTCAGGTGGCTCATCAGATGATAGAGCAAATCGAATTGCACCGGCGTCAGGCGGATTTTCCCCATATGAGGAGTATCCAATTCAAAGGTTTGGGTGTTCAGGGTGTACCCGTTGGCAGAAATCATGTTAGGGGGGATCTCGCGGGTCTCTTCTTCTTTTTTATTGAAAATGCTGAAGATTGCGCCCAATCCAACGGCAGGTTTTTTCTCAGGCTCAGTTTCCATGGATTTAGCGCCACGAGAACGCTTTATTATGGCTCGAACTCGTAAGATGAGTTCTTCCATATTGAAAGGTTTGCTTAAGTAATCATCTGCGCCGGCTTTAAACCCAGATATGCGGTCTTCATCCTTGGCTTTTGCGGTCAAGAATAGTATGGGAACATCTTTTAACAATGGGTCTGCGCGCATTTCCTGACAGACTTCATAGCCATTCATGCCGGGCATGATCACATCCAGGATCACCAAATCTGGGATCCGCCGGCGAGCTAATTGCAAACCATCCACACCGGTTCCTGCAACATAAGTGTGGAACTCCGCGCCGCGTAGCAGGCGCTCTATTGTGCGTGCGACGATATCGTCGTCTTCTATGATCAGTATGTTAGCTTTTTCCATGGCTAATCATTTCTCCTGAGAATTCAATCTTGAAGACGGTTCCCGCATACGAACTTTCTGCTTTTATGGTGCCATTATGCTGGCGAACAATTTCTCGGCAAATGCTTAACTCCAGGCCGGTTCCCCGACCGATCCCTGGAGGTAACAACACAGGTTCAAAAAGATTGTCCATCTGTTCGTCAGGAATTTTTGCGCCATCATCCGCAATTTCAATAACCACATTTCCATTATCTGAGTGAGTTGTGGATATTTGAATTTGATGCGATTTGCCATCTGCGCTGGCATTGCGCGCTAATAATAATAAGTTTACCCATAAATCCTGAAGTTGGCGCGCGTTTCCATGAACACTGGGTAAATCATTTCCATAAACTACACTTAAAGAGATATTGCTGCTGGAAAGATTGCCTTTCACCAGCATTAATGCTTTTTCAATGTTCTCGTTGATATTGATCCAATCATTTTGATCGCTGGTAGGCTGAGAGAAATGCAGCAACTCATCGACCACCTGTTGGGTTCGCCACCCGGCTTTCTCAATCGCGGATACCGATTCATAAATGGGGTCATGTGGTTTGATAGATTGTTTAAGCAATTGGGCTTCTGCAATCACTGTGGTGAGGGGATTGCTGATCAGGTGGGCTACACCTGAGGCAAGTTCTCCAAGGGAAGCAAGCCGCGTGTTCTGCGCCAACTGCGCCCGTGCGCTTTCAATCCGTTCTTCCAATGCTTTGCGCTGGGTGATGTCTCTTCCCACTGATTGAAATTCGATCAACTCGTCATTGGCCGAGAAAATCGCCCGGTCTGACCATTCGATCCAGTGTGTTGTCTGATCCTGTAAAACAAACTTTGTTTCCGTGATTCGAACTGGATGTTCATTGGTTAACTCAAACAGGTCTTGCAGCATTTGTTGGCGATCCTGCCCTTGCATCAGGGATAAGAAACTTTTGCCGAGCAAGTCGTGTTTGCCTTTATTAAAGAACCGGCAGTAGGCGTCGTTCACAAAAGTGAGGGTTGTATCAGGTTTAAACCGGCTGATCAATTCGGTTTGGTGATCGTCGACAATTGCTCTATACAGTGCTTCGCTTTTTCTTAATCTTTCTTCTGACCATAATTGGATGAGCGTATTCACAAATATATCTGCAACCGTTTGCAACATTTGCTGGTCTTGCTCATCCCATTTTCGGGAGGTTTGAATGGAATCAAATCCAACAAAGCCTATTAGTTTCCCGTTGTATTGCATGGGAATAATGCTTGTAAATTTAATCTCGCTTTGACCCAGGAATTCGGTAAAACGCTCCAAATCGGGTTCAGATTTTTCTTCGGTAGAAACCTGTACGCTGCGAGCTGCACGTAATCGAGAGATAACTTCAGGAAAAGCAATTACCGCGGAAGGACTGTTGGAGAGAGACTGGCGAAGTTCCTCAGAGCGGAACCATTGGAAAGAAGTTGTGACGCTTTCTGATTGGTCGCTGAGTATTTGAACATAGCCGGTATCCATCATCAAGAACTCTCCCACTGCCTGGAGACTGCGCTGCAAACCGGTATGGATTTGTTCAAATTCCAGGTTGACCAAGTCAGTAGAGATGGAGGCGATCAGACTCTCAATTGCGGCGCGGTGGCGAAGATTGCGCTCAGCTTGTTTCCGATCCGTGATATCTTCTGCGACTCCGATGATTTGAATTGGGCTTCCATCTAAATCGCGTTGAAATATCGCTTCACGACTTAAGAGAAACCGCCATTGTTGGTCACGATCACGGATTTGATATTCCTGCAGGAGTGTTTGCCCATCGGCTAATTTTGAAAACTTCTCAGCATGTTGCGATTCACGTTCGATATGGCGCGGGTGCAATATCTGGTTTAATACTTCTTTTCCGCGATGGATCAATTCTTCAGGCGGGAATTGTAAGTATTTTTCTGAAGCATGATTGATGAAAGTCAGCCGGTTTTCTTTTAGGTTGTAGATGTAAATCGGAAATGGGGTGGTGTCGAGGATGCGCTGAATAAAGTGCTTGCTTTCTTTCAGTGCTTTTTCTTCGTTTTTTAGCCGGGTAATCTCATGTGAAATATCAATGTATCCGATAATCCTGCGCGGGTTTTTTTCATCCACAAGGGGGGTCGTCCGTGAACTAACCCAAATTGTGGAACCATCTGGATGAATGTACCTGCGTTGGATTTCAAACCCGCTGGTGTCTTCCGCTTTGGGTAAGATTACCGGTGGGATGAATTGGTTGATATAGTTTTCGTTGGCGTTGGCCCCCAGGCGTTCATTGGGTTTATATCCAAACAGTTTGTATGCGGCAAGATTCCAAAAGGTGATATTGCCATGAATATCCCAAACTACAACAGCCTCACGAATGTTGCTCAGCAGTAATGCCTGGTACTTAATCTGCTCAATGGAGCCTTCAAACGCTTGTTGAAGTTCATGCATCTGAACCACTTTTTTAATGGCGTCTGGCAGGCGATTGATCAGTTCGTTATTTTTGACCAGATAGTCCTTTGCCCCACTTTGGATGGCCTGTACAGCAATTTGTTCCGATCCTTCACCGGTCATCATAATGACCGGTGTGGTGATTTCTTTTTTCTTTATTTCACCTAAGACTTCAATGCCTGTGATGTTTGGAAGGCGGTAATCGAGCAGGATAAGATTGTAAGCTTTTGATTCGTATGCATTCCAGAATTGATCAATGGAATGCGTTAATTCCACCTTTGCCTGAATGGTGTTTTCCAGGTAGGTCTTAATTAAACCAGCCAGACTGCGGTCATCATCCAAAACCAGAATTTGATAGGATTGGCTCATTCAATTAACCGATCAAGAAGCGTATCAACCTTATTCATAATTAAATCACATTTTTAAGTTTGCCGGAGTGAGAAATGCATCATTTATGGATTAATAGAGACAATATCTATTATTTACGCAACCTTTATACTGATTGAAGAAAAATTCTTTAAGAGAATTGTAAAAAAAACGGTTACCTGAATAATGAGATAAAGATATGCTCCATTTCACCGGTCTGTGGATACTGATTGCCTATCAATATTGCCACGATCATTTCATTTATTAATATACCGTATAAGGTTGGTTTCAGTTGACAATCATAGTCCAAATTGAGTGAATTTGCAAGTTGAGCGGTTTTCCGTTGAAAATCCACATTTTCATCAGTCTGATGGCTTTTTTAGCCTTGTTTAACTCTGCTTTCACGGCAAATTTACATCCTTCTTTACGCGCTTGTGTTAAATTGATGCTGTCGGATCATCCTGCATTATCACATTGAGGAAAAAATTGTGATTCTGGTCACGCGTTTAAATGGGTCAAAATTTTATATCAATGCTGAATTAATTCGTTCTGTCGAATCTACTCCAGATACAGTAATTACTTTACAGGATGATATGAAATTGATTGTCAAAGAACCGCCTGAAGTAGTGGTGGAGCGGGTAGTGGAATACCAGCGGAAATTACGCATTCCATTTTCTTCTTTGGATTCATTAGCATGATTTTAGAACATTAGGAGAATCTATAACAATGGATCTTTCTACGATTGTTGGTATGATATTGGCCCTGGTAATTCTGGTGATCGTATTGATTATGGATGGAGGTTCACCGGCAGAGTTGTTTGCGCATCCTTCAGCGATCATCCTCATTGTGGGTGGTTCATTGATGGCCACCACTGTGGCTTCTCCCTTAGAAGTAATGTTGCGCATTCCAAAAATGTTAATGATTGCCGCCAAAGATGAAAAATTTGATATTCAGGGGGCGATTGAGCAAATTGCTTCCATGGCAGATAAAGCCCGCCGCGATGGCTTATTGGCATTGGAAGAAGAGAGCAAGAAAATCAATGATGAATTCCTGAAACGCGGCATCATGATGGTCGTGGATGGTGTGGATCCGCATCAAGTTAAAGCAATTTTGACAGCCAACATTGGCCAGATGAAGAATCGCCATAAAGCCGGATATGAGATGTTTGCCGCGGCCGGGGCGTTTGCGCCCACCTTCGGTATTATTGGTACGGTCATGGGTCTGATTTCTGTGTTGAAACAGCTGGATGATCCCAATAAACTGGCAACCTCAATCGCGGGTGCGTTTTTGGCGACGCTATGGGGTTTGTTGATGGCAAACCTGATTTATCTACCAATGGGTGGAAAATTAAAGGCCAAAAGCTCCACTGAAGTAAATTATCGCATCATGCTGATGGAGGGCATACTGGCTATTCAGGCAGGAGAAAATCCACGCATCATCCGCGAGAAATTAAGTTCGTATCTGCCGCCAGCGGTTTTAGCCAAAGCGGCAAAGGGTGAAGCAGCAACTGAGAAGGCTTAAAGGTTATGAGCGATTCGCATGATGGTCTGCACGAAGAAGAACACGCCGGGCACGATGAGCGCTGGTTGGTTAGCTATGCTGACTTTATTACCCTGCTGATGGTGTTGTTTGTGGTGCTCTATTCGATGGGACAGGTGGATGTGCAAAAGTACAAGCAGCTGGCTGACAGCATGCGGGCTGCATTTACTTTAGGTGGTCCAAACAAGGTGATTGATTCGGGGATTAATCGCGGTGGAGGATCCATCGAAGATGGTCAGCCCAATCCGATTGTCATTCCTGGGATTCCCATGCGCCCGCCAGAATCTGAAGAAGTGGCAGGGGAATTAACCCATATGCTGGCTAATCAGAATTTGGGAAGTGAAGTGAGTGTGCAAACCAATGTGGAAGGGGTGTTGATTTCCCTGAGCGAAAAGTTAGTGTTTGACGCGGGAACAGCCCAACTACAGGATGAAGCTTACCCGGTTTTGGATACGATTGTTGAAATGGTCCGGCCGATTGAAAACCAAATTCGAATCGTGGGACACACCGATAATTCGACCCCAATTGATCCGCGGTTTAAAAATAACTGGGAACTCTCCACGGGTCGTGCCTCGGTGATCGCGGAATATATGATCAATAAAGGGATATCGCCAGCGCGGATCACCATCTCTGGGCGCGGCGAATACGAGCCCATTTTTCCTAATGACAGCGAGGAGCACCGCGGGCTGAACAGCCGGGCAGATATTGTGATTATTTATCGGGTAGCCTCCAACCATGTAGGTCTGGATACCAATCATCTTGATACCACCAACCTGGCTGAATAAGATTGAGTGGTTTAAACGCAGAAAAGGGAATCTGAGATTATGGAAAAAGTGTCGAACATTCTTTC
>Ga0209269_1001868_pt1 | contig 10067 bp, 10 predicted proteins | sample MTBAKMMethaMetaG_FD_187455 | JGI IMG/M metagenome (GOLD analysis project Ga0209269, IMG submission 187455) | Enrichment culture microbial communities from Arthur Kill intertidal strait, New Jersey, USA, that are MTBE-degrading - MTBE-AKM (Arthur... | ecosystem: Environmental > Aquatic > Marine >... | reverse complement strand
GTATTGGGGTTAACCCCTGAAGAATTAAAGAAACTGGATGAGGAAGCCCGTGTTCTAATCCGCGAAGCGACCGAATATGCTGATAACAGCCCAGAGCCCGATGTCGATACCATTATGGAGGGTTTGTATGCGTGAATTAACCTATGCGGAGGCCTTGCGGGAAGCCATGCGCCAGGCCATGACCAATGACAAGCGGGTATTTTTAATCGGTGAAGATATTGGCATTTATGGGGGCGCATTCGGTGTGACTGCCGGTCTGATGGAAGAATTTGGAGAGAAACGCGTCCGCGACACCCCCATCTCCGAGGCGGGGATTGCCGGCGCTTGCGTGGGCGCGGCGCTGACCGGAATGCTGCCTATTGGTGAAATGCAATTCAGCGATTTTGTGGTGCTTGCCATGGAGCAATTGGTAATGCAAGCCGCCAAGATCCGCTTCATGTTTGGTGGTACCGCCACAGTGCCCATGATCATGCGCCTTGCAAGTGGCTCTGGGACAGGCGCAGCCGCACAGCATTCTGAAAGTTTGGAAAACTGGTTTGTACACACTCCGGGACTCAAGGTGGTGATGCCAGCCACGCCATACGATGCCAAAGGTCTACTGCTTGGCGCGCTGCAAGATCAGAACCCGGTTATCTTTATTGAGCACAAATTGTTATACCGGACCAAAGGCCACGTGCCGGAGGAAATGTATACAATCCCATTAGGAAAAGCAAATGTGGTCCGGGAAGGCCGCCATCTGACAGTGGTTGCCACGTCCATGATGGTGCTGCGCGCGCTGGAAGCTGCCGATATTCTGGCGAAAGAAGGGATTGAGCTGGAGATTATTGATCCGCGCACGCTCAGCCCATTGGATGACGAGCCGATTATCGAATCGGTGATGAAAACGGGGAAAGCCCTGGTGATTCATGAAGCGGTCAAGACCGGTGGTTTCGGTGGCGAAGTAGTCTCTCGCATTGTGGAGAGCAAAGCCTTCGGGTACCTGGACGCGCCGGTGCGTAGGTTGGCGGGCCTCGATATTCCCATTCCGTACAATCGCGCTTTGGAAAAAGCAGCGGTTCCGCAAGTGGAAAACATTGTCGAAGAAGCGCGCAAATTAGTCAATTGGAAATATTAGGAGGCTGGCCGTGGCAAAAGAAGTGATCATGCCAAAATTCGGTTTTACCCAGGAAGATTCACAGATTCTGGCCTGGATAAAGAACGAAGGTGATCGGGTGGAAAAAGGCGATCCGATCGCCGAAGTATCTACCGATAAGGTCAGCATGGAAATTGAGGCGCCTGAAGACGGCATTCTGGCTGGCATCCGCTACCCGGTAGGCACGGTGGTACCGGTAACTAAAATCGTGGCTTATATTATCCAGCCAGGTGAATCTGTGCCCGCAGACGCGGGGACTCCGGCGCCAGTTTCGAAAGATGTCGCTGGGAAACCCGAAGAAAAATCGGGCAGCGCCACACCGGTGGCGATGCGAGTGGCGAAAGACAAGGGCGTTGACTTAAGCGAGGTAGAAGGCAGCGGCCCTGGCGGACGGATTCTCAAGCAGGATGTTGAATCCTTTGTGAAAGTTTCTCCGGTTATCGCAGGAAAAGTGAGCGCCACCCCTGCTGCGCGAACCCTGGCAGCCAAAGCCGGCTTAGAGTTGACTGAAGTGACTGGCAGCGGTCCCCAGGGACGCGTTCAAGCCGTTGATGTTGAGCGCGCGAGCCAAGTTCAGACGCCGATGCCGGTTGCGCAACCCAGTACTGTATCTGAGCAGCGCAGCATTCCATACACCGGCATGCGGCGCGCGATCGGGCAGAATTTGCAGGCCAGTTACCAGCAAATTCCGCATATTATGCTGCAGGTAGATGTAGATATGACTGCCAGTGAAGCTTTGCGCGTGCGCGCCAATCAGAACCTGCGCGCTGGGCAGGAGAAGGTTTCGCTGACGGCCATCATTGCCCATGCGACGGTGTGGGCGTTAGGACGCAATCCGATCATTAATAGTCGTTTGGAAGAAGACCGGATTGTCCTCTTGCCCGATATCCATTTGGGAATTGCCGTAACTGTATCTGAGGGATTACTGGTACCGGTGATCCATCAGGCGCAACTGAAAGGCACCTTCCAGATCGCTGCTGAATTGCGGGAAGTGACCGAAAGAGCCCGTTCGGGTAAACTACGCCAGACGGATTTGCAAGATGGTACGTTCACTATTTCGAATTTAGGAATGTATGGAGTAGACCGTTTCGCGGCGATTATTAACCCACCTCAAACCGCTATTCTGGCTGTTGGACAATCACGCAAGCAATTTGTGCCTGATGAGAATGGCCAACCCGTTCTTCATTCTGTAATGACTGCGACGCTTTCCGCCGACCATCGCGTGATCGACGGAGCCGATGCGGCGCGTTATCTGGCTGATCTACGCCAGGCACTTGAAAATCCAGAGGTAATGACATTATGAGTGAAACCATCTTACGTTTTTTGGAACCTGAGGCGGTCAGTCTTGGATTGAATGTCACATCTGCGCGGGAAGTAATTGAAAACCTCGGCGGAAAGCTGTATGCAGCCGGGTATGTAAAGGAAAGTTTTGTGGAAGCTGCTTTAACCCGAGAAAGTCAGTTACCCACCGGTTTACCCCTGGCAGGGGAAGTGAATGCGGCTATTCCGCATACAGATGTGATTCATGTAAAGAAATCAGGCCTGGCATTAGCAACTTTAACGGCTCCTGTGGTGTTTAAGAATATGATTAATCCTGAAGAGGATGTGCCCTGCCGCCTGGTGTTTGTGATGGCGCTGGACCAACCCAAAGCTCAGGTAGAAATGCTGCAAGAGATCGCCGGTTTGCTGCAAAATGACGCCCTGGTTGCCCGTCTGGTTGCGGCAAAAACATATGAGGATGTAAAACAGGCTTTATCAGGTTGATTAAGACGAGCCGGTTTACCTTTTATCGGTTGACATTGCGGATTTAGAAATTAGAATTATATTAAGAGTAGTCCTATCTGGGTTTGCGTTGGATTAAAAAAATAATAAATCAGGAGAAAAGCATGGCAGGGAAGAAACGAATTTTAGTATCTTGTGGAACCGCGATCGCAACTTCTACGGTTGTAGCAAAAGCGATCGAAGAAGCGCTCAAAATGCGCGGAATCAGTGTTGATATTCGCCAGTGCAAGGCATCTGAAGTGCCCAGTCTGGCGGAGGGAATGGACTTAATTGTCACGACCACACCGGTTCCAAATAATCTTGGCGTACCCGTCATCCAGACGCTGGCGTTCTTGACGGGTATCGGAAAGGAGGCGGTTATCGAGGATATTGTGAAGGCTTTGAAGGACTAAGCAGCACCCATAAGGAATTCAACTTATTCTATATTTTGTTTCATTCAGGAGGAAGTTTTAATGGATGCCTTTCTTACCGCATTAAAAGGCGTAATTGACAGCCTTGGCGCAACTGTAATGTTGCCCGTTCTCATCTTCATCATCGCAGTCATTATGGGCGCGAAAGTTGGTAAAGCGTTCCGCGCTGGTGTAACCATCGGTATCGCCTTCATCGGTATCAACCTGGTCATCGGCCTCATGTGGGGCAGCCTTTCGGAAGTTGGTCAGGCTATGGTTACCAATCTGAACATCCAGCGTGACGTTGTGGATGTGGGTTGGCCTTCTGCCGCCGCCATTGCTTTCGGTACCCGAGTTGGCTTATGGGTAATTCCGATTGCAATCCTTGTTAATGTTGTGCTGTTGGCCTTGCGCCTTACCCGCACCCTGAACGTGGATATCTGGAACTTCTGGCATTTCGCGTTCATTGGATCGCTGGTTTCTATCGCTTCTGGCAGCCTGGTTCTGGGTCTGGTCGCTGCTGCTTTGGCCGCTGCCCTGGCGCTGCTTCTGGCTGATTGGACAGCGAAAGCAGTTCAAAGCTTCTACAATCTGCCTGGGATCTCCATCCCGCACTTGACCACCGCCCCCGGTGTACCCTTCGCGATTATCACCAACTGGATTATCGACCGCATCCCTGGTCTGCGCGACATCGAAATCGATCCTGAGGGAATCCAGAAACGTCTGGGCGTGATGGGCGAGCCCGTCATCCTTGGTTTGTTCATCGGTTTGATCTTGGGCTTGCTGGCCTTCTTCAATCTGGGTAGCTTCCAGGCCGTTCTGGTAAAAGTTCTCCAGACTGGTATGAACCTGGCCGCGGTTATGCTGTTGCTGCCCCGCATGGTCCAAATCCTGATGGAAGGCTTGATCCCGGTTTCCGAAGCTGCGCGCGAGTTCATGCAGAAACGCGCCGGCGGCCGTGAAATTTACATCGGCCTCGATTCCGCGATCCTGATCGGCCACCCGGCTGCCCTGTCCACCTCTTTGGTGCTGGTTCCAGTTGCCATTTTGCTGTCGATCATCCTGCCCGGTAACCGGGTGATCTTGTTCGCCGACCTGGCGATCATCCCCTTCGTTGTGGCGTTGTTTGCCCCGCTGATGCGCGGTAACATCTTCCGCATGATCATCGCCGGTACTCTGGAACTGCTGGTTGGCTTCTACATCGCCACTGGAATGGCCCCGCTGTTCACCAGCGCCGCTACCGAAGCTGGTTTCGCTATGCCCGAGAACGCACTGCAGATCACCTCGATCGGTGATGGTTTCTTGTGGCCAGCCTGGGCATTCTCTGCTCTGGGTCGCCTGGGCGTCATCGGTATCGCGATTGTGGCTGTCGTTCTGGTAGCTGCCTGGTTCTTCTACATGAAAAATCAGAAGGCCTGGGAAGTCGCTGCCGGTGCTCCGCAAGAGTAATACCTGCTAATCTAAAACTAGTTGTGATTGAAATGCTGGGGTGGTTGATTGACCGCCCCAGCATCTCTTGAAAGTTCATCCAAATATGATTGATACGATCGTCCGTTCATTCTTAGGGAAGTGGGGCAGCGCCGCCCTCGATTTTTATATCGCCAACAGCTTGTGGATTAACCTGGTATTAGTGAGCTATGTCATTCTATTAATCTGGTCTCAACGCACTTATAAACTTATTCTTACTCAAATATTGAATGACCTGGCGAAAGAATATGGAACTCAACTTGCGGAAAAGAAACCAGACTCCATCGTGAAAATTCTGAAAAAACGGGAAGTTCAATGGGAGTCGCTTAATCAATTGAGTAAATTCCCGTTGATTTCCGCCCCTCGCTCTTATTGGTTTCAGGTCAAAAACGAGGATAGTTTGCGAAACATGTTTTCTCCTGAAAGACTTGCAAAGATTCTGGCAAGCAAAGCAGAATCAAGTTTGATACGTTGAAAGGAAAAGAGATGTCATCTATTCATAAATTTAATGGTGAAGGCAATCACTTTCAATGGGAAGGTGTGCCGGTAAGGGATTATGGCGCCTCTGGTTTCGAAGGGGTCGTCAGACATGTGTTAATCGGAGAAGATGATGGCGCGCCAAATTTTATAATTCGTTATTTTCAGGTCGCGCCTGGAAAGAGCACCCGCCTTGAGCAACACCCTCACGAGCATGGGGTAGTAATTTTGCAGGGTCGCGCCCGCGTTCAAATCAATGATGAATTCTTTGAGGTTGGAGAGAAAGACGCGGTTTTTATTTCTGGAAATGACTTACACCAATTAACAGCGTTGGGAGATGAGCCAATGGGATTTATTTGTGTGATCCAACGCAAAGACAAGGTAAAATAAGGTCCGGAAAGCTTACTACCGTAAAACAAGAAACAGGGAAAGAGGATATGCCAGAAATTACATTAACCATCCAGAATAAAGTGGGCCTGCACGCCCGCCCGGCTTCGATTTTTGTGCGCGAAGCCAGCAAGTTTAAATCCGTAATCAAAGTCCGCAATGGTGAGCGTGAAGCTAATGCAAAAAGTATTTTAAGTGTCCTGACCCTCGGCGCGGATATGGGGACGGTCATTACGCTCAGCGCGGAAGGCGAAGACGCTGACCAGGCTTTGCAAGCGTTACAGGCGCTGCATGCCACCAACTTTGGTGAGACCGAGTAAATACCTGACAGCGCGATAAGCCGCTCTGGATTAATCTTTAGATCATTTCAGCATGGATTATTGATCCTGAAGAGCACCCCCGCCAGCAGCTTTGGGCGGGGTGATCCTTTTAAAATGAGAATTGAATTTTAACAGGTGGTGAATATTTGGAGTCGATTATTAGTTTTGACCTGGATGGTACTCTCTTTGATCCCCAAGAGCGCATTCATCCTAGCGATCTGGCGTTGTTAAAAAATCCGCCGCCGGGGTGTGTGCTTTTGCCTACAACCGGACGCCCCTTGTTTTCGGTAAAAGAAATGTTTGCGCGCAATGGTCTTTTTGGTGGGCAGAAGCTGCCCTGGCCGTTGGTGATGCAAAATGGGGCAGCAATTTACCGGTCTGAGGAACAAATATTAGAGCATCTTTCCTTTTCCTCTGATGTGCAATCAGAATTAATTACTTTGGCTCTGAAACATCCCAAAATGACCTTCTTCTTTATGGATTTAGCCGCTTCTTATACCTTATGGCCATCACAATATTCCCAGGATATTGCTAACCGGCATGGATTATGCTCGGTTGAATTCACAGAACTAGCGAAAGAATGTCATCTCAGCAGAGTATTGGTCATTTCAGATCAAGAATCAGAGTTTGAGGCTTTCGAGGGAGCGGTGCGCCCATTGCCAGTAAAGGTGGAAAACAGTCTGCCCGGATTTTGTGAGATTTCACCGCCAGGTGTGGGAAAAGGTCCGGGCTTACTTCGTTTATTGGATTTGATCAATCTCACCGGCGCGAAAATTTTTGCCGCCGGGGATGGCGAGAATGATCTTTCAACCTTTGAAGTGGCTGATTTTCGACTGGCGCCAACCAACGCCCAAGCGGAAGTCCGCGCTCGCGCAGACCGGGTCATCGAGCGTGACTCCGAGGGTTTATTGACTCCATTGCTAAAACAGGCGGGAGTCTTAGAAAATTAAAACCAAACAGCCAGGCAAGAGATCAAGAACGCCTGGCTGTTTTTGTTTATTCAGGGATTATCGTTCCAAACTGTAGCTGGCCAAAGACCGCCAGAAGGGGAGATTGGTGGTACTCCCCCAGGTGTTATTCAACAATCCTACATCAGACAATACCAACACTTCTCCCTCATTCTCCACAGGCACCAGACCGATGGCCGCCCCCGAATTGGTCGAAGCCAAAATCTTGCCCTCTGTCAGCTCAAATAACACGCCGTTGCTTTCGGCCATTTGCAGCCCGCTGACCTGATCCAGCAATGGATGCTCTTGATCGCTGGTGATGTTCATCGCTGTGTGAGTCTGGTTGAGGTAGGAAATTCCAAAGAGATTAGCCAGGTCATTCATGGCCAGCATATCTTCGTTGGGAGCCATCACAGTGTTGCCGTACTTTAATTGGTGGGCGCTGTTGGTGAGGACCAACAATCCGCCAGAACGAGCGTAATCCTCCAACACCGTCAATTCCGGTGCAGAGAAGGTTTCATCGGGTGAGCCGCCAGGATTGCTAAACGCGTAATCCGCTGTGGGAAGCACGATCACCACTTTGGCGTTTTGCAGATCTTCGGAGGTAACTGCCTGACCATAGGGGATTAAATCTACATCCAGACCAGCCAGCGAAAAAGCCATCCCGGTTTCCACGAAGGTTCCCGGGGTCATGTGCGCGGGTTGGGTATGGGAAGCGATGAACACCGCCCGGCCCTGGATGGGAGCCGCTTCGCGGAATTCAATGTCATTTTTGCCGGGTTCCAGCGCGGCCAATAAGCTGACCTTCGCCATCTGAACAAGGATATCTTGCATTTCCTCCGACCGCTCGACAGTATCATACGGGCTGTGTATCGATCCGGCTACCCAAACGCCGCCCAAGCTGTCCATTTCGGGCGACATGTAGATCAGGTCCTGGTTGGGAACGTTGTAGCCGGCGAAACTGCTGTTATCGGAATAAATGGTGTACTCATTCAACGCCTTCACCGGGATTCCAGCCTGGCTGCTAAGATCTTGCAGGGTGGTCATCCAGGGTAATTGTGGTTTGCCAAGCCTTCCAGCGGACCAGCTCACCAGGTATAAATCAGCGGAAATTCCGTCCATTGGGCGGGTTAAATCATCAATTTGCAGCATGGCAATGGTTCGATCGAGCAGTTCCTGGTGGGTGGCGGTGAAGTGGGCTGAGCCATATAGACCCAATTCTTCGCTGCCAAACCAGACCAGGTAAAGATCGACCGGGGGCTTTTGCTGGGCCTGGTTCAGCACACGCGCCACTTCCAGCAAGATCACGCTGCCGCTGCCGTCATCCATCGCTCCGGGCGCATTGGGGCTATCAATATGCGCGCCCAGAATAACCGCTTTTTGGTGATCCTCTCCGGGGATACGCGCGATCAGGTTACCGGATTGGCCGGGGGCAAATACGTCGGAATCCCAGACCATTTGCGCGGATTCCACTTTCTGTAAATCATCCATTTTCCGAATCCCTAATGGTGATAAATCTTCCAGACGGGTGTAAAGAATAGGTGGGGTAAAAGGGGATTCGGCCCAGGTAAAGCCGCTGCCATCACCAACAAAAGTACCGTTACTCTCACCAGGGCGGGTGGAAAACTGAGTCACGATCACAATTCCGTTAGGGTTTTTCGACAGGATTTTGGCGCAAATGGCAGTGGCGCCGCTCACGCCCAACCGCGTGCGATCAATCACACTGTATGGGACGAGAATGATTTTCCCCTGCGCGCCAGAGGCGGGTAAATCATCCAGGTCTTTTTCTGAGTTAATCAACAAGGCGCCCCCTTGCGCATCAACGGGATCAGGTTGGTAATCGTTAAATTCGCCGTCAGAGTCGAATCGAATTGCAAGTCGGGGATCATCGCGGTGACCGCGCAGGCCATCAGCGGGGACTTCGGTTTGTTTTCCACGCACCTCCAGGATCAGGCTGGTTTCACGCAACTCGGTGGCCAGCAACACTGAAAATGTCTGCCGTTCGGTTTCCAAGCCAAAATTCTTTAGAACGTCCATTGCGGCAAGCCGGGTTTCCAGATAATCCAGGGCTTGCGCTTCACCGGATGAAGCCGAGTTGCGCCAGCCGGAGAATGATTCGATATTGGTTAAATCTAATGTGGTCGCAAGCATCTCTTTAGCAGAAATCAGCTCCACGAGTGGTTGGTCTGGAACTGGGTTGTTCTGTGCGATGGGTGTGTTCGAAGCAGGAGATGAACAGCCAGTGAACAGGATGATGACCAGCAAGATTTGAAAAGCAATCTGAATTTTTTTCATGGGGATTTCCTTGCGTTAAATCCAAAACCTCCCGTGCCATCTCTGGCAGAGAAATCTGGTTTCATTGTAGGTATTTAAAATTATGGAGGGTTTTACATACGTTTTCAACTCGACGAAAGGCTAGAAAATTCTGTTCCTTTGTCCAGGTTGGAAAATTTGAGCGGGTTGTAAAAAGTGACTTGATTACGGCCAGCGTTCTTTGACTGGTAAAGCGCCAGATCGGCAGACCGAACTAATTCTTGTGCCATTGCACCATGAAGTGGGTACATGGCTGCTCCAGCTGAAACGGTAATGGTTCCCAGGTTTTGGTCATGATGTAAAAGGCGCAGGGCATGAATCCCCTTGATGATTTCATCCATTCGTTTTTGAAGCGATTCTTGGGATATATCCGGAAAGATGAGTAAAAATTCTTCCCCTCCGATGCGGCAGGCCACATCTTCCTTGCGAAGATTTAGTTTGAGATACGCGCCGATTTCTCTGAGGATTTGATCGCCCGCTTCGTGTCCATACGTGTCATTGTATTGTTTGAAATAATCAACATCCAATAAGGCTAATCCAATTTCATGTCCTTTACGATTTGCACGGCTGATTTCACGATAAAGCGCTTCTTCCATGAACCGCCGGTTATACAGGCCAGTTAAGTCATCGTGGATCACCTGTTGCTGCAATTCCATATGCAAATATAGATGCCGCAGGGCAATTGCCATTTGATGGGTGATGGTGGTAATCAGACGTTCAAAATCTACCATCTTCTCTTTTTGAATTTCTTCATCCCAGCCGAACATGGGGTTCGCGTTCCAGAGCTGCAACATGCCGAGAGTGGATCCAGACGCTTTCAACGGAAGGCATACCGAAGACTTTTCAGTTCCAC
>Ga0209269_1001865_pt1 | contig 10102 bp, 11 predicted proteins | sample MTBAKMMethaMetaG_FD_187455 | JGI IMG/M metagenome (GOLD analysis project Ga0209269, IMG submission 187455) | Enrichment culture microbial communities from Arthur Kill intertidal strait, New Jersey, USA, that are MTBE-degrading - MTBE-AKM (Arthur... | ecosystem: Environmental > Aquatic > Marine >... | reverse complement strand
CCACCCGGCTCATCGGCCAGCGCAGCTTGACGTTCTTGAGCTGTCGTTCGCGCGTGACGGTCTCCACGATCTCCTGCACCATGGACATGGCCTTCTCCAGCCTCTCGTCCACCTTGGTCAGGTCGCTGGTCGGCCAGTCCATCATGTGGACCGTGGTCTTCCTCCCGTCCATGTGGGCGTAGACCTTGTCGGCCAGGTGCGGGCATATGGGCGCCAGTAGAAGGGTGGTGTCCATTATCGCATCGTACAAAGTGCGGTAGGCGGCCAGCTTCCCGGGGTCTCCCTCCTCGCTCCACATGCGGTCACGTATGAGGCGGACGTACCAGCGGGAAAGGTCGTCCAGGATGTACTCCTCCAGCGCACGTCCCGCCTTGTGCAGTTCCAGGGCGTTAACCTGCCTGGTGAACTCGTTCTTCAGCTTTTCGGTCTTGGATATGAGCCAGACGTCCTCCATGTTGAGATGGGGCTGTACCGATTCCCTGCTTATGAGCTGGGGATCGAACTGGTCGATGGCCATATAGGTGGTGGCGAAGTTCACCACGTTCCAGAAGACGTTGAGGGTCTTTCGGGCGTTACGCACCCCTTCCATCTGGAACGGTATGTCCTCCCAAGGTGCCGATGTCTTGAGCATGTAGAAACGCATCGCGTCCGCGCCATGCTCCTTGATGACCTTCCCCGGTTCGACGACGTTACCCTTGCTCTTTGACATTGGCTGGCCCTGTCCGTCCAGCATCCAGCCATGCATGAGCACCGATTCATATGGCGCCCGGCCGAAGGCGATGACGCCGGCGGCCAGCTGCGAGTAGAACCAGCCGCGGGTCTGGTCGTGGGCCTCAACGATGAACTTGGCCGGCCACAACCGTTCGAAATCCTCCCTTTTCTTGGGGAAGCCCAGCTGAGCCCAAGAGGCTACAGCGGAATCGAACCAAACATCAAGGACGTCGAGGACGCGGGTCATCTGCCCTCCGCACTTGGGGCACTTCAGCTTAACGGCATCGATCCAAGGGCGGTGCAGCTCCATGTCCTCGTGGTAGCCTTCCGCGCCCTTCAGCTCGTCGACCATCCCGATGACCTTCATCTCACCGCATTTGCAGGTCCACACCGGGATCGGTATCCCCCAGTACCTCTGGCGCGATATGCACCAGTCCCTAGCGTTCATGGTCCAATCGTACTCACGGGACGAACCGGCCCAGTCGGGGGTCCAACGGACCTTCTCGATCTCCTCGAGCATCTGGTTCTTGACCTGTGTCACCCGCAGGAACCACTGGTCGGTGGTTCGGAAGATGACCGGCGATTTGCATCTCCAGCAGTGTCCGAATCGATGCTCGATGACCCCGCTGAAGAACAGGCGGTCCTTGTCCTCCAGGTCCTTGAGGAGCATGGGGTTGGCCTTCTTGATGTGCATCCCTACATACTTTTCGCCCACAAGATAGGTGTACGTCCCGGTCTCGTCCACCGGGCAGAAAGGTTCCAGTCCGAACTCCTTTCCCAGTTCGAAGTCCTCGGGACCGTGTCCGGGGGCAATGTGCACAAGTCCGGTGTTGGATGCCTCCACGGTCTTGGAAGGGATGACCTTGTGCATCCATTTTCCATTTGCCTGGGTCTGGTATGGTACCTCGTCCACGAATGGAGTGATGTACTCCAGACCCACCAGGTCGTCTCCCTGGATGACCTGTAGGACGTCGTACTTTTCCCACCCTCCCAGGTCCTTGATCTCCTCCTCCAGCCCCTTCAGCACGATGACGGTCTCGGTCTCCCCTATCCGCCGGTAACGAACCTTGACGTACTCATAGTCGGGGTGGGCCGCGACGGCCAAATTGGCCGGCAAGGTCCACGGCGTGGTCGTCCATATCAGCAGGGAGGCCTTGGGGTCGTCCTTCAATCTGAACTTGACGTAGATGGAAGGGTCCTTCTCGTCCCAATAGTCGATCTCCGCCTCCGCCAGTGCCGTCTCGCAGCGCGGACAGCCTGGAAGCACCCGGCTGGCGGTGATGAGCAGCCCCTTGTCGTAGGCCCTCTTCAAGGTCCACCAGGCGGCCTCTATGTAGTTGGAGTTCAAGGTAAGGTACGGTTTCTCCCAGTCGAACCACACCCCGAGCTCCTTGAAGTCGGAGTTCATCTGCTTCTGGAACTCCAGTGCGAAGTTCTTGCACGTGCCCACGAAGCGGTCGATCCCGTACTCCTCGATCTCCTTCTTGTTCTTGACGCCTATGGACTTCTCCACCTTGACCTCGATGGGAAGCCCATGCATGTCGTATCCAGGAGTATCGGAGACGTTGAACTTCTGCATGCGCTTGAACCGAACGATCATGTCCTTGATCGTCTTGTTCATGGCCGTGCCCATGTGGATGTACCCCGTGGTGTACGGTGGACCATCCACGAAATAGAAGTCCGGGCCGGTGGCCCTCAGCTCCTTGGTCTTCTTGTAAGCGTCGGTCTCGACCCAGTGGGCCTGGACCTCTTTCTCTAGCGCATTCGGATTATAACTGCCTTGGACCTGCTTTATCATCGCCGTCCCTACGGCACCCTATCTGCCATCATCCTTTTAAACCTCTTGGTTCCCGCTGGCCAAATCGATAATAGCGCTCAGAACATGTCTAACCGCATTTGGTCCTTCTTACCCGATGAGAACTTGTCCAATGCTCCCGTCACCCTTTTCTCCGAGAAACCGTACTCCCCGCATAGCATGTCCATGACCTTCCGCCGGTCCGGAGGGTTCCACCGCAGGTCGTAATCGTCCGTCCGCTCATAGTCCAGAAAGATGGACCGAACCGCCTCCATCGATTCGTCCTCTATGCCCAAGGCCTTGAGGGCCCCGGCCAGCGTGCCATGCTGTTTAATGAGCTTCAAGGCCTTCTTGGGCCCCACGCCCATCACCCCGGGGTTGAAGTCGGTACCCACCAGTATGCAGAGGTCCACCAGCTGATCGCCGTTCAGGCCGAGCGAGGCCAAGGTCTCGTCCCGATCGATGATCTGCATGCGCACCTCCCGGTACTCCATCCTACCGGGCATCTTCCGACGACCGGAGAGGGTCAGATTGCGGACCAGTCGGGGCGCACCGAAGAGCAGGGAATCGAAGTCCTGCGACGCGGAGGCCCAGACATCGCCTCTGGCGCACATGTGGGCGGCCTGCGCCTCCCCCTCCTCGGGGGCCTGCACCACGGGGATGCCCAGGTGGGTCAGCAGGATGCGCGAGGATTCCACTATCTCATTGGTGATGCGCGACGATTGTGTTGCTTTGGAATATGCCTTCCGCACGTCGCCTTCGGCCTTGGCCCGCTCCCATTCCTTCTTCGCCGTCTCCCTCCGGTCCCGGCGTTCCCTGATGGTGGCGTCCTTCTTATCCGGCGAGATCCCGTCGAACACGTAGGCTGGCCGCAGACCCATCTCCACCAGGTTGGCGTTGCGGTTGAGCAGACCTTCCAAATGAGAGGTGGTCCGGCCCCGTGGGTCCATCAAAGGGGTGCCGTCGGGCTGCCTTATGACCGACAAGAACTGGTATATGGCATTGTACGCGTCGATGGCCACGGTCCTTCCCATGAGGTCCCCAGGCTCAAGGTCCCTGGTGATCACCAGATCGGAGATGTTTACTCCCATGTTCCCGAAAGGTTATCCGTCTCGGCCATAAAGTTATTGTCCAAGTCACTAATAGTTAAGATATGCAAGGAGGCCGCGAGACCGCCGGAAGGAGGCCGGTGACGGAAGGGCAGGTCTATGACGTGACCATCACCGATATCGGAGAACGAGGGGACGGGATAGGAAAGATCGACGGATTGGTGATAATAGTACCTGATACCAACCCGGGGGAAACGGTTAAGGTGCGGATCACCCGCGTCGAGAGGAAGGTGGCCTTTGGCCGGAAGGCCTGATCATTCGCTTGCCTTTGGCAGGTAGAGGACCATGAGCCCGAAGCCCAGCCATATGATCGCCAGCATGATAAGCCATATGCTGGGCACGACCACCAGGGACCCCAACAGTATCATCAGCGGAACGATGACGGTGAGGAACATCACCATTTGCTTGCCAGATATCTTCATGTACATCGCGCTCCGCAATACCGACCTGTCGATATGAACTTTGCTCCGCTCAGTCCGTGTCCTTCTTCTTGTTCACAAACTTAATGCCGGCCCAGTCCTCGTCAAGAGAAGATATCTTGACCTCGGCCATCCCGTTCCCTGTTCCCACCTCTCGGACGGTGAACCCGGTCAGATCGGAATCGATCTTGGACGAGGTCCTGGGATAGGATATCCAGAATATCCCGTCCTTCTTCAGGGAACGCATCAACTTAGGGAACTCCCGGCGGAGCTCCTCCTCGGATGCTGTGAAAAGCTGAACGAAATCGAGGTCAACATCTCCATTGCCCGCCTCGACGACGTTCTTGGGCAAGCGGCCAAGGGCCATGTCGTACTTGGAAGGAGCGTTGATTATCCGTATCCTCTGACCTTCCTTGATGCCTAGCTTGGCCACCAATGATTTTTTTGAACCTATTCGCGCCATGGTCGGATCATTCTCACGTGTTGTATAGGCCCTATCGTTTAAATACGACAAGGTTCGCCCTAGATTTCGGTTCACCATTATTATACTTGCTATCGGTCCGGTCTAGTTCAATAGCCGTGCCAAAGGGCGATCTCCGCCGCCATGTCCGGCGATCTGAACAGTGCAGAGCCGGCAGCCAGCACGGTCGCCCCGTGCTCCACGCACAGCTTTCCGGTGTCTCGATTGATGCCTCCGTCGATGACGATCTCGTAGTTCCGGCCCAATTCCTCGCGCAGCTCGCTCGCCCGGGAGATCTTAGGGAGCACCTCTGGCCGGAAGGACTGACCGCCGAAACCGGGCTGAACGGTCATCACCAGCAGTATATCGATGTCACCCAGGTACGGTTCCACCTTGCTCAGTTCGGTTCCCGGGTTCAGGGAGATCCCCGCTCCGCAGCCGAGCTCCCTTATGCGTTTCAGAACTCCTTTGACATCATGCGTGGCCTCCACGTGCACGGTCAGGAAGTCGGCCCCGCATTCGGCGAAGCGGTCGATGTACCTCTCCGGCATCTCTATCATGAGATGAACGTCGAAGGGGATGGAGGCGTGCGGTCTGAGGGCCTTGATGACCTCTGGGCCTATGGTGAGGTTGGGTACGAACACGCCGTCCATGACGTCCACGTGCACCCAGTCCGCCTTGGCCTCCTGCACCCGGCGGATCTCCTCGCCCAAACGAGCGAAGTCAGCGGACAATATGGACGGGGCTACCTTCACCATTCCAAGCACCTCCCTTTAACGGGCTGGAGATGCCCGTCGGGATAAAAATACTTTGGATTGTACCTCAAGGCACCAACAGGAGGGGGACCTTGATGTTCTGGCTAACCTGTCCGGCCACGCCCCCTAGTGATATGTTCATCGAGCTACCGGAGCCCTTTCGTCCCATGATGACAAGAGAATGACGGGAGGAGTGCCTCAGGATGACCTCGGCCGGGTTGCCCGAGAGCATGCTGATGCAGTAATTTATTCCAGCCTCTTCCAGCAGGGAGGCCGCGCCTCTGCTCTTGGCCTTGGCGATGCCTTCGACGTCGCAAACCGGAGCGGACTTCTCCATGAAGTAGTCGCAGTCCATGGGGGTCACCACCACCATCAGCGTCACGCTCGGGTCCGAGGAGATGAGCAGGTCCCTCGCGAACTCCACCGCCCGGAGGGAGTTCTCCGAGCCATCCACACAAAGGAGCACCTTCTTTATGTCGTTCATACCCATTGATTGACCCAAGGGGTCATAAGGATATTCCCGTTCGGAGCAATCCTATTATATCAGGAATTGAGGTTCCAGGTGTATGGCGGAAGCTCGTCACGCTATCAGGGAAAGCAAGGTCTGCGACGTAAAGGGATGCGGCTCCGAGGCCGAGCGGTCCATATCCGGGGACGCGGCCACCGAGGCCAAGCTGAACGTCGATGAGGGGCTCAAGCGGGTGCACCTGTGCAAGGAGCATTACCGTGAGTACAAGAAGACCTCTCGCAAGGACCGGAAGCTAGAGAACCTCGGGCGCTGATCTGAAGGTAAAAACCTCACAGAGGTTCACCCAGCACATGAAGGCAGGTTACATCCAGTTGCTCTCCAGCGCCGGTCTTTCCGGTGCCGCTCTGTTCATCCCCAACATGCTGAGGGACGATCTGGGCGCCAACACCATGGAGATCGGACTGATAACCGCCTCCTTCAGTCTGGCGCTTTTCATATCTTCCTACTTTTTCGGCCGGGCCTCCGATGTGCACGGCCGGAAGTTGTACCTGCAGGGCGGTCTCGCCCTGACGAGCATAGCGCTGTTCCTTCTGGTGTTCGTTGACAGCAAGGAATCGATCGCCGTGGTGCGCATATTGATCGGCCTTTGCGCCGGGATATATCCCGCTGCCATGCTCGCATACGTCTATGAGAGCGAGGGTAAGATCGGCAAGTTCACGGCCTTCGGCAGTCTCGGTTTCGGCATAGGCAATTTCGTGGCCGGTATCGTGGCCATATATTACCAGATCTTCATGGTCAGCGGGATAATGCTGCTCTTGGCCTACGTGCTATCCCTCCGTCTGACCTTCACCGGGGAGAAGATGCACAAGGTCCCTCTCTTCCCCCTCCACATCATAAAGCACAATTTCCCGGTCTACATCTCGATCATGTTCCGCCACACCGGGGCCAACATGATCTGGGTGGTCTATCCGCTCTTCCTGGCCGACCTGGGCGCCAGTGCCGTGTTCATAGGGTTCATCTACGGGATAAACGCCGTAAGCCAATACATCTTCATGCGGTTCATAGACCGCTTCAAGACCAACCATCTGGTGATCGCGGGCTTCATCTTCTCCATAATGACCTTCCCGTCCTACACCCTGGCCACAAGGCCGGAGGAGATAATCCCCATGCAGATATCCATCGCGGCGGCCTGGTCATGCCTCTACGTGGGATCGATAAAGTACATAATGGAGAGGAACGAGGAGAAGGGCACCTCTTCCGGGCTCCTACAGTCATTCCTCAGCATTTCGGCCATCATCGGCGCCCTGGTGGGTGGTTTGACCGTGTTCACCTTCGGTTATTACGGCTCCATGTACATCGCCACCTGCATGGGCATCATCGGGTTCCTGGTGTTCATATCGGGAAACCGTTTCCTTACCCGGAGGGAGAAAGGCGTAATAGCATAGAAGGAGAATGAGGGGGACATGGACATTACTTTCTTGGGCACGGGAGGGAGCGTGCCCACCACCAAGCGCAACACGGTGTCCTTCGCCCTGCGTCTTGGTCCGGAGGTCCTGCTTTTCGATTGCGGGGAAGGCACACAACGCCAGCTTATGGCCTCATCTGTGTCGTTCATGCGCATTTCGCGCATATTCGTAACCCATCATCACGGGGACCATTTCCTGGGGCTCCCTGGGCTGATACAATCCATGAACTTCTACGGTCGGACCGCACCCCTTGAGATCTATGGGCCGAGCGACACTGCAAGCCTGGTCAGGGACATCCTCGGACTGGGCGTGTTCGATCTGAAGTACGAGGTGGTCGGCCACGACCTGCTTCCGGGGGACCGGGTGGTTGGAGAAGGTTACGCGGTCGATGCCATCCGCGCCAAGCATACCGTTCCATCCCTGGGATACGTCTTCCAGGAGGATGACCGGCCAGGGCGGTTCGACCCTCAGAAGGCCACCTCCCTAGGGGTAAGGGAAGGACCTGACTTCTCCCGCCTGGTGCAGGGGGAGAGCGTGAAGGTCGGTGACTCATCGGTCTCTCCAAGCATGGTCATGGGCGCCCCCCGCAAGGGGTTCCGCCTGGTCTATAGCGGGGACACCGCTCCCTGCGATGAGCTAAGGCGGGCGGCCGTCGGCGCGGACGTTCTGGTCCACGAGGCCACTGTGTCCTCGGACCTGAAGGAGAAGGCCATGGAGTTCGGTCATAGCACGGCCAAGGACGCCGCGGAACTGGCCATGGAGGTGGGCGCGGGAACGTTGTACCTGGTCCATATAAGCGGTCGTTACGAGGACCCCGCGCCTCTGCTCGAAGAAGCCGCAGGAATTTTTTCCAAAACGGTCATCCCGAACGATCTGGACACCTTCGTTCTGCGGCCAGAACAAAAATTCTCATAAGAATAATGCTCAAAGCAGCTTGAGCAGATCGGCCGATGTGATGATACCGATCATGTCGCCGTTCTTGCCCACCATCACCGCGTGCGAGCTGCTCAGAAGGGTGGTGACGGCCTCGATGGGCGTGTCCTCGTTGACTATGGGAAAGGCCTGGTCCATTATGTCACTCACCCTCATCTCCACTATCGTCTCCATGCGCTCCCCGTCCCTCAGTCTGGTCAATATCTGCATCTCGCTCATGCTGCCTACGTGCTGGCGACCCTGGAACACCGGCATCTGGGATATGCCCGATGAACGCATGAGGTCCGCGGCGGCCTTCACCAGCTCATTGGACTGTACTCCCACGATGTCCCTGGTGGCCAGGTCGGCCGCCTTGCTGGCCTTGGTGCGCCGGCGGGACTCGTCCTGCAGGGAGGTGAATATCTTGGTCACCGCGTCGTAGCTCCCCTTGATGTTACCCCTCTCCAGTTTGGCGATGGTCGATTGGCTGACCCCGCTCAGCTTGGCCAGCTCAGATTGCGTGATGTCCAGGGACTTGCGCAATCGCTTTATCTCGGACTCCGGAGGGAACTTCATGAACAGAGGTATGGATATTCATATATGAATATTTGAGTCAATCACCATTATATCAAGAAAGGATTTTTCAAGGTCCCATTCAGCCTGTTAGAGCGGGCTACCCAGCACATAAGGTGAACTATTCATGGCAAAGGCAAGCGTAAAGGGAAAGGCTAAGCCGGTGGCCCGCAAGGTGTCCCCCAAGAAGATATCCAAGAACATCGTGGTCGAGAGCATACAGGCCACTCCTCTGTCCCAGCAGAAGGTGGAGCTGGTGGAGAGAAAGGGGATAGGTCACCCTGACAGCATATCCGACGGCATCGCCGAGGCTGTTTCAATGGCGCTGTGCAAGATGTACCTGGACAGGTTCGGGGAGATATTGCACCACAACACCGACCAGAACGAGGTCGTCGGCGGGCAGAGCACTCCCAAGTTCGGGGGCGGAGAGATCCTGGAACCCATTCACATAATGCTATCTGGGCGCGCCATCACACAGGTGAACGGCGAGAGGCTGCCCTACAGCACCGTGGCGATGAACGCCACCAAGGAGTACCTGAAACGCTTCCCCAACCTGGACGTCAACAAGCAGGTCACCGTCGATTGCCGCATTGGCAAGGGCTCGTTCGACCTCATCAAGAACTTTGAGGCCCTCAAGGACCAATGCAAGATGGACGGATGTGGTAACCATTGCCTTCTGGCCAACGACACCTCCTTCGGATGCTCCTTCGCCCCCTACTCCGACACGGAGCTGGTGTGCCTGGAGTCCGAGAAGTACGTGAACGGGGCCATGAAGAAGAAGCTTAAGGAGACCGGGGAGGACGTCAAGGTCATGTGCTCCCGCAACGACAAGAAGATCAACATGACCATCGCCTGCGCCATGGTGGACCGCTACATCCCCGACGCCGATCACTACACAAGCGTGGTGGAGGAGATGAAGGAGAGGGTCCTCGACAACGCCACCAAGTACACCGATTATGACCTTAATCTGGACATCAACCACGCTGACAACCCTGCCACCGGCAACTTCTATCTGACCGTCACCGGCCTCAGCGCCGAGAACGGGGACGACGGTTCCGTCGGCCGCGGAAACCGCATGAACGGGCTGATCACACCCTACCGCCCCATGTCCATGGAGGCCTCCGCTGGCAAGAACCCCATCACCCACGTGGGAAAGATGTACAATATCCTTGCCAACTGGATCGCCAACGACATAGTCAAGAAGAGCAACGGGAACATAATAGAGGCCAACGTGCGCATACTTTCCCAGATCGGTCGCCCCATCAGCGATCCGGAGACCTGCAGCGTACAGCTGTTCATGGCCCCCGGGGCGGACTTCAACAAGTGGCAGAAGGAGGCCTACGCGATCTCCGATGATTGGTTGGAGAACATCGGCAAGGTAACGGAGAAAGTTGTAAAAGGACAGGTCACGGTATTCTAGGGCATGAAGCTCG
>Ga0209269_1001863_pt1 | contig 10113 bp, 19 predicted proteins | sample MTBAKMMethaMetaG_FD_187455 | JGI IMG/M metagenome (GOLD analysis project Ga0209269, IMG submission 187455) | Enrichment culture microbial communities from Arthur Kill intertidal strait, New Jersey, USA, that are MTBE-degrading - MTBE-AKM (Arthur... | ecosystem: Environmental > Aquatic > Marine >... | reverse complement strand
GTTCCCTTCATGGTGACCTTGACCTCTTTGGGCACAGGCACCTTTTCGTCCAAATGTCCGGTAATAGTCATGTCATTCCCCTCAGTACACGAACGCGAGCAGCTTACCGCCCACGCCCTTTTCCTTGGCTTCCATATGGGTTATCACGCCATCGGTGGTGGTCAGTATGAGCACGCCGAAGTCCTGGGCCGGCAAATAGCGGGCCTCGAACTGCTCCATGTCAACTTTCTTCACCGCGTAGCGCGGCTTGATAACGCCGCAGTTGTTGATCCTGCCTTCCAGCATGACCTTGAACACTCCGGCCTTGCCATCCTCTATGAACTCGAACTGGTTGATGTAGCCGTTGTCCTGCATCACCTTGAGCACGCGGCCTATGAGTTTGGAAGAGGGCCTTATGAGGCACTCGCTCTTGCCCACGGCGGCTGCGTTCTTGATGGTGGACATCGCGTCATTCAATGGATCGCTCTGCATTTTTTTCACCTCACGAGTACTTCTTGAACCCTATCTGCGGCGCGATCTCCCTGAAGCATTGCCTGCAAAGGTGCATTCCATAGCGGCGGATTATGCCCCTCCTGCGGCCACACCTGGTGCAGCCCACGCTCCGTCCGAATTTCTTCTTGGGCTTCAATCGATCACCTCGACGTTGAATTTCTCCTTTATGAAGTTCATGGCCTCCACCCTCGTCATGCGGTGGGTATGGGGTATCGAGCGGCGCATCACGCGCCTCCTGGCGACACGCTTCCCCGGCCTCTGGATGGACACGCTGATGTCCATCCCGAATATTCCGATCTCCGGGTCGTACTTCATTCCGACGAAGTCGGTATAGTCCGGTATCCCGAAGGACAGGTTCCCTTCACGGTCGAAGGAATAGGATGCGATGCGGTTCTCACGTATCAGCAATGCCCTGTTCAGGAAATCATTGGCCTTCTCGCCACGCAGGGTGACGACGCATCCGATAGGCATTCCCTCGCGGATCCCGAAGTCGCGGTTGGTGACCTTCGAGAAGGTCTGCTTGGACTTCTGTCCAGTGACCATCTCGATCACCTTCTGCGCCTTCATCAGACGCTCTCCGGCCTCTCCGACCCCTATGTTCACGACCACCTTCTCGATGCGCGGCCTGCGCATGACGTTCTCCGTCTCGCTCATGCCGCTCTCACCTCAGGCAGTACGACCTCGGGGGTCTTGTTGCCGATCACGAACACGTTGTTCTTCACGGTCAGCTTTCCGTTCTTGAAGCGGACCAGGTTAGGGGCGGAGGAACGCTCCTCCACCTGCTCGTCCACCACGTTGATCTGCCCTGCGTTCTCGCCGCTGACGATCAATGCCACGTTGCCCTGTACCAACTTGAACGTCTCCAGGATGTTCTGGGTAGGCAGTTCGAGCTTCAGAACGTCGCCGGTCTTGTAGCTGTCCTCAGCCACCAGCAGGTTCCGTCCGTCATGCAGGTTGAGCTGCAGGCGGCCGCCGGACACGTAGGTCTTGTTCTCTATGCGGCACAGCTTCCACTTGGCGCGGTCCTCGGCGACCTCCACCAGTATGAACTTCCCGCGGCTGTCGAGCAGCATGCGGTAGTGCTTGCCTATCTCGGGCATGCTTAGGACGTCCATAAGGCCGACCGGGAACTTCTCCTCGGTTACGACCTTGCCGTCCACCAGCACCTTCTTGGCTGAAAGGACCTTCTTGGCCTCGGCGGCGGTGTCGACGACCTTGAGCACGTCCCTGAGCACGACGTTCAGGGGCATGCATCCTTCCAGCGAGTGCGGGCCGGGGTTGGGGCTGGTCACCCATACGTTGTTCTTCTTGGGCACCGGCCAGCTGTTCGGTGCGTTCAATCTCTTCAGATCTTGGGTCACTGGGAACCCTCCTCATATTGCAGCTTCTGCTTGCGGTAGTTGTCCTTCATGTCCAACTTGGTTATGACCACGTTGGACGCGTGGACGGGCCTCTCGGTCATGGTGCCGTCGGCCTTGGCTATGGTGACGCCCTCTACGATCAGGCGTCCTTTCTGAGTGTCAACGCTGGTTACCTTGCCCTCGAGGCCGAGTATGTCCTCGTCCCCGCGGACCACCATCACGGTGTCGCCCTTTACGACGCGCACGGTGCGGCGTCCCAGCTTCTCCTTCAGTTCCTCGCTGAGGTGGGAGCCGACGCTCTTGTTGCGCACGTGGTTGGGGGCGTTGTACAGCGCCTTCCTCTGTTTCCTTGCGTACTTGCTCGTCATCTTTTACACCTCACACGATGGTCGATGCGGTGGCAGCTACGCGCGGCCAGCGCTCGGCGGCCTCTCTGGCCACCGGTCCCTTTATATCGCTTCCCTTGGTCTCACCCTCATCTGTGGTTATGACCGCGGCGTTATCCTCGAAGTGGACCATGGTACCGTCCGCGCGGCGGAAAGGCCTTCTCTGGCGGACGACGACGGCGTACACGACCTGTCTCCTCATCTCCGGGGTGCCCTTCTTCACGGACGCGATCACGATGTCGCCAACGGCTGCCGACGGGCAGCGCCCGTGCACACCGTGGTAATTGGGGACGGCGATGACACTGATGGTCTTGGCGCCGGTGTTGTCCACCACATCCAGCACGGAGCCGGTTATGATGCCCCTGGTCTGGTTCCCTGCCAATCCCTTCATGTCCTCACCTCTTCTCCACGACGACGAAGGCCACCGTCTTGCTCAAGGGGCGGCATTCCATGATGCGCACCTTGTCCCCGGCCGCTATCTCCAGGCAGGGGGGGTTGTGGGCGGTGTATCGCCTCGTCCTCTTCTCGAAACGTTCGTACTTCTTGTCATACTTCAAGTAGTTCCTCTCGACCACGGCGCTTCCGTTCATCTTGACGGAGACGACTACGCCGTCTATGATCTGCCCCCGAACCGGGAGCTGCCCGTGAAATGGACAGTGCTTGTCCTCGCAGGTGGCCGAGGGGGCCTTGACATCAATGCCAATGTCTTTGACTTCGCTCATTAGATCACCTAATTCTCTTGATCCTATCCTCTGGTCGATGCTGGATCGCGGATCCGGAGACCCTGATCCTCTCGCCCTGGTATGTGAACACGAACTCATGACCGGATTTGGGTATCCACCTCTCCCTGCCCTGGCAGGAGATGGCCAACATGTTCTTGGTCTCGTCCACCACCTTCCCGCGCAATAGGTGCCCGGGGCAGCTGGATTCCACCACCTCGATGTCCAGTCCGATGAATTCCTGTCTCATGAAATCCCTCTTGTCCATGGCTCCTACCGAACCTCGGTCTTGAAGCCCATCTCTTCCAGTGTCTGTGCGACCTTCTTCTTGTGGTCGCCCTGGAGCTCGATCTTTCCTTCTTTAGCGGTGCCGCCGGCTGCGCACTTGTTCTTCAATTTACGCGCAAGATCGTCCATGTCAATGTCGGTGGCATCAATGCCGTCGACGACGGTGACGATCTTTCCGTAGCGCCTGCTGTCGGTGTAGATCCTTACGGATTGCTGTTCTCTGGCGATCTCCTCGCACATGCACAGCTCTTTAGGGAGCCCACATACCGAGCAAATATCGGCCATTATTGTTCTTCCTCCTTCTGGACGGTTAGGATCCTGGCGATGTTGCTCCTTAAGGCCCTGATCTTCCCCGGGTTGTTGGGGGCGCCGCCCATGGCGGCCGCACCCTTCTCGTGCATGAGCTCGTCCTGAAGCTCGCGGAGCTTCACGTTGCGCTCGTCCACGCTCATCTCTCTTATTTCAGAGGTCCTCAGTAAAGCCATTTATTCAGCCACCTCCTCCTTTTCGTCTTCCGCGGGGGTTTCCTCCGCAGGATGCTCGGCGATGACCGATGCCTCCTCCAGCTTGCGCAGGATGTCGGTCAGGTCAGGGTTGGACTGTATGGCGATGTCCATGGGCATGACATCGATCTCGGCAGGCAGGACAGCGCCCGACTGCATGATCTCGACCTGTACGCCTATGACCCCAGGCTTCAGCTTGGCCACGGCGAAACCGGTGCCAATGTAAAGGTTCCTGGTCTCACCGCAGTACTTTATGGAACCGTCCTTGAACTTCTCCGTGCGGTGCCTCTCACCGGTAAGCTTACCGGAGATCACGATCAGGCAGCCACGCGCACCGGACTCCATGATCCGGCGTACGGTGGAGTGCCCGGCCCGTCTGAAGTGCCACCCGCGCTCCAGAGCGAAGGCCAACTTCTCGGCCATGATCTGAGCGTTCAGGTTGGGGTTCTCGACCTCCTGCACTTCGATCTGAGGGTTGTCGTAATGGAAATTGTCCTCTATGGCCTTGGTCAGCGATTTGATCGCTGCACCGCGGCGCCCGATGACTATCCCGGGACGCTCGGTGACCAGGGTGACCCTGGTGCCCATTGGCGTCCTCTGCACGTCCACGCCTCCGAAACCAGCGCGGTCTACGGTCTTCATCAGATACTCCTTTAGGAGAACCCTTCTGATGTTCTCCGCCACGAACTTCCTTTCGCTGGCCATTTACTGAACCTCCTCCAATATGACCTCGATGTTAACGGTCTGCTGGTCCCAGGCGGTGCTGCGACCGTGCGCCCTCGGCATATAGCCGGGGATGGTCCGACCATGGTGGGCGGAGATTATGCGCACGCGCATGTTGTCAGCATCCAGGCCCTTGTACTCGGCATTGCTCTTGGCGCTCTGCAGCACCTTGATTATGGCCGCGGCGGCCTTCTTGGGGAAACGGCCGGGGCCGACTCCCTTCTTGTGGGCCACGCCCATGTTGTGACGGCGGATCGGCACCGGGCGGCGCAGTTCCACGACCTCTTCCAACATGCGGATGGCGATGTCGACCTTCTTGCCCCTGACCATGCGGCAGATCTCTCTCGAGAACTTAGGTGAGATGGGCAGTTCCTTAGCAATAGCCTTGGACGTCGTGTCCGGGTCGGCTTGAGCAGTGTATCCTACCATTTTTTTCACCTCACTTCAGCGGCATGAACTTGGAGCCTCTGGTCGCACCAACTCCCGGACCGGAGTGCTTTACCGATCCTCTAGTAGGGGCGAACTCGCCCAGGAAGTGTCCGATCATCTCGGGCTTGACCTCTATCTCCTTGAATTCCTTCCCGTTGTAAACGGCCACGCGGCGGCCTACGAAGGCCGGCACGATGGGTATGTCCCGGCGGTGCGTGCGCACCACGTCGTGCTCTCCAGACCAGATCTTATCGAACGTGGTCTTCTGCTCCTCGTTGAGGCCACGGCGGAAGGACCTTCTAACCCTAGATGGCAGGAGGTCCACCATTTCCTCGAAGGGCATCTCCTGGAGCTGCTCCAGGGTGAAACCGCGGTAGGTGAACTCCTTCTTCCTACGGGCGGTCATCATGCCCTTCTTCTTCCGCTGCTTCCTCCTCGAGGCCTTGGTGCCAGTTAGCTTCTCTTCAGCCATCTAGAATCACTTCCTCTTCTTCTTGGGGGAAAGTCTACCGACCTTCCTTCCCGGCGGAGCGTTCCTCGATACGGTGCTGGGCTTGCCCACGTGCGGGTGACCTCCACCGCCGTGCGGGTGGTCTATCGCGTTCATGGCCACTCCCTTCACCTTGAAGTTTGCCTTGCTCTTGCTGCGGTAGGCGTGGAACTTCTTCCCTGCCTTGGCGAAGGGCTTCTCAGAAGCTCCTCCTCCCGCGATGATCCCCACGCCGGCGCGGCAGCGGGGATCGAAGTTCTTGAATGTCCCGGAGGGCAGCTGCACCACTATGGTGTCGCCCTTCGTGACCACGGTGGCGTAGGTTCCGGCGGTCCTCACGAACTTGCCGCCATCGCCAGGCCTGGCCTCGAGATTGTGGACCAGGGTACCCTCGGGGATGTTGGCCAGGGGCATGATGCTGCCCGGCTTCAGGCTCACATTGCCATCCACCCGGATGTTCTGCCCGACCATCAGTCCCTCGACCGCGATGATCTTGTCCTTCTTTCCGTTCTCGAACTGCACCTCGGCCACCGGGCTGTTGCGGCCGGGGGCGTGCACAATGTCCGTCACCTGTCCCGCCTTAAGATCTGCGTGGGGGTGCTTTATCTCCCCCACGTGCCTGTGGCTCGGGGACCTGTAGGTGGAGGATCCACGACCTCTCCTCTGTTGTCTCAGTTGTCTTCCCATGTTCCCCCTCCTCAGAACACTCCAATCCTCATGCCGATGTCCTCGGCCGAGTATCCTTCAGCGAGCTTGATTATAGCGTGCTTGCCCTCTTTGGATATCTTGGTCCAGACCTTGTCCACCTTGACCTCGAAGTACTGCTCGAAAGCGGTCTTGATGTCCGCCTTGCTGGCGAAGCGGTCCACGATGAACTCGATCTTGTTACCGTCCTTGAAATCCTGGGTGGGCGTGCCGGTCATGTAGTTCATGGTCTTTTCCGTCACGTACGGGTAAAGCAATACCTTTCTGGCCATGCTCACCACTCTCCTATCTTCTTGAGCGCGGACTCAGTGAACACGGTCAGCCTCCCGGGCATTCCGCCAGGAGCCAAGAGTCCGGGGTTCAGTCCCTCGGTGTAGACCACCTCGACGCCCGGTAGGTTCCGGGCGCCCTTGACCAAGGCCGCGTCATGGCTGGATACCACGATCAGCAGGCTGCGGGGCATGCGGTAGGGCCTGCCGCGCATCTTGCCGCGTCCGGCGCGGACACGGATGCCATCCTTGCTGCGCACAATATCGTCCGAGACCCCGATGCTCTTCAGCACATCGAGCACCTCGGAGGTGCTGCGCACGTCCTCCAGGCGGTCCTCGATGACCACTGGAAGGGTGAGCTCCTCATTGAACTGATGTCCACGGGCCTTGACCTTCTCCGCGTCAGCGGTGGCGGCCAGGGCGGACATCTTGGCGAGGACGCGCTCCTTCTGATTGACCTTCAGGCTCCAGTCCTTGTCCACCCTCGGCGGGAAGGCCCTGCGGCCTCCCACGTTGTTGGGGGACTCGGCACCCTTGGCCCCCTGGGCCAATCTCTGAACGCGGGCCACACCTCGGCCCTTGCCCCAGGTGGACACCGAATGCCTTATGCCGGCGCCCGGCTTCGAACCGTAGGGCTGCCTCTTGTTGGCCTCCGCGGCCACCACGGCCTTGTGAATGACGTCAGGCCTGAACTGGGTGGCGAACACGCCAGGGAGGGCCTCGGTCCTGAGGACCTCGCCCGTTAACGAATATACATTTACAGTTGCGTTGTCGACCATTGATTACGCCCCCTGCTTGGACTCGGTGGATATGTACACCATCTCCGGAGCTTCCTTCAGGTCCGGCTGCTGCCTCCTGACCGGGTCCCTCATCCTGACCAGCCTCTTGGTGGGGCCGGGCACGGATCCGTGGACCAGGACGAAGGGGTTCCTAACCACTCCGTAATGCAGGAAACCGCCCTTGGGGCTGACCTCCTGCCCGCTCTCTCCTACCTTGAGGATGAGCTTGTTCACTTCGGTCCTCTGGTGGTAACCCATCTGACCGGACTGAGGCACGGTGGCACGGACATAACCAGGCCGCTTGGGCCCCAGGTTACCGACCGCGCGGCGGTGCTTGGAGTTCTTGTGGGACATGAGCTTCAGGCCCCAGCGCTTGGTGGCGCCCTGGAACCCCTTTCCCTTGGTTATGGCGACGACATCGATCATCGCGCCAGTGTTGGCGAAGTCGGTGATGGCGATGTCCTTGCCCAGCAATCCCTTGGCGAACTCTATCCGGGCCTCCATGGTGCCGCCTCCGATGCGCAGCTCCATCAGCTCCGGACGCTTCTTGGGCACTCCAGTGACCAACTTGGGTTGTGTGAACGCCAGGACCCTAACGTCCTCCGTGTCCACATCTTTCATCTTTTCCCATGCGGCATCGGCATCGACCTTCTTGGGGATGGGCAGCAGTCTGGACAGGTTCTCTTCCAGCTGGCTGGCCCATATCTCTCCGGCGGTCTTTAGGCCGTAGCGGGTGTTCTCGTAGATACGTACCGCGGCCACCTTCATCGGCGGCACTTCCAGAACTGTGACGGGCACCCTGATCTCCTGACCGGAGGTGGTGCTGCTCTTGCGGCGGTCCACGATGAACGCGTGGGTCATTCCTGCTTTGTAACCGGCAAATCCCTGGACCTTAGGGCCTTCGCTTATCTCAGGCCACGAATCCAGTCTCGGTGTCTGCGTTATGGCTCTCTTCCTGGGACCGAATCCCTTGGAGCCCCTTTTTGGACGTCTAATGTTTGGCATGGATCTCCCTCTCCCTTTCTCGTGAGAGAGCACACTCTCTTTTCGCTAACGCCTGGTCTCAAGAGTGTTGAGGTCAGCACCTTCGACCGTGACACCGTCATCGCCCACCAGAATGTGCGTGTGGGGGCGGCTCAGGGTTGCTTTCGCATTGCCCAAGGGGTCTGGTCGAACGTCCTCAGTGCGTTGAGCAGAACTCGCATAATACTATTCATACTTAAATCAATCGGTCCCCCATATTTAAAAGGGAGTGGGGGAAAAGGATTTGCTGGCTATGCTCAGAGCTTGCCTTCCTTGGCCTTCTTCTGAAGCCGGTTGCGACGCTCCTTGGAAGTGAAGCCGGTCACCTGCTGCAGGAACTCGTTCCACTTCTTGATGGTCTCGGCCGCCACGTCGGGCGAGGCATCCTTGTCGGTGACGGTGTTGATGTCCAACGAGGTCTTCCCCTTCAGCTTGACCTCGATCTTGGTCATGGCGCCATAGGCGGAGACGCAGGCGTCCCCATCCATCTTGGCGGAGCCGAAGGCGGCCTCCATCATGTTACGCAGTCCATCGCCCTCAAGGTTACTGTAATTACCCTTCTTGATATCGTAATCCATATCCATCCCTCTAAAGCGCCAGTTCGTCCTCCAGATGACGGTGCACGTCCACAGACGTTCGCAGCAGTCCCTCCGAGGTAAGTAGCGATGCCCATTCGGCGCGACAATGGCAGGCGTGCCCTTCCAAAAGAGCAACGTCCTGCTCGAAATTGAACTTTTCCAAAGCGTCCAACAGCCTCCGGTCGCAATCCGGACAGTTGTGAACACCCCGCTGGGTACCCGCCCCACTGGGCGAGGAGAACAGCCTCACGTCAGGAAGTTCGGGCTTAAGCCGCAGGACCTCGAACAGGGACCACAGCCACGGTGGCCGGTAATCCCCGCGGCGCCAAAGCCCCTCCACCGCGGTCCCCTTCTGCACGTTCAGCGGGTTGACGGAGATGCTCTCGGAGCGAGACGCGGCGAAGCGCACCGAGCTCACGGTGTCGTCAATGGCCGCCCTCTCCGTCATATACATAGGTTTCAGGAGCAGATAGGTCCTCACCGGTAGGCCCCTGTCGTTCACCACGTCCGCCGCACGAAGGTAGTCCTTGGTGCCGAATCCCTTCCGTACGCTACACCTCAGCACCAGGTCGGACGCGCTCTCCAGTCCCAAGGCCACGGAGGCGTGGTCCGGCATCTCCTTCATCACCTCCGGGGTAACGAACTCCGGCCGGCTCTCGAAGAGCACCCGTTCTGCGCCGTCGAAGGCGCTCAGGATACGGTCGCGGACCTCCAGAGGTATCTCCAACGGATCAAGGAAGCTGCCAGAGGTGTAGAGCTTGACCATACGCTCCCCCTCATATCTCTCAAGAATGGCCTGCAGCTGGGCGAATATCTCCTCCGCTCCGATGCCTTCCAGGCTCTCCACGTTGTACCCGCACATCGAGCATCCGCCCGTGCGGGACCATCTGCATCCCCGGGTACGGAATATGGCCACCAACGCCTTCTCGCGGCGGCCTTCGATAACGTCATCCTCCTTCCATACCGTCACTGGCCTGGAAAGGTCCACGCTCTTCATGCTTCCTCCATCTCGAAGGAAGTCAAACCGACCGTAGTATTTTAGCCCTGCGTCGCCGGTAGCAACATTTTATATCCTCATTTCCGGATTTGCCGCTTGGAGAAGAACCATGGCCAGGAAGATCTTGGTAATAGGCGGTGGAGCGGCCGGAATGACCGCCGCATCTACCGCCAGGGAGCACGGGGCTAACGACATCACCCTGTTGACGGAGGATGAGCACGTTGCCTATTCGCCCTGTGCCATCCCGTTCGTGATCGAGGGCAAGATCAAGGATTTCCAGAGCATTGTGATGCACACTCCCGAGTTCTATCGGAAGGAGAGAGGCATCGAGGTGCTGGTCCGCACGTCCGTGGACAAGGTGGACCTGGAAA
>Ga0209269_1001862_pt1 | contig 10122 bp, 5 predicted proteins | sample MTBAKMMethaMetaG_FD_187455 | JGI IMG/M metagenome (GOLD analysis project Ga0209269, IMG submission 187455) | Enrichment culture microbial communities from Arthur Kill intertidal strait, New Jersey, USA, that are MTBE-degrading - MTBE-AKM (Arthur... | ecosystem: Environmental > Aquatic > Marine >... | reverse complement strand
CAGGCAGCCTGGGAATTATTCAGTCAGTTTGGTGTCGATCGTGTCAGCATCGCAGATATTGCTCGAAAAGCGGGTGTTTCTCAAGCCACCATCTATAACAATTTTGGCAGCAAGGATGCCATTGTCCGTGAATTTGTCGCCTCAGCAGTGGAACAGCTGGTTACTCTCACAGAAGATGCGCTAACCCCCAATCTGCCGTACCAGGAAAAAATAGCCGCTTTCTTACAGTCAATCGCAAATATGATGGCGAATGGTCATCCTTCTACAGCCGAAAGGACTTTCTTCACAACCAGCGTGGATATCCAAAATGATCCGGAGATCAAGAAAATTCGGGAAATTGCAGGCAAAAAAATCATTAACCTGATGCTAAATCTGGTCAATGAAGGCCGTCAACAGGGCCTGGTAAACACTAAGATCCCTGATGATGTGTTAGTTATTTACTTTAGCGCATTTATGGATGTCTTTGTTAACCCGCAACTTCAATCTTCTTTCACTCAAAATCCAGGTATTGTGCAAGAAATGGGCGAATTGATGATGTTTGGGCTAAGTGGTAAAAAACAAAATCCACCATTCTAGGTGGATTTTGCTTTTTTTTGTATGGATTCTGCTTTCGTTTAGGCAATCAGAAATTTCTTCTTAAGCCGCTTGCCGGAAAAACCAACTCCCATGAAAGCCAACCAACCGAGTAAAGAAATATAGAACGCAATTCTACCCGCTAATGTACCACGATAGTAGACCTTGGCGTCTCCACCGCGAATACCCTCAAGATTTACACTGACCAGATGGTTGGGGGATTCATAAGGGAGAAGTAATTCTTTTTTGCCATTCGTTTCTGTTACCTCTACCTGATAGCCAGCATAGTAAATCAGTGGTAACTCGAGTTCGGAGGATTCTCCGTTTGTAAATGAAAATGAAAGTTGATTGCCGTTGCGCAAGAATTCTGACACCTGGGCATCCCCACGCAACACGGTCACGCCATCTCCCCGTTCTCGTAAAAATCCTTCATCCACACCCGTCGGAAAGTATTCCCTCGCCCCACCCATAAAAGTGACATTGTAGATGAAACCATCATCTTCCATGAAGTTATGGTATCGATAATCCCCATATTGTGGTTCGAAGTACAGGTCTTCGTGGATATAAATATCCAATAGCGGTGCAACAGTTAATAAGCTTACCAGAGATAGAAAAGCGATCGCAACGGGTTGAATTTGATTTCGATTCAATTCAGAAAAAATCCAACCATTTAGCAGGCTTATAAAAAACGCGGAGAAGATGAGAAACCGCCAGGGGAACTGGATAAACGCCAGGGCGCCCGCTTGCCGCCAAGGAAACAAAACGGTACTCATATAAACGGTGATTCCAAACAGGAATAGCAAGCTCAAATAAAACCATGCCAACCGATGATTGACCAATGAACTAAATACCAATAATCCTGAGACCAATAATCCTAATGAGATTAATCCCAGGGTAAATGGCATCTCTTCAAATTTTCCAAGCTGGCTGGACATGTTAAACACGATCTCAGTCGCAAAAATCTGAGATGGGTATGCTGCCATCTGATATGTTAATTCATTATCAGTCAGGTGCTCGATATTGTAATCATGGAATAACATGTGCTCAGCAAGTGGAACCAGGAATCCCGCGCTCAGGATCACGGCCACCAGAGACCAGATAACCAAACGCTTGAACACATCCCAAGAAAATATCCGGCGCAAGTGGAAAAGCAAGAAAACCGCCGAAACCATTATCGAAAGCGCAAGGCCAATTACGTGTGAATAGGCCAAACCAGCAAAACCAATTGCGATCCAAAATGCTTTTCCTCGATCGGCATAGAGCAGATTAAAAAAGCCCCGAAATAACACCGGAAGGAAAACAAAGACTAATATCTCACCCACCGCGCCGCGAATAATGACATCGGACAGAAAATAGGGACAGCTGATATATAACAATGCTGAAACGATTGACTGCTCTTTCTTTTCTGAAATATCCATGACCAAAAAATACATGAAAATTCCTGAGAAGCTGATAGTCAGCCAAAGGAAAAGTTTGAAAGCAATATCCAGGTCCATTCCCATTAATACGAAAGCCCCCGGCACCAGGACTGAAAGGGGCGGATAGAAGATGCCCCAACCATAGCCAAACCCATTGACTGCGTTCGGGTAAACTTTAGCCGGGATCTGACCGGATTTAACCGCTTCAACAAATCCAACCACCCTATTTAGGTGAAGTTCTGTGTCATGTCCGCGAATCAAATACTCTGGATTCAAAAACGGCAGCATTAGAATCATCGCGAATACGGGAATGATTAACCAGATATATTTTTCAAAGGGGAAGGATTGCAGCTTTTTCATCAATTCGTGAAACCTTTTAAGAATTTTAAATGACAAGCAAATATTAACACATAATTGAATATAACAACAAACTCTGGACAAAACCACGCGCCAGAGTTTGTTATACCATTTTTTGCTCTAATTAACGAGAAGGCTAAATTACCAGACTGACAAATTCGGGTGGACGGCCAGGTTTTAATGCCACCAACCCGCGATTGGAGAGGTGTAATTCTTCCAACACAATTAAGCCCAATAAACTTAAAGTCATCTCCACCGAATCGTGTGGACAGCCTGCCATCTTCAATGCGGCTTCAACTTCACGCACTTTTACCGCAGCGACCTCCACGGTCTCAAGTGACATCAATCCACCCAATGGCAGCGGGAAAATCGCCTGGATCTGATTATTAACCACAACCGCGATGCCACCCCCACTTTCAATCAATGCATTGGCTGCCAGCATCATAGCTGAATCACTGGTGCCTACTACCAGTAAATTGTGACAATCATGGGATACGGTTGATGCATACGCACAATTTTCATTGAACTGAAGCCCGGTTACAAAACCGTAACCACGTGAGCCGGTCAGACCTTCTTTGGGTTCATGCCGGTAAAACACTGCCACTTTCGCCAGATCACGTGATGGGTCCACCTTCAATTCACCATTCACAGGCGTCATCTTGATATGCTCTTCTTCGGTGTGGACCATACCCGGCACCAGCCGCATTACGCGAACATTGACCGGATCCGCCGATTCACTCGAAACAACAAAATCCTGGTCTGTTAACTTCTCTAAATGAACCGATTGTAACGCCCACTGCGGGTATTCATACTTCGGAAGTTCAATGACCATCTTTCCATTTTCAGCCACCAGCACGCCATCGGCATAGACCTGTTCAATCGTCACAGCTGATAAATCGCTGACAATCAGAATATCCGCCGCGCGCCCCGGGGCAATTGAGCCGATCCATCGGGCCTTTTCAAGCAGTTGAGCGGCGTTCAGGGTTACCATCTGAATGGCAGTAATCGGTGGTACCCCGAGGCTGATGGCTTTGCGCACCACCCGCACCAGATGCCCTTCATAAGCGACTGTGGCCGGGGAAACATCATCAGTCACCATGGTGAAAAAGCGAGTATCGAGACCGGGATTTTCCAGAACTGCTTTAATCAAATTGGGTAAATCCAACCAGGCGCTGCCGTAACGCTGCTGCACATACACGCCCAGTTCCGCGCGGCGCATGGCTCCTGCAGCCGTCGTCGTTTCGTGATCAGCCGTCAATCCGGAAGCGACAAAAGCGTTCAATCCAGCGTTGAGATCCGCGCTGGCGTAATGGCCTGTCAGCACTTTTCCCGCCCGCAAGCTGGCAGCGGTAATCGCGTGCACTCCCGGGTCGCCATAAATTACCCCGGGGAAATTCATTTGCTCTCCCTGCAAAGCCGCCCAATCGTGACTGTATGCCTCGGTCACTTCTTGATCAGTGATCACTGCACCCGCGTCTTCAAATCCCGGAATAGAAGGCACACATACCGGCATGGCCACCTGGACTTTAAGTGGCAATCCAGCGGCACTTTGTTTGAAGAGTTCCACCGCTTTTACCCCAAACACATTGGTGATTTCGTGATTGTCAGGACAGATGGTGGTGGTACCATGTGGTAAAACACCGGCGGCAAAACTGCGCAAATCAACCATGCTGCTTTCCACATGCATGTGGCTGTCAATAAAACCAGGTACTAGAAAGCGCCCTTTCGCGTCCACAATTTGGGTGTTTTCATCTTTGAGAATATGATCCGCATTTCCCACCAGGGCAATCAAACCGTGTCGAACCACCACATCCACATTTTCCTGGATCCGACCGACATTTACGTTGACCAGTCTTCCATTGCGAATGATCAAATCTGCCGGCTGGGTTCCCATCGCCACCGCAGCCAAATCTCTGGTAACTTCGTGGAGCTGCTTCCGTTCATGCAAGTACGCCATTTTGACTCTCGCCTCCTGTTATGCGCTTTTTTTGATGCAGAAAACAACCTGGTTCCATCATTCTAGACCCGCTCATTATGAAAGTCAATCAATATACCAAAATTGTCTGACAAATTCAGAAAATTAGGGCTGGCGGATTTTTATCCACCAGCCCTATGGTTATATTTTACTCAATGTGAATTATTTAAGGTATTCTGATTGAATCGTGTAGGAAGGTGGCATCATTGGTGTCCAATGCATATTGGGTGGAACCGGGAACACCGAAAATCCACCTGCAGCGGTCTTCTCCAATCGATCAACCAGCTTTTCCTTTACCAGGCGGTACGGGGCAGTGAAAACCAATTCATGATTTTGAGTACCACCAAAAATTCGGTCCCCAGCGCACGGAAAGCCAATCGAGGGTTTTTGAGTTTCAATTGAGAAACTGGTGCAAGAACACATCGCACCTTCCGCTACCGTATCGGCAGTAATCTTTTCTCCGGTATCGTACGCACAGGCATGGATCAGACGCATCGCCTGGGCAGGATTCACATAAATAATCACCGCATCAGGTTCATCATCTTCAGTGACCTCAGCCAATGGTTTTACCATCACTCCATCAAATTGTTTTCCATTATCCCCGATTTTAAATGTATTCGCCATAAAATTTTTCGCGGCTTCTTGCGTACCAGTGTAAACGCCAACCGCAGCCTTTCCCGAAGATATTACCTCAGGGGTTTCAATTAATCCCAGGCAGGCGGCTCCAAAAGCACATACCATATTATCGGCGGTGCTACTGTTTCCACGACCCTGGTAGCGAGCAATTGAAACCAATTGGCAGAAATTCTGTTTAATATTCTGAGGTCGTTTTGGGAGATCCTGACGATCCTTATACATTTTTACCGCCACCGGTTCAGTCTCCAGATGCAGGATGCGCACAATACTTTCTGATACATCTTTAGGTTGCATTTTGTTTTCCTTCTTTCTATGTAAAGAATTCTTGTGTGTTTTGTGATCCAATTCACAAAGCAACCATACGTCATTGTAGGTTTCCTATATTAAGGAAAACAGGGGAATAGATCACATAAACCAATGATGATCATCACATTCAAACCAATATTTTGGTTGATTTTTATGCTAAATTCGATATATTTTATGATATTAGTTTTTATCAACCGGAATCTTTTTATTTCCGGGATTTGTTTTCTAACGGTATTGAACGGTAAAATTTATTGATGGTATGTTTTTCTAGAGGGTGATTAAGGAGGCAGATTGAAGACACACAAAGATTGGATGGCAGCCGCCATGATCCTGCTTTTATCAATTGCTTACTTCAGTCCTTATTTATTTTCCAACCAGCCTGTTTTAATTTACCCAAAGTCAAATCTAGGAACTGATTTAACCCGCGAAGTATGGCCCAACGCTGAATATCTTGCGCAGGTTTACCATCAAAGTGGGGCAATTGCTCTCTGGCGTACTTTCTTATTAAGTGGTTCTTCTATGGCTGGTCACCCCGTGATCCCCATGGGTTATCCACCATATTGGTTAATCCTGCTTCTTCCGGTCGCCAAAGCGCTAAATATTTTGGCTGCCCTCCATATCGCCTGGATGGGAGCAGGCGCCTATTTCTTTTTGCGGGAACATTTTAACCTTCAACTGATTCCCAGTTTAGTTGGCGCGCTAATCTTTTCACAATCTCCAAAGTGGATCGCCCACCTGAGCGGCGGGCACTGGCCCATGCTTTATGCCATCGCCTGGTGGCCATGGGCCTGGCTGGGAATAACCCGCTCTTTTCAAACCAAGAAACCCGCCTGGCTCTTGTTGAGCGGCTGGTCAATTGGTCTGATGGCTGCCACAGATTTGCGGATTCTATATCTCTGCCTTTGCTGTCTCGGAATTTGGTCTTTGTTCACTTTCCAGAAACCAATTGGGGGGTGGTTTAAAAGAATGGCATCTTCCTGGGTGGCTATTGCTGGATTGGCACTATTGGTGAGCGCTCCACAGATTGTGCCGTTCATTGAACTGCTTAATATTTCAAACCGAACTGTATTACCCATTTCCGAAGCGGGTTTCGGCAGTCTGCCACCATCTTTATTGCTGGGAATCTTCTTCCCATCCGATTTTCAATTTCCAGAATGGTTTATTTATCCCGGCATTGGCGCAATAATTTTTGCGAGCGTGGGATGGGCCAAAGGATGGTCTGCCAGAGAACGGGGTTGGGCCTGCGCCGGTTTATTCGGCGCAATTCTGGCGCTGGGAACTTTTACACCCATCTATCCACTTTTTTATAAACTTGTCCCCGGTTTTTCCATGTTGAGGGTGCCTGCCCGCTGGTGGATTCTTGTGCTTTTTTCAATATCCATTCTTGCCGCACTGGGTGTTAAAAAATGGCTCTATCGGCAACCCTGGATCGGAAAACGGCTTCAATTCGTTATTCTGGGTCTTGGAGGAGTCATAATCTCTGCGGCGATCTTCCGCCAGGTAAGGCCCGCAATGTTTCCATACGAAGCCCGCTTTACGGCCGTTTTCTTTCTGGGCTTAATCTCCATATTGCTTTTGGGTCCCAGAAAAATTACCCTTCTATTCGCAACAGGTATTATCCTCGCCGGCCAATGGAGTGCTTCTCTCCCTTTGATAAAACCTTTCCCGGTTACCAGTATTTCGCAGGATGATCCAGTTACACAATTTCTCCTCAAAGCTGCTGAAAAGGGACAGCGCAGCTACGCGCCATACAGCGGTTTACCGTTTCAAGAGTGGGTGAATCCAAATTTAAAAACCGCCGATGGTTATGATTCCTTCCAATTGGATGGATACCGCCAACTGGTTCAAGCCGCGAGCGGTTGTGATTATCAAGGCTACGCGGTATCTGCACCTGCCACACAGAGTAATCCCAAAGCTCAGCTCGCCTGTCCAGATCCTACACCAAATTTGGATTTATTGAAGCTATTAAATATACAATACCTGGTATTACCTGCAGACAAATCCATGCCAGACCTAAAACCCATAATGGAAACAAACACAGAAAAAGTCTACACGCTGCAACCTGGCCTGGGTGAGTTTTGGATAGCCGCCAATGTGGTACCAACCCCATCTCAAACCTGCATTGAAACCCTAACCGGGATAAAAATCGATGAAACCGTCCTGGTGGAACATGAAATAGACATCATCAATCCCGGTTTTGACGAAATTCTCACCTGGACTTCAACTCCAAATTCAGCCAGGGTACAGGTACAAGCAGATCAGCCCAGCCTGCTGGTTCGGTCAGAAGCCTGGGCGCCTGGATGGAAAGTTAGCATCGATGGAGAAAGAACTGAACTTCTGCGAGTGGACTGCGCTTTGCAGGGGGTGATTGTTCCCGCAGGAAACCATCGAATCGAATTCATATACGAACCATTGGGTTGGAAATTGGGCTGGATTGGGATGGCAGTGATTCTTGCCCTATCCGTTATAATATTATCCAGGACGAATTTTAGGGGGGATAATGAGAAGGTCTTGGCAGTCGGACTCGAATAAAGAATTCTTGTGGCTGTTTGTAGTCAGTGCCATCATACTATTTTTAGCGAATACTCCATATCTAATCGGATATTTAAACCAGACAAATGATCTCATTTATGCAGGAATAGCGCTGGCGCCTGAAGATGGTCTGTCTTATCTGGCAAATATGCAACAAGGATTTCGTGGATTATGGCTTTATCACAGTCCATATAATGCGGCATATCATGAACCAAAATTACTATTTACCTATTATCTATTGCTTGGGAATATGGCACGATGGATGGGTCTGCCTTTGACATCCATTTACCACATTGCAAGAACCGTGAATGGTCTTTTCTTATTATTTGTTTGTTATTTAACTATTTCAGATATAACTGAAAAAATTGATCATAGAAGGTATATATTTCTAGTGCTCGGCTTCTCGTCTGGTCTCGGGTGGATTATGCTTCCGTTTGGTCAATTCTTATCTACCGATCTTACTGTACCAGAATCCAATACCTTCTTTTCTCTGATTCACGCCCCTCATATCATACTGGCTGAAAGTATCATAATATTGATCGCGCGAGATTTTCTTCATCTAGATCGATCAAAAGGGGACTTTTTCCACCGTGGTTTTCAAATTTGCTTATTATCTCTATGTCTGGCATTTCTCCAACCCAATGCGATCGCGATTATGTTCGGAATGCTGGGTCTCTTTGTTTTGCTAGATTGGATTGAAAAGAAAGAGCTGGACAAACAAAAAATATTTAGTATTCTTGCTGCCTGTATTTGTGTATCTCCATACATGATTTATAGCTGGCATTCCATCCAAGCTGATCCAGTGTTATCTGGCTGGCTGAAACAGAATATTTGTTTGTCTCCTTCAGTCGTTTATTACATCACTGGATATGGCCTTCTGCTTCCAGGCGTGATCATTGGGTTTCATAAACTCAATCTCAATACAAATCCAATGAATAAAATGTTAATCTGTTGGATCATCATTACCCTATTGGGATTGTACGCGCCCACTCAATTGCAGCGACGTTTGGTAATGGGCTTGCATATTCCCTTCTCAATCATCGCTGGCGATGGAATATTGAAATTTTTGGAAGCGCGTTTTCCACAAAAATCATGGGTCTTATCAAGGTTATATTTATTAGCGCTAATCCCTACGAGTATTGTTCTGATTGGCATTTATTCGGGCGGATCAATTACTCAATCACCAAAAGTGTTTTTGACAAAAGGCGAATTATCTGCGTTTGAATGGATGAATTCAAATTTTCCAACAGACCATTTTGTCATTTCTTCCCCAGAATTGGGATCATTTGTACCTGCATTTACAGATCAAATTGCTGTTTATGGTCATGGACACCAAACGGGAAATGCAAAAGAAACAAAAAAGGAAGTGGAAGAATTCTTCTCAAATCAAACAGATTCTGAGAAACGTAGAGATTATCTCAATCAGAAATCAATTGACCTCATCATTTTGGGAGATAGAGAACGCGCAATTGGAATAAATGCTCTTTCAGAAGCCGATGGGGTCATTAAAGTTGGGGAGTTTGGTGAAGTACAGGTGTTTTCTCGCATCACCGATGATATTTATTCACAACATCAAATTTATTATCAAGCGCATTGACCCAAAATTTGAATGTGTTTTAAATGGTTTAGTTTCACAACCTCAGATTAGATTTGACGTATATTAATCGTGTTGAATACCAATCGATAATTGCGGAGTAAATTTCATGGATACCAAACTGGACCAAAAAAGAATTCTCATCTTTCTGGCATTCGCTTTCGGAATTGCCTGGACTGCCGGTCTGGTGATTTACCTCACCGGTGGACTGGTCAACAGCCCAAAAATTTTGGGCAATCTTACCTTAGCGATGGCGCTTCTTTCAACCATGTACATGGGCGCGCCCACATTAGCACACATCTTCACACGGCTGATCACTAAAGAGGGCTGGACTAACACCTGGCTGCGTCCAAATTTTAAACGTGGCTGGTTATTCTGGCTGGCAATGTGGTTTTTACCGGGTATCCTGACCCTGTTTGGTGCGCTTGTCTTTTTCGTGCTCTTCCCCCAGTATTACGATCCAACCTTGAGCCAATTAACCGCCATGATGAAGGCTAGCGCGGCAGCCGTCAGTCAGCCGCTTCCCGCCGTCAATCCATGGATAGTGATTGCGGTACAAACCGCTCAGGCTTTGTTGATCGCCCCGTTGATTAATTCTTTGTTCACTTTTGGGGAAGAATTCGGTTGGCGGGCTTACCTGCAACCCAAGCTGATGGCTCTCGGCGGTCGCAAAGCCATGTTATTAATGGGTGTGATTTGGGGTGTGTGGCACGCTCCGGCCATCTTGATGG
>Ga0209269_1001861_pt1 | contig 10127 bp, 11 predicted proteins | sample MTBAKMMethaMetaG_FD_187455 | JGI IMG/M metagenome (GOLD analysis project Ga0209269, IMG submission 187455) | Enrichment culture microbial communities from Arthur Kill intertidal strait, New Jersey, USA, that are MTBE-degrading - MTBE-AKM (Arthur... | ecosystem: Environmental > Aquatic > Marine >... | reverse complement strand
GCACGGGAGAGCCTGAAAAATTCGGAGAGGTCGGCCGGGCAGCCGTCCGGAAAGGCGGCCGCGATCCGGTCGATCTGCGCCTGCGACCCGATCACCTCGGGCGTCGGGAGCGGACCGAACGAGACCGCCCAGATCGATTCCTCCGGGTAAAACCGCCTGATCTCACCCTCGGGGCCGGGCGTCGTCCGGCAGACGATCCCGCCGCCCTGACAGGCGGCGACGTCGCCGAGGCCGGTGCTGTGCACCACCTCTGCCTCGTGGGCGAGGGCCGCGATCTCCCGCCGGCCCATGCCGAGGTCGAAGAGGGCGTTGACCGCCGTGATCGAGGCGAGCAGGGCCGCGGCCGAGAGCCCGAACCCGGCCCCGATCGGGAGCCGGCAGGTCGTCTCCACGCGTGCGTTGACGCCGAGCCGCTCCAGGGCGTACTCCACCGGCGGCGATCCGGCCGCTTCCGAAAGGATCGCTCCCTGATCGTCGGTCCGGCCGACCATGACTTCGGTGGATTCGGCCGGTGAAGCCGAGGCCCTGACCCCTTCCTGGATGACGATCCCGGCCCCGAGGCTTCCGGTCGTCGCCGGGCTCTCGCCCGTCACCTTCATGAAGTACCCGGAGATGTGCCCCGGTGAGAACGCTACAGCAGTGCGGACCATATTGCCGCCGCCACCTCCTCTTTCGTCCCGGCCACCCGTTCGTTCCTCTCTGTCGTCATAATCACAAATTCTCCCGCGGCGGCCCCCATCGCCGGCGGCGTATTCGTCACCACCATGGCGACACCCGACGCCAGCATCGCTTTCGCCCGCGCTTCCTCGTCCCAGCCGAGTTTGAAGGCGACCGCCGTCCCGGAAAAAACCCCGAGCACGGCGTCCAGCACTTTGGGAAGGGGATCGAGACGGATCGTCGTGGCGGTACCGCTCGGTATCTTACCCTTCGCCCGTTCGGGTTTGAAGTCGGAGATCGCCGCCGCCGAGATGTAGATGTCCGCTCCCTTCGCCTCTTCGAGGACGGCCGCCATCATCTCTCCGGCCGTCTCGACATGCACGTTGCGCACGCATGGGAACCGATCCGCGTGGACGACCGTCACCTCTGCCCCGAGCCTGAAGGCCTCGAGCGCCAGGGCGCGGCCCATCTGCCCGGTCGAGCGGGTGGTGAGCACCCTGACGTCGTCCACCGCCTCGGTGCAGGCGCCGCTCGTGATCACCACCCGTTTTCCAGCCAGCGGCCGGCCAGAGAGGGCACGCTCGACGTGGAGGACGATCTCCTCGATCCCGGCGATCTTCGCCTTCTCCTCCTCGATCCGCGGTGGGACGACGTCCACGCCCCACGCCTGCAGGCGTTCGAGGTTTGCGACGACGGCCGGGTGGCGGTACATGCTCTCGTGCATCGCCGGCACCGCCACCACCGGCATCCCGCGGCCGAGCGCCGTCGTCGCAAACGTGGTGACCGGTGTATCGTCGATCCCGCAGGCGATCTTGCCGACGGTGTTCGCCGTGCAGGGGGCGACGAGCAGGAGGTCGGCACATCCGCCTTCCCCGCAGTACAGGACGTGCTCCACCATCCCGGTGCAGCGGACGATCGCCTCGCGGCCCGTGGCGTAGGTCAGGGCGTCCGGGTGGACGATCCCGCAGGCCGCCGCGCTCATCACCGCCTGCACGACGGCCCCATGCCGCCGCAGTTCGTGGGCGAGGCGTACCGTCTCGACCGCCGCAATGCTGCCGGTAACGCCCAGAACAATTGTTTTCCCTTTGAATTTTCCCCCGCCGGTCATGAGAGCACCATGTCGTGTACGATATGCCATATATGCGGCCCATATTTCTTTACTTTGCGGGTGACTGTCCTGACCTCGAAACCGGCCGTTTCAACCGGGATCGCGGCCGCGTCCGGGACGTCGCCGAGGGCGTGGAGGTGGATGACGGTGCCTGTTCGGGCATGGGCGAGGGCGTCTGGGAGAAACGCGAGGGCGTCGAAGTGGCCCATCACGATCCGGTCGTAGGTGCCGTCGAGCAGGGTGCGGCAGTCCCCGCACCCGGCCCTGACCCGTTCTGTAAGCCCGTTTGCCGCTATGTTCTCCACAAGGTAGCCGAACGATACCGGATTGATCTCCATGGCGTGCACATTCGCCCCGGCCGCCCCCATCGGGAGGGTGAAGTAGCCGATCCCCGCGAACATATCGGCCACCCGCTCGCCCTCGCGCACGGTCCGGCCCATCAGCGCCCGCTCCTCCAGGTTCCCGGCGGCATACATCACCTTGGCCGGGTTGAGCCGGTACCAGAGTCCGTTCTCGTGGTGGCTGACCGTGTGGGGCTCGCCGTGGAGCACCTCCGCCGCGGGCAGGCGGCGGACGCCCTCGATCGCCGCGAGGTACAGGACGCAGGCCGGCCGCCGCCATGCGAGGATCGCCGCCACCTCCTCGTCGGTCGGCCTCCTGCCGCGCACCACCGCGGTGTCGCCGATCATCTGAAACGGCCGGCCCCTGTACGGGTGCCGTTCAGGAAGTTCATCGTCGCAGGGGTAGCCCTCACGTACCGGGACGCAGGCGGTCTCCCCCTGGACGTACGGCCTGCGGGAGGGATCAGCCCACGGCTCGCGCACCGCCGCTGCGAGCTCTTCCTTTCGGACCCTCCTGACCCGCATGCTCACCCGACGAGCACGAACTGTTCGGTCTCGCCGTCCCTGATCACCTGGACCGTCCCGCCTTCTTCGGGGTGGAGCCAGGGCAGCGCCCGGCACTCCACCGCTCCCTGCGTTTTCGGGTCCAGAATGCCGATGATGTCGTCGTAGAGATAGGCGACGAGGGCGCTCTCGGCGTCGCCGACGTTCCCGACGAGCCGTTCGGCCTCGTCTTCCCTGACTATCCGGTTAACGCCTTCCAGGAGGTCGAAGACCTGCAACTGCCCCTGTGTCGCCGAGCGCACTTCCATGTACCGGCCGCGGCCGACGACGACGTCCCCCCGCTGATACCGCGGCAGGCGGACCAGGAAGGTGATGCGGTAGAGTTTCTTGCCGTCCTTCTCCCCGACAAGCTTCGGATGGGTCGAGATGCGCCCGCCGAGGGCCGCGGCGATCTGGCCGGAGAGGATCTGCCCCATGTGGTTCGAGCCGACCACGATATCCAGCCCGTCCTTCGTCGCCTCGATCTTCGATACGAACGAGAGCCGTTCGCCCGATTCCTGGAGGGAGGTCTCGATTTCCTCGGTGATTCTGGACGCCCGATCGATCTCGCGCACCGAGGGCCGCCGGCCGGTCGCCCGCATCTGGATGATCCCTTCGTAATAGCCGCCGCTGATCCGGTTGCACCGGTCGCACTGCTCCTTGATCCAGACGATCCTGGTGGCGCAGGTGCCGGCGACCTGGACGCCGTAGAGCAGGCCGGAAACATCTGCGAAGGCGTCCGTCCGGTTGGGGTTCGTTTCCCTGAAGGTGAAATTCGCCTCCGGGCGCCTGACGTCGGGGTGGAAGTGGAGCGCCGAAAACGCAAGCTCGTGAAGCAGGGCCTGTCGGTCGATGGTGGTGTCGCTCCAGGTCTTTCCCTGTTTCCTCGAATCGCAGACCGGACAGTAGATGATCTCCACTCTCGGGTCGCAGGTGAACCATTCCGTCTCGGCCGCCCGGCACTCGTTGCAGAGTCCGGCCGAGGGCTTGCCGCATCGCGGGCAGACGCTCCTGAGGATTTCCATGATCAGATAGTAATGATGAGGGCATGCGGGACGCCGCCGACGGACAGGCATCCCTTCTCGGTGATCAGCCCCATGGAGATAGCGACCCCGGTCGCCCTCTTCCCCATGAGGTTTGCATTGCAGGCGTTTTTGAGGGCGGCGCGAACCTCCTCCTCGGTCACCTGCTCGGTGCCGTAAAACGCCCCGGTGATGGCGATCTGCACGTCGCCGTGGCTGAGGGTGGTGTTGAGCAGGTCGGCATCGCAGACCGCCACCACCTCACCCTGTGGGGTATGGTGGACCTTCAGGTACATCAGTATTATGTCGGTGGCACCGGTAAAAAAGAGGTGGATCGGTCTAGAGGGCGATCTCCACACCGTAGACGCGGCCCGGGGTTTCGGCATGGATGCGCCATGCGTCCTCGGGTGCGATCGCACCGCTCTCCAGCAGGTGACGGGTGATCCTGGGGACCGACTTCGGCCCCATCACCGCTCCGGGCCTGCTGTTCTCGTCCATGTAATCGGTCTCCATCATGAACCGCCGGCCGACCCGCGCCATGCCGGCCAGCCCCTCCTGCTTTGCGAGGAAGGAGGGGACCAGAGGGGTGTCGGGCGTGGCATAGTGCTTGACCACGCGGCCCCCATCCATGCCGGCCGCCGCGGCAAGGTCGAGGATATCGGCGCAGGGGCCGCTCTCGGCGTGGATCTGGAGGGCGCACCCGGCATCGGCGCTCATCTCCAGGGCACGCACGAGCACCCGCTCCGACGCCGCGGCGATCTCTGGGGCCACCGGGAAGTGCGGCCGCCCGCTCTTGAGGGCGACGGCCCGCCCCTCCGCCACGTATTCGGCCGCCGTCTCGAGCCCGGCGCAGACGATCTCTTCGGCCGCCGCAAGGCCGACGGTCTCGGCGTACTTCAGAAGTTCGACCGGGTGGACGCCGAGGACCGGGAATACGGTGACCCCGACGCCCCGCACCAGGTCGGCCACCCTGAGAGTCTCGTCGAAGGCCGCCCGGTAGTCGTCGCCCGTCCGCGGCACGACGCCCAGGGAGTAGGCGGGCAGGGAGACCATGAAGATGTGCGTCCCCCCGGCCCGCAAAAAGTCCTTCGCCGCCTCGACCCCGCGGCCTGCACGCGGGTTGAAGTGGATGTGGTCGTCGGTGATCGGGATCTCAGGGGGCTTCATCGATCTGTCTGATGCTCATCAGGGGGTATTCGCCGGTGTAGTGCAGGTCGGCGACGCAGCGGGCGCCGCCGTACTCGGTCGTGATCGTGACCGCGAACATCTCGCCCCGCAGCTCCGAGTAGCCGAACGGGTTCTCGGTCATCAGGTCGCGGTTGAGCCTGACCGTGATCCCGGTCACATAGGGCTGGAGCCCGACCGCCCCCTCGATCGCCGCCTCGACGCTTGCGGCCGTCGCCCTCGAGATCGGGGTGCCGACCCACTGGTGGTACAGGGCGCCGAGTTTGATCCCGGCCTCGAATACCGCCTGTTCCCTGTCAGAAACCATGCGATGAGGTTGGCGCCCGGCAAATTTATACCATCGCCGCCCCGCCCTTCAGTGCCCGTTTGAAGTCGGCCAGATACGCCGGCGAGCTCAGGCTCCCGTCGGGAAACCGTGCGGCCGGGTTACGCCAGGCGGCGATCGTTTCGTCGGTCGGCGCCAGCGTGACCGGGACGCCGGTGCGCTCCATCGCCGCCGTCATCGCCGTCCTGAAGTCCCCGAGGCAGTAGGCTACCCGCCGGCCGTAGAGGTCCCGCGTCTTTTCGAGGTAGGCCGCGATCCTGACCGTCTCGATCCTGAGAAACGAGCGGTGCACGAGGGGGTCGGTGCACCGGCCCAGGTTGTAGCGGTACGAGGCATAAGGGTACATCAACTCGAGCTCCCTCGGCACCACCCCGCAGGTGCCGAAGACCACCACGTGGGCCGTCCCCGCCAGGACCGAGGAGGCGATCACCTCGTCGAACTTCCGGTGGCTCGGGCTGGTGCTGTAGGGTTTATGGACCGAACAGGGGAGAAAAACCGCCATCTCAGATGGGCGGACGGCGTAATCCCTGATGATGAACCCGAATGCCTCCTCAAATTCGGGGCGGAAAAACGGCGGCGCTCCGCCTCCGCTCCCCTCGCTCCATCCCGTCCCCGTCGTATCTCTCTCTCTGTCGTCTGCCATGGGCGCTCACACTCCCCTATATATCTGAGAATCCCGTATGAATAAGTGGCCATGAAAATGCTCTTTGAGCTCTCGGGCGAGCATAAGACGCTCCCCTATGCCGAGCTCGAATGTGTGGGCAGGATCTGCGACCGCCGCGATCGGGTGGCTGTCGCCGAGTGTCCGGACCCCGCGGCGACCGACCGCCTTGCCCTCACCCATACCGTAATGGAATATCTCGGCGAGTGCGAACCGACCGTGGAGGCCGTCAAAGCCCTCCTGGCCGACCTCGCCCTCATCTCGGACCGCCCTTTTGCGGCGCGGGCAAAGATCATTTCCGGCCCCGGGGAGTACCCATCCCAGCTCTCCCTCGAACGGCTGATCGGCCACGGCATCGGCGGCCCGGTCTCCTTGAAAGCGCCTGAGACGGTGTACCGGGCGGTTCTCTCCGAGGACCGCTGCTACCTCGGCCGGGTGCTCCACGACAACCTCCGGAGTTCTTACGAAGTCCGGAGCCCCATAACGCGCCCGTTTTTCCACCCGGGCGTCATGATGCCGAGGATGTCGCGGGCGCTCGTCAACCTCTCCCTGCTGATGCCCGGCGAGGTGATGCTGGACCCGTTCTGCGGGACCGGCGGCATGCTCGAAGAGGGGCGGCGGATCGGGGCGCGAGTCGTGGGCAGCGACTTCGACCGGTCCATGATCGCCGGCTCGCGCCTGAACGTGCCGGGCGCCGATCTCCTCCTTGCCGACGCCACGGCCATGCCCGTCCGTACCGGCGCAGCCGACGCCGTCGTGACCGACCTCCCGTACGGCCAGTCGGTCTGCATACTTGCGGAAAATTTCAGCCGCCTCTACGAAGGCGCTCTTGAAGAGATCAGGCGCGTGCTGAAGGATGGACGAAGGGCCGTCGTCGTCACCCACCGGGACATCAGGGAGATTGCGGCCACCTGCTTCACCATCAGCCAGTACCACGAACAGCGGGTCCACAAAAGCCTCACCCGACGGATTCTCGTCCTCGAATAACGAAGCGGCCGGGGACGTCATAAAACTATATACACGCCGACCAAACAACACACCGGAAGACAGGACAATCAAATGGTATCGAATAACGGGCTGGAGATGGTGGAGTGGCTGCGCAAGCACCTCAATGCGATCACCCCGACACGCGCCCTGGCCCTGAAGGCGACGCGGCATCTCCGCAAATCCGAAAAAAAGAATCTATTTTCAGAGGACATCTCCCTGATGAGAACCGCCGAAGGGCGGTGGTACGAAGGGGTCATCTATGAGGCCCTTCTGGAGATGGTCGTGGACTGCGATCTGATCAAGGGCGTCGTCAGGAAAGGCGCCGACGCCCCCTATATCAAACAGAAGATCACGCAGGAGCAGAACGGCACTTTCTACTCCAACTACGGCGATATCAAGGTCCGCGGCAACGGGCAGGACCTTGCAGAGTTCGACCTGATGTTTCTCGACGTGCAAAACACCGTCGGGTTCGGCGAGATCGTCACCTCCCCCTCGGACTTGAAAGAGTTCGAGCAGGAGATCATCTTCAAAAAAAGATTGATCGGCTACCTGTTCGGGCAGCCGATCGTCCCGTTCATTCTGGTCTCCTCGGTGGACATCTCGCGCAACACCATCGTGCAGCGGCTGATGAAGGAGCCCGAGTCAGTGCTGATCACCACCTCGTCCTGCGAGCAGATCAAACGGGTGCTCAACCCGCGGGACATCCGCTACCAGCCGAGAAAACCCATCGCCCACCCGAAACTCCTCCATCTTGCCGACATCCATACCAGGCGCTCCTTCGACTACCGGAAACTCCACGACGAGCGGCGGGACCGGATGCTCACCCTGATGGAGGCGGACGTCTCCCGCGACGACCTCACCAGACCGGACGAAATTCCGCCGATCGTAAAAAAAGTCGTTTTCGGCGGGTTGTATCCGCCGGCGATACGCCTTCTCTGCCAGAAGACCTCCATCACCGTCAGGGGCGAGCCCCTCACCTATGAGAGCATCATGAAAGATTTCTCCAGGGTGATCCTCGCCGTAAACCTCCCCGACCTCCGCCCGATCCTGTACTTCAGGTCGCGCAGGAAAAAAGAGTACTTCAAGATGGTCCCCTCAAAAAGCGGCGGCTTCAAGTACGAAAGCCGGCGCACACCTCATATGGCGGGCTTTTTCCTGTGGCTCGAAGACACGCACCCGTCGCTCGGCACAAAGATGACGCGGACGCTCATCGGGTATTTTGTCGACGGCGAAACACCCGGGAAGACGTGAACCCGTTAAGGTCCGGAGAAGGCAAACACACGATTCAGAAGGACGCAACTCCGATCTCCCCACTATAGCGGGGGATCGAGGGTCTTCATACCATCCTGCCCGGCTCAGCAGAGTTAAAAAAATAAAAAAAGTGCCCTGCCCCTCTCACATTACAGGAGTTTCTTCAAAGACCTTCAGCGACGACGGTGCAAATTTCTTCACCTCGTTGTAGAAATATCGCACGTAGACCGGGTCCGAGTCATCGATCGCCCCCCGAACCGTTCGTCTCAGCCAGTCCGGAAACTCCCCGCCCTCCTCGATCGCGTTCATGATCACGACGATGGCCTCGTCAACGTCTTTGTTGCTTACCCACCTGTATGGCATCACAATCCCTCCCTTATGTGGGCGATTATCGGGCCACTCTATTTAATGGTATCGCACGTCTCCGGCCGTCTCCGAAACGTATTAATACCGCATTGCCAATCACCATCCATGACCTGCTGGGTTGGCATTTCTGAGCGGAAAGCATGGGATATTGTCAGGGAAAAACGAATCTGGGGCGTTGCACAACGCCATGCCGATACGATCAGCAAAGTGCGCCTCGGCGATCGTATCCTCTTCTATGCACGGGACATAGAAACTCCGTCCGTTTTCGGGGTCTTTGAGGTCATCTCAGAACTCTTCGTCAACCATACCCCCGTCTTCGGGAACGACGGCGAGGTCTACCCCCTGCGGCTGAAACTCAGGCCGGTGATCCTTCTCGACGAACCCCTCCCGCTCGCCTCCGTCGCCGGCGACCTCGAAACCTTTGCCGGCTCTGCAGACTGGGAAGCCGAACTGGAAGGAAAGGCGATGCGTGCAATCCCCGACGCCGACTGCACCCGCATGATGGCCGCCGCCGGTATCGTCACGTCCTGACGCCGCCGGATAGGGCGTCGGCCCCCTTTTTTCCGGACTGAGACCTGGCCTCTGCACAGCATCGGACAGATTAAAAAACGGTGACACACCATACCTATACGGACCGATCCCATGGCAGAGCACAACATGGAAGACTATGAAGAGACCAGTGCGTCTTTTTCCATTGACGTTCCCGAAGCGTTCAACTTCGGCTACGACGTCATCGACGCCTGGGCCAGAAAAGACCGGAACCGCCTCGCCATGATCTGGGTGGACCAGAAAGGCAACGAGAAGAAGTTCACCTTCAGGGACATGATGAGTCTCTCGAACCAGGCGGCAAATATCCTTCTCAAATACGGCATCGGCAAGGGCGACCGTGTACTCCTCCTCCTCCCGCGGATCCCGGAGTGGTGGATCTTCGTCATCGCTCTCATCAAACTCGGCGCCGTATACTGCCCGTGCCCGACCCTTCTCACCCCCAAGGACCTCAAATACCGGATCAGGGCCGGCAAGTTCAAGATGGTCATCACCGACCTGGAAAACTCCTGGAAGATCGACGAGATCTGCAGGGAGTGCCCGTCGCTGCAGGTCAGGTTCCTGGCGGACGGCGAACTCGAAGGATGGGCAAGCTTCCCGTACGAACTGATCTACCCGGCCCCGGTCTCCCACCGCACCGTCTCGATGCCGGTGGCGAAAAAGACCCGCGCCACCGATCCGATGCTCATCTACTTCACCTCCGGCACGACGGGAGAGCCGAAGATGGTCCTCCACAACAACGCCCACCCGCTCGGCCACATCGTCACCGCAGAACTATGGCAGGACCTCACCGAGCACGACCTCCATTTCACGCTCTCCGACACCGGATGGGCGAAATGCGGCTGGGGCAAGATCTTCGGACAGTGGATCGCCGGTGCGGCGATCTTCGTCTACGACATCAGGGGCAAGTTCTCGGCGACCGAGATCCTCCCGATCCTTGAGAAATACGAGGTGACCACCTTCTGCGCCCCGCCGACCATCTACCGGATGCTGATCCTGGCCGACCTCAAGAAATACGACCTCAGGGAACTGCGCCACTGCACCAGCGCGGGCGAGCCCCTGAACCCCGAAGTGATCCGCATCTGGCAGGAAGGCACCGGCCTCACCATCAGGGAAGGCTACGGCCAGACCGAGA
>Ga0209269_1001858_pt1 | contig 10136 bp, 7 predicted proteins | sample MTBAKMMethaMetaG_FD_187455 | JGI IMG/M metagenome (GOLD analysis project Ga0209269, IMG submission 187455) | Enrichment culture microbial communities from Arthur Kill intertidal strait, New Jersey, USA, that are MTBE-degrading - MTBE-AKM (Arthur... | ecosystem: Environmental > Aquatic > Marine >... | reverse complement strand
ATTTTTCGCAGTTTACACCAAGTTGATGTCGTCACACCCCAAGCTACAGACCATGTCACGCAGCCGTCACCTCCTCATACTCGGTTGCTCCCTCATCCTCATCGCCGTTCTTGCCGCAGGATGCATGAGCATTCCCGCAACGACACCCGCACTACCGTCGGAGCTGAAGAAGTTCAATTCAACTGCCGAGATCGAACAGTACCTCGAAGAGTCGAGGGCAGCCGTCCAGCAGGACGGGTACTACCGCACCCTGGTCCCTACCATGGGGATCAGCACCGATGCTGTGCAGCGTGCTGAGCTGGCCTCCGGCATCCCTGCACCAGTCGCTTTCGGCGGTGGTGCCGGGCCCGGGGCAGTCCCCTACTCGCAGACCAATGTCCAGGTTGCCGGGGTCGATGAGCCGGATATCATCAAGAATGACAACCGGTATATCTACACCATCTCCGGCCAGAACCTGGTGATCATCGACGCCTACCCGGCAGCGGATGCCGCGGTGATATCCACCACCGAGATTGCCGATACGCCCCGGGACATCTTTGTCCAGGGGAACCGCCTGGTCCTCTTCACGACCGGAACGCCTGATGCCGATACCTACCCGGAACGCTCTGAATCATGGATGATGCCGCCGTACTATATTCCCCTTCCACCGGTCACCCATGCGACCATCTATGATATCAGCGACCGGGCACACCCCCGGGTCCTGAAAGACTACACCATCGACGGCGATTACCTCGATGCCCGGATGGTCGGATCAATCGTCTACCTGGTCACCCAGGAGCAGATCTCCCCGTATTACGATGGCCCGATCATCGTCCCGGTTCTCCGCGAGGGAACGAAAACGGTTCTCCAGCCGGATGTCTGGTATTTCGACCATCCCGAGTCCCAGTATACGTTCACCACCATCACCGCCCTTGATGCCGCGAGCGGGAAGGAGAAGGATGCCCAGACCTACCTGCTGGGCACCGGGAACACCCTCTACGTCTCTGAACATGCGATGTACGTGAGTTACCCGCGGTATTTCCCCGTGATCTACCGGGAGCAGCCGGTTCCCCCGGTCCCGATGGCCGTTGATGTCAGCGGTTCGGCCGCAAGCTCGTCCGGCACCCCGCCTGACTTCAACACCCTCACCGGGCAGGAACGGGAGTCCATCATCGAGAGTCTCCGGAACGCCGAAGAAGACGCGATCCGCCGGCAGGAGGCCGACCAGACCACCACCGTCATCCACAAGATCGGCATCAGGAACGGTGCCATCACCTACCTGGCTAAAGGTGAGGTCCCCGGCACCCTGCACAACCAGTTCTCGATGGATGAATACGATGGCAATCTCCGGGTCGCCACAACCTCAAGTGTCTACACGCCGCGATTCGGGCAGTACACCTACAACAGTGTCTATGTCCTGGACAAGGACATGGCAACCATCGGCGAACTGACCCACATTGCCGAACAGGAAACCATCTACGCAACCCGGTTCATCGGCGACCGGCTCTACATGGTGACCTTCAAGCGGATGGACCCGTTCTTCGTGATCGATCTCTCGTCACCCCGGAACCCGGAGATCCTCGGCAAACTGAAGATCCCCGGCTACTCTGATTACCTCCACCCGTATGATGCAACGCACATCATCGGCATCGGCAAGGAGACGGCAACCAATGACTGGGGCGGTGTCTCCACGAGCGGGGTCAAGCTCGCCCTCTTTGATGTCTCGGATGTCTCGAACCCCACCCTCCTCGACAAGGTGCAGATCGGGGATGCCGGTTCCGATTCGGCCGCCCTCACCGATCACCACGCGTTCCTCTTTGACAGGGCACAGAACCTCCTGGTGATCCCGGTCCGTGCGGTGTCCAACGAGCCATATACACAACAGGACTCCTACTCTGCCTACCGTCCGCAGGTATGGTACGGAGCCTACGTGTTCGGTCTCACCCCCGAGACCGGGTTTACCCTCCGGGGCACCGTCCAGCATGGCAGCGGGGATTCCGGATACTACTACTTCGGCAGCTCGACCTCGGAGGTCAAGCGTTCCCTGTATATCGGCGATGTCCTGTACACGATGTCGTCAAAGCAGATCAAGGCGAATTCGCTTGGGGATGTTAATACGACTATCGCGACCATTCCGCTTCCGCCCGGGGATGTGTTGTATCCGGTGGTGAAGGGGCTGTAGGGGGAGGGCTGACTCTTTTTTTTCGAGAGTTCGGTAGGATTTTCAATAGCTTACGGGTGTCTTCTCCAAAAACGGTTTACGGTGAGATTACCGAAAAAATATAGTGCGGTGATCGGAAGCATCGCAGTTCATGAGTGTTGAAATCATGGATGGAGGGACCGAGGGAGGGGTGTTTAAAGGTTGTGAAGACATTATTTCCAGACAAAATCAAAAAAAGCAGCTATTTAAAAAACATTGATAAGGAAAACAAAGATTATTCCGATAAATAATCCCATTGCGAAGCTCATCAATGTGCCTATCAGGAAATATTCGGCGTTTTCAATTTTTAATGCTTCAAATCTGAATATTGATTTTGCAGTTACCAGGAATCCTATTGCAATATACTGATCAACAAAAATAAAAGAAATTATAAGAATCCTCTCTAAATATCCTATATATTTACCCGCATTGGTAAGACCTGCTTTTTGAATTTTTGTGAGTTCTTCTTCTGAGAAAATAAAGTTTAATAAATATCGAATAATTGCCCCTGTTGGCCAGATGCAAAGGAAATACGCAGTTATTATAAAACATATAATAAAAATCAAATTTCCGTTCATATCAATCAACAAATTCAATATTCCTGAAATTAGTTCTCGCTATCTCATTATATCTTTCTAATAAAGACTCGACAGCTGAGAATTTTGCATTGATCAATCGTTGTGATACTGCACCTTGCGTAATTCCTATTTTATGTGCAACATCTTTTTGGGTTTGGTAAATTAAGGATAGTTTTACCGCCTCCGCCTCAATGTCTTTCCATTCTCTGATTATCGCATCAACCAATATAAATTCAGTTTTCAGTTCTTTTGAAAAATTACTCATTGATGTATCAGAAATCTCTATTGATAAATTATTATTTTTTAATTTTAATTCCTCTAATCCTTTGGCTGCAGAATAAAATGCCTCCCCATCCAGTAATCCGACGCTCTGGCTCTCTGTGTAATCTATACCGCCAATTCCCATTGCGATTCTGCAATCAAGTCCTAATTTTGGGAGAGAAAGAAAATTTGCCCGAATGAAAATTGCGGCCTTTAACGCATTTTCTGGCCGATAAATAATCCCTTGAAAACTATCTCCTCTATAAATATCAAATTTAATTCTATTTCGATTTCCAATATTATCAATATGCATGTAAATTGTATTAAAAGAGTCATTTAAGGTTTCCAGTAGTATATTTCGCTTATCCGGGTACTTTGATGATCCTACAATATCCCCTAAAATAACAGCCCAACTCATGTTTCACTCTTTGGTACTAATAATAAAACACTAATATATAGAACTTATTAGACCCGTCTCTAATAATTCGGATTTATTAGAGGTTAATGCGGACAGTATACTGGAGTTTGTGGGGGGTTAATTTCCCGTCACCAGTTCTGCGGTTGGGTACGAGGTTCGGGGGTCAAATTCAGATATACCCTGAAAAAAAGTGTATCGTGGATTCATCAAGGAGACAGCCCACTTCTTGGCGGCCATGTGGGGGCATCCGGTGGATTCGGGATACCGGGACCCGGGTTATCCTCTGATCCCGGCGCTGGTTGTTCTCCAATAACTCCCCAGTGATTTTCATCACCAGACGCTGCGACAGCTCCCGTGAATGACGTCACGGCAAGCATCGCGACCAACACAAGCATAAAAACGTGTTTCATAGGCACACTCTCTGATACCGGTCTGGCCGGGAATTTTCGCGGGGAACCGGCCTCACATGATCCCTTCTTTTGTCCTCATAAATTATTATTAATGATGAAAGTTATCCCATCTAAGTGTCACCATCTCTTCATGATGATGCCTGATCACCTTCGCAGGAATTTTGAGGTAGTACCTTTTTGACATCCTGCTCATGTCAACGCAGTGGACAACCAGATTGACCCCACGTTCTTTGGTGGCGTTCCTTTGGTGAGGGTGACGGGAGCGAGGACCTTTGAGCCTCCGGACGGGATAGTCACCATGGTGGTGTAGGGCTGGTAGCCTGCTTTTGTCAGGGTCAGGTTCTGGTTCCCTGCGGGTACTTCGGTCACGAATTTGTCGGTGGTGCCAAATTCGGTGCCGTTAATGAGGATGGTTGCACCTGAAGGGACAGAGGCCACGTACAGGGTGCCGGTGCCTTCCGGAACTACTCCTCCCTCCCCGCTTTTCGTGAGGGTGACTGGGGCCAGCACCTTTACCCCGTCTGGCGGGACCATGACTACCGTTGAGGAGGGCTGGTAGCCTGCTTTTGTCAGGGTCAGGTTCTGGTTCCCTGTGGGTACTTCGGTCACGAGTCCGTCGGTGGTGCCAAAGTCGGTGCCGTTAATGAGGATGGTTGCACCTGAAGGGATTGAGGCCACGTATAGCGAGCCGGTGCCTTCCGGAGGCACTCCTCCCTCTCCGCTTTTCGTGAGGGTGACTGAGGCCAGCACCTTTACCCCGTCTGGCGGGACCATGACTATCGTTGAGGAGGGCTGGTAGCCTGCTTTTATGAGTGTCAGGTTCTGATTTCCGGCAGGTATCCCGGTCACGAATTTGTCGGTAGTGCCAAAGTCGGTGCCGTTAATGAGGATGGTTGCACCTGAAGGGATTGAGGCCACGTACAGCGAGCCGCTGTCGGACGCAGAACCAGGTCCCGGGGATTCCTGCAACCTGAACCAGATCGCCCGGTCATGAATGATGTCCTCGTAAGCGGCACCAGAGGCCGTGGCCGGATTGAGGTAGGCCCGGTAGCCGATGATTATCGGATCGTTAAGCCCGAGACAATAGCCGGGGCTCGCGCACGGATGTTTCGGGGTCGCGGTCGGCACGACGACAAAGTATTTGTCATGCGGGTCTTTCGGCGGCTGGCGCAGTACCTTCACCGCATACAGGTAAGGCGCCATCGGGTCCCCGGGAATGTATTCCTCCGCGCTCCCGGAAAAAACGTGGTTGGTCATGCTCACCACGCCGTTCCAGCTGCGGTCGCCGCACCCGAACACGTACTGCCATGGGTTGTCCTGGCACGAACTGGTGACCCAGTCTCCGTACACCCCGAAATTGGAATAGGTAGCCAGGCCGGTTGCCGCATGGTTGACCCCGTAGACCACCACCATATCGTCGCTCCCCAGCGTGAAATTGGCAGCTTCTCCGGAAAGCGACGTCCGCAGGTAGGGCGTGTCGGAGGCTTCCCCGGCAACAAACTTATGGTAGAGGGGCGAGCCGGGGTCAGTCTCCTCCAGCACCTCCCGCGATTCGGCAAACCAGCGGATGGATTCATAGGATTCGTATTGGACATGGGGCGTCTGGGCGAGGATGGCGTTTTCCAGTCGCTCCAGCCCGTTGTTCAGGTCGGGATAGAGCTCGCTCTCGCTTTTCCATGTGCGAACCCGCTGCCCGGGGGTGGGGAAAGGGTCCAGCACCGGCGCCGTTTCGGGCGTAACCCGCCATACCCTGGAATAGTGGTCGTCACTGAGGTAGAGGTCCCCCTCGAACTTGCTGACGAAGTTGGCCGTGCGCACCAGGATGATAAACGAATCGGCGAGCGGGGTCTCGGGAAGGACGCCGAGATTCAGCAGCCCGGAAGGAATGACATAGGGGTTGATCATGGATTCGGGATAGCCGGCCTCCCGGGCCAGGGCCGCCACGCGCTCATAGACGCCCCTGTCCGCCGTGAAGATCACTATCGTCTGTTTGCGGAAGGGTGTGCCGTTCGGGTCCTCGGTCTTGATCAGGGCGTTGTTGAGCGGATCGTTCACGGCGGCGACCATCCAGTCCCCTTTGGGAACGAGGCTATCCTTGTGCCGGACCCAGAGGAAGACCGTGAAGCTGAAGTAATCGCACGGTGGCGGTGTCGGTCCCAGGTAGACAACAGCCTCGTCAGGTCTGAGCCGAAAAATCGTGAACCCCCTCTCCAAAGGATTTTCCTCGCCGAAAGGGGAGATCGGAACCATCAGCACTTTGTAGGGTTGGCCTGCGTTGTTGCCGTTGGCCGAATCACCGATTCCGGAGTCCAGCAGATCGACGATCGGATCGATAGGTGTCATTTGGCCGCTGTTGACAATAAATCCGTTTGCCTCCAGGTTTGCCTGAAAGGACGCAGCCCGGCCGTAGTCCTGGTAGCTGGCGCCCGGTGAATCCGGCACGTTGGTCTTGGTCGGTTGGGCGGAAACAGACGGCGGAATGATGGTTGATTCCACTGGTGCGGATGCTGCCGTTATAGAAAGTGCTCCAACAAGACACAGCAGAAGAACGAATACCACTATTTTATTCATGATTCATGAGATATTTCCAAGAACCATAAATTCTCCTTAGTTTTCGTGGGGTAGTACTATCTGTCAGGACAATACGTTCTCAGTTTTTATCGATTTTTAAGGCAAGATTGTGGAATAGTTGGGAAAAGTATTATCTATCTTTATTTTGAAGTAAAAATCTCTTATAATGCCATTGTAATGTGGATTTATCAGGTAATGCCTTTAATTTTGAAATATCCTTATCCTGTATCTCCAAATCTTTTTTTGAGGGTCCATTCTCTCTTGTGACGATCTGATACGAACCAGGATGGATAGTGAAGTAGAATGTATCGAATGCTGCACGGTGATTCTGGCAGAACGGAATCCCGTTTCTCGGATCATCAGATCCATTCTCGCTGACCGGTTTGATATGTGCAGCCGACAATAAGCCCCCGACATTCATGCTGCATACCGCACAATACCGCCCGTATCGTTTGAACACATCAAATGAAAACCGGGGATTCATCTCGTTCCGTGATGAGAGACTTCGCCTTCTTTTCTGATTGAGACTGAAGGGGATCTCTTCCGAGAAGGACCCGTCTTTGGTATACTCAGGGATTTTGCCAGATTCGATCAAGAAGGTCTGGTTCGTATCATCCCAGTCCCTGACAAATCCCTTCTTCACATCTCTTCTCGTCGGATCTTTTTTCGATGTGGTGATAACAAAAACCGGGATATTGAATTTCTTTGCATTCTTTGTGGCAGTGATCTCATGCCCGTCCTGGCCACCACGACGGTTGGTAACCGGGTAGGGGTGAAGTACCGATGATTCAACCAGGTCATCGCGGGATGCTGTATCTTTCTGGAATACCGATACGGTGATTCCCGAAGCATCATTCGAGATTTTTGATGTCCGTTCCCTGTCCACCCAGATCCTGCCTGCTCCCCCGTAAATCCGGTAGGTATCTCTCAACACATGCACCGGGATGTCCTGTCCCTTGTATTTCGATTGAATTTCCCTCCAGATCCTCTCCCGGCTCATGGTTTCAAAATCAAAACTGGTATGGTCCACCTCCGAATGTGTCTTTTTCACGATCCTGAATCCAGACTTCTTGAGAAAATTATTGGACTGTTCTCCCCCGGAAAAGAGGCTGGTATCAAGAGGCTCCCCATTCGCAAAAATATTGGCGGTCCTGATGACCCATACCGGCGGATATTTTCTTCCCTCGTATACCAGGGAATATTTGATGGATTCGTGTCCCTTTGGATAGCCTTCCTTATCGATGGTTGCCAGGGCTGAAATGATGTGTTCTTTTTTGATATTTTTGGGGATACCGGGAGCCATGGTTATGTGAAATTGTGGGTTGCTCTACATATATTAAGACGGTTTTGAGAAGACGCCAGAAGTTGTTTAAATTTTAATGCCACAGATGTTCGAACTTAATCGGAGATTGGCTGCCCATTATGCTCTTGAAAGGGATAATATCGGCGTTATTATTCGCAAGGCTGCCAACCAATCTGTATCGCATCTCCACATTCACATTACTCGACGGTATTTTGGTGACATGACGGAAGCGAGGAGGGTATTTGAGAGTTATTCCGGAAACGAGGTAGGTATTGATTCTAAATTTTCTGTTCATTCTAGATCCACTCGTGGACTTCCCGCAATTATGCGATTTGGTTCTGGTATTATGTGTGAACGGATTGGGATTGATGGAGTAAGGATAAAGTGGGTCCCCGGGTGAGGATCTTATTTCTCAACCGAATCCTTGGGTAATCCCTGCTGTCTTATTTGTAGCCATGACTTGAGATCATCCTGGAGTATTTCGTTGTATTTATTCAGAAACTGATTAACAATTTTTTCATCATATTATGAGACATCCAAACCTTCACGATAAAACTGGATATCTCGTAGTAGCTCGTCTAGCCGGGACAGGACAATAGTCCGGTATATCCATAGTGATCGATGGTCAAAGAATGCTTCCTAAGCATTGATGACCGTAATAGAAGCCCCTAAAATGAGGGCAATATTTGCGAGAAGGTTTGACCAGGTATTGCGTATCCTCAGACCTATGAGAATTGTGACAAGGCCTGCGACGGTACCTGCACTGATCTTCAAGCGGAACGCTGTCTCGAATCCAAAACTTCTCGACAAGGTGCAGATCGGGGATGCCGGTTCTGACTCGGCCGCCCTTTCGGACCACCACGCGTTCCTCTTTGACAAGGCAAAGAACCTCCTGGTGATCCCGATCCGGGCGGTTTCCAATGAGCCGTACACCAAAGAGGACTCCTACTCTGCCTACCGTCCGTATGTCTGGTACGGAGCATACGTGTTCGGTCTCACCCCCCAGACCGGGTTTACCCTCCGTGGCACCGTCCAGCATGGCACCGGTGACACCGGCTACTACTACTACGGCAGCTCGGCATCGGAGGTCAAGCGTTCCCTGTATATCGGCGATGTTCTCTACACGATGTCGTCAAAACAGATTAAGGCGAATCCGCTTGAGGATATCAATACGACTATTGCGACGATTCCGCTTCCTCCGGGGGATGTGCTGTATCCGGTGGTGAAGGGGGAGTAGGGGGGAGATTAGGCTATTTTTTTTCAAGAGTTTGGTGCGGTAGCTGCACCACTATAATATCTGCTTTAAAGCGTTATAATAGAAAATTAACGAATTTAAAGCCTTTTTTAAAAAACCTCTATATTCGCGTTCCAGCAGCCGATCTCCCTTCTGATCGATGAAATCTACTACCACGTTCTCATCGCTTCTGAACGCGCAATAAAGAGCATTTTTTTCAGGCGATTCAACGGTTATTTTTGAGAAAATAACCATTTTCAGACGACTTTTCCATAAGGGTGAACACCGTTTCCCATGGAACTTGTTCTCAACCCGGTATGTGAGGGAAACGGAGCCCGTACAGGGCTTATTTTAAGTGTGATCATGGGGGGGTGATTTGTGGGGGGTGATGAGGATGATTCGAAAATCAACGTGATTTTATTATGAGCAGAATGGAAATACGCTGTTCCAGGAATGAGTACCTAGAAAAGGTTACATCTCACACGTGATATCGATGGAGCCTTCGGAGTTGGAACATTACCGGGCTGTTAATTCCATTGTCGAACGGGACAGCACATTTGCGACCTACAAATATGCTCTGCTTCGGGGGACGATAGAGATATGCCGTGAATATCCTCATCTCAAACGTGAAGAGGGATCACGGGTCTATTTTCCCCTCGGGCTGCTCATTGAAAAATGGCTCCTCTCCTATTATCCGATATTCTCAACCGATCGTTTTATCCCTCAGCAGGGAGGTGAAAAAGAACATACCAGCCGGCAGATTTCATTCCGGAGAGCATTCCAGCCGGTGATTGATTTTTACAGGGATATTGGCGGATATTCGCAGTGGTACAGTGATTACCAGCGGGGAAGGATTCCAAAACAGATTCAGCGGGAATTCATCGATCTCTGCAAGAAGGTGCGATCAACCATTATCACCATGCCCATGGATCACCTGGGCTATTCTCAATATGGCGAGCCGTACTCTGTCCTCGATTATCCCCGGAAGAGACTCACCCTCCCGAAGAATGCCAATCCTGACCGTGATTTTCTCATCAACCAGTTCGGGGAATTTTACTTTGTGCGAAGAGAGATATTCGAGGTCTTCACCTTGTTTGGGGGATACCTGACCGGAGAGACAACGGTCCTCCGGAAATGGGCAGAACTGACTCACCGGTTGGATGAGACCGTAGGGGTCGGCGA
>Ga0209269_1001856_pt1 | contig 10139 bp, 9 predicted proteins | sample MTBAKMMethaMetaG_FD_187455 | JGI IMG/M metagenome (GOLD analysis project Ga0209269, IMG submission 187455) | Enrichment culture microbial communities from Arthur Kill intertidal strait, New Jersey, USA, that are MTBE-degrading - MTBE-AKM (Arthur... | ecosystem: Environmental > Aquatic > Marine >... | reverse complement strand
CAGGCGCAGACCATGGCCTTCGCCGGGCTCATCGTCTTCGAACTCCTGAATGTCCTGAATTTCCGGTCCCTGCGCTACCCGCTCGCCAGGATCGGGCTGTTCTCCAACCGGTACCTGATTCCGGCGGTCCTCTTCAGTGTTGTAGCACTGCTCCTGATCGTCTACCTGCCATTCCTCCAGATGCTGACCGGAACCACCGCGCTTTCCGCGGCAGACTGGGCTCTCATCATCCTGCTCGGCCTTCCCCCTCTCATCGTGGGGGAGGTCTACAAGGCGGTGACCAGCAGACCGGTGCCTGCAGAAACACCGGCCGGTATATGAGTGAGAAAAAAGAATCAGGTTCTTTTCAACAACATAAAGACGGCAAGAACCAGCCCTGCAAGGATGATTCCGGTCTCCAGAGGGATACCGGTGGGCGTCGGAGCTGCGGCCCCTCCGCAATCGGGATCATTCGGGTTTTGCGAACAGAAGGATGACACGGTGCCGGAGATATCTGCGGAAGATACCAGCGTGGTGCCATCCCTGTCGTAGATCCTCACTTCCTGGGCATCGGAGCTGAAGGGAAGGATGACAGTGAATTCCACTTCATCGAGGATATCCGCGCCGTCCTCATGATAGAGGATACGGGGATCGCCGATCCCGTAGGACCCGAGCGCTGCACCCTGGGTGCCGAGAAGCTTTACCATGAAATCGTTGTTACCGACATTATTGGGGGCATAGCCGTACACAACGCGGGAATTCACATAACTCACCGTTCCATCTTTCATAACGTACGTGACAATAATGGCCTTTGTCATGTCCTGCTGGGGTTGGGCCACTGCAGGAGCAAACATGACCATGACAAGCATTGCCGCCCAGATCCAATTTGCGTATTTCATGTTTTCCACCTCCTATGAGAACTGGGATAATACCCAATCCACCCTCCGGCGACAGGCCTGTTCATACTGGCACATCGCATCCGCGCCGCCGCATGCCAGGCAGCAATTTTCACCGCATGCCTGGGAGCACCGCATAACACACCGGTCCGGATCAATCTTCCAGAACCCGGAGCCGCAGTTCCCTCTCCCGGCAGTGCAGAACTCCGTGCATTGATCGGGATCCCATCCCTCTGCGGTCGCATCATCACGGCAGGCGGTCCTGCTCTCCCAGATATTGGGATTCGGATCATTCTGGCTGTAATGGCTGTCGCAACAGTACTCATCTTTCAGCCCGAAGAGGGCGTGGCCGCTCTCGTGGACAAAAGTCCGGTAACTGGTGGGCTCGGAACAGAACAGGCTCCGCCCGCACTTACTACCGGACCAGTCACGGAAGTTGTCGGTATGCAGCACGGCGATAGAATCGGCAAACGTGGTGGCATCCTGGAAATTCTCACAGCTTCCCAGCGGTGGCGTGAAGCCGCAGGTCGGATAGGCCGAGACCTCCGCTTCATCATCGAGGTAGTAGAAGTTGAACTTCCCGCGGTTATCAGAGAAGGCGTCGTTCTGGTAGTAGCCATTCTCGATGACATCCTGGATATCCTCAACAAATGCGTCCATATCTCCTCCATACGAGGTATCCGGGACGAAAATCACATCGATCTTCTGGTCCGGGTTCCCGTTCACCTGGAGCGGGATGACGTGGTCACCGCACCAGCCACAGGTCGTCCACATCACGGTTTCAAATGTGGAGCGTTCATTTCCTCCCCGATCACAGACCCGGGCCGTGATCTCTGCCCGGACAAGGTTATCATCGGTGATATCGAAGTGGCCGGTCCATGGAGGCCAGTCTCCTACCCGGTACGCATATCCTGGCACGGGGGTCAGTTCTGTCCAGTCCACGCTCCGGCGGGTTCCATCATTATAGATGAGGTCGTACCTGACTGCCATGAAGACGATTGAATCGTCATCCCGGGCATCGACGTAGATGCGGACATCCCCATTGATTACGGGCAGGTCCGGGCTGGGATTGATGGAGACCTCCGGTATGTTTGAGTCAACAGGAAGATACGTAAAATCCCGGCCGGATTCACTGGCCCCGGTCATATGCACCACGTTCTCTCCCGAAAACGATCCGGTCCATGCACAGACACCTGAATACGGCTGGTAGATTGGATCGATCTGGTAGTTCCCGTCACAATTTGCCATCGCTGAATAGGAGTAATGGGATACCAGGTCCCCGCTATACACCGGGGTGACTGAGGTGAGGGTGATGCCCCCGGTGTCAAGGTTTGTCAGCTGTATCTTCAACGACTCCGGGCTGTGGTAAAACCGGTAGATATTCCCGGAAATCGTGCACCACCGGGTTGTTGCTGCAGCCATGGGAAGCGTAGGAGTTGGTGATGCAATCGTTACCATGGGCGTTCGTTCGATGGTATATGCCGGCAGGGTAGCCAGCGCAGTCGGTGATACCGTGGTAGCCCGTGGCACTCCTTCCAAAGTCTGCATTGCCTGGGTAACGAACGTTGTGGGAATCGTTGTCGGCGACGTGGTCACCGGTTTCTGGTAGCAGTAGAGCGGATTCTGGGCTTTGTCATAGCCGCAGAGGATCTGTTTCCCCCCGCAGAGAAGGTAGGAGTACTGTTTTGCCGTGTCAGAAGCCATACAACTGCATGCAGACGGGCAGGCAACCGGTGCAGCGGTTACCACTGCAGTCGGTGTTGGTGTCGGTTTCGTTGTGGTTGTGGCGACCGGCTTCTGGTAGCAGTAGAGCGGATTCTGGGCCTTGTCATACCCGCAGATGACCTGCTTTCCCCCGCACAGGACATATCCCATCTGCTTTGCGTCAGAAGGGAGCAGGCAGCTGCAGGTCGACGGACACTGCGTCTGGGCCAGAACAGCCGGCATGATACACAGACAGCTCGCCAGCACCATGAGAATGAAGAGTGATACCTTACGTGTCAATGATAATCCCCTCCCGGGATACTTGGAAATGAGCAATTGCAGATATAAACGTATGGTGCAGCAGATCTACGGGTCTCCGGGGAAGAAAGGGACCAGATCCTGATTGCCCCCTAAAACCGGAACGTTCCGTCGTCCGGTCCACCTTTCTTTAACCGCACAAAGCACTATCCCTGGAAAGGTATCACTCCTCACGAGGATTCCATGCCCTACTATACCGAATCTGAAGCAGGAGACCTGCGGGAAGCCTTCGAGGAGATCGTGCGTGCATGGCCGGGGGTCACCGTGAAGAAGATGTTTGGCGCACCGTCGTACGCCGCCAATGGAAACCTGTTTGCAATCGTGGTTACCGGAGGGATCATCCTGACCCGGCTCGGTGAGGAGGAGAAGACCTCCCTGAAAAATGATCCTGCCGCAGATTATTTCACCGGGCACGGGAGGGTCATCACGAAGTGGCTTCGCATCGTTATAAAAAATCCGGCGGACCTCGAACGGTACCGCCCGTTCATCGAAGCAAGCTACCGGGCTGCAGCACAACAATGATGCACATGCTGCCCTCCGGTGGGGGCTACAAAAAAGTTCTTCTGTCCCCGGGATGATGAACCCTTTATGGCGGCACCGGTCGTCCTGGTCACCGGATCGACGGATGGGATCGGCAGGGCCACCGCCCGTGAGCTTGCCCTCCGGGGAGCCGAGGTGATCATCCACGGGCGGGATGAGGAGAAAGGAAAGCGGGTTCTCCGTGAACTGAAAGATGCAACCGGCAGCCAGAATCTCTCCCTCCTTACCGCTGATTTCTCCGAACAGAAGAACGTCCGCCGGCTCGCAGAGGAGGTTTCCTCCGGGTATGAGCGGCTCGATATCCTCATCAACAACGCCGGGACCGGCAGGAAGATACGGATCCTCACACCGGACGGCATCGAGACCACCTTTGCCGTGAACTATCTCGCCCCGTTCCTCCTCACCCGCCTGCTCCTGCCGCTGCTGGAGAAGAGCGCCCCGTCCCGGGTGGTGAACGTCTCGTCGGTCTCACACAATTTTATCAAGGATATCGACTGGGACAACCTCCAGGGTGAAACGAGCTACGCGGTCTACAGCATCTATTCGCTCACGAAGTTTGCCAATATCACCTTCACCTACGCGCTCGCCAGGAGGATCGCCGGAAGCGGGGTCACGGTCACCTGCGTGCAGCCCGGGGTGATCTCCACCAAGTTGCTGAAAGGATTGTTCCCCTCCCTCATGGGAAATCCTCCATCCGAAGCGGCCAAATTCCTGGTCCACCTTGCCCTCTCTCCGGAGGTTGAGGGAGTCTCCGGTGAATACTTTGATGTGAGCGAGGAGCCGGGACGTTCATCGGCACTGACCTATGATATCGACGTGCAGGAACGTCTGTGGAGGGTGGCCGAAGAGCTGACCGGGGTGCGATGGTGAGGTTAGAAATAAAAAAGATAATTCCTGGGAGGGACTGCTCTTACCGCAGCCCGGGAGTCATGACGGTGAAGCGTTTCCTGCACCGTGCACAGGTCCCTTCGCGGGATTCTCTGTAAAAAGCCTTCGGCATATTGTACACAATCGAATTTTCATGACCGCAACCGGGACAGGTGTACCGGATGACATATCCGGATCTCGTCCCGATGACGTTTTCTCTGACAGAAGATTTCATCAGTTTCACCCATCTGTGCGATGCTTTTGAAGAGACATGGCAGCATCAGCCATTCTGCAGTACTGTTCCGCCGGGTTGTGCACGGCACGCCCGTAGTATGGAATGGATTACCGATTGAGTTCTATCAAAAGGAGATTTCATTCCCCAGAGTGTATAGTATATATTGGCTGTGAAAGGGTAAATAGGCATGGGATAAAAACCAGGGGGTGGCGGTCGTTTTAAGCCGCCAGTCCGGTCCGTTTCCTTTCCCGGATCTATCCTGCGGGTCCGTAAACTTTGGGACAGGATACCGGGGTTGTCGTCGACATCGTGATGGGGTTCATGTACCCTCTTCTCCACGAAGCACGTGCCCGGGAGCGATAATCTTCCCTCCAAACCTACTCCTCCCCTGTCATCATCCCCGGGATCGTGAGGTCCCGTGTGAATGAGTGGAGGGCTTCTTCAATGGGCCCCTTCTTCAGGTATATGGACATCCCGGCATTCAGCGATCCAAACCGGAATTCGCGCAATTTCTCTTCGCGGAACGTGACCAGGGTATTGCGGAGGGTGACGAGGGCGGTGACCGAAAAGGTGGTTTCTGCCTGCCAGATCTCGGTGGCTCCTGATTTCAGGGCGATGGTGATGTGGGGGGAGTACTCCGGCAGCCGCAGAACAGGGAGCCGGTGGAGCAGGATGGTGTATGCGGAACGGGAATCCCGGAGCGACTGCTGCACCTCATCACTGGCCTGCACCTTCTGGATGCTGAGCCTGACCAGGCCGGTGGTGAGGTAGCTTGAAAGGAGCTTCTGGAATTCTGCCGGAATGTCGATTGACTTCAGCGATGGTGCAGGTGTCTTCTGCACCTGTTTTTTAGCCTCCCGCAGTGCCGGGATTGAGCCCTTGGTGAGCATGGCAGCAACCTCTTCGACAATCTCCGGGCTCGGTTCAAGTACGACCATGGTCATCCTCCCCGCGTTCTTCCAGGTCCTCCAACATGGAGTCGGGCAGGTCTTCCCCTGCGTCGCTCAGATCCCCGCCATACTCAATCCCACCCGTCAGTTCGAAATGAAGGTCCGGGCCGTCATCGGAGGCCTGACGGGATGAGCGCCCCCGCATCAGGAGGTATGCTCCGGTGATCAGGCATGCCACGATGATGAGCGCAGGCAGCCAGGCAAATCCGGGAGGCGTACCGGGCTCCGCCGGGGGAGGAAGCGGGACCGGTGTCGACGGAATGCTTGGTGTCGGAACGATCGTTGTGGGGATTGGAGTCCTGCTGGCGGTCACCGGCTCAAGGACGATGATCGCTGCCTCCCTTATCAGTTCATCCTTCCCTGCGTCACTACTGACGGTGAGACGGACGGTGTAGACCCCGGGATCAGTGTAGGTCCACACCGAATTCTTTTCCTGGCTGTCGATTATTCCATCATTATCACAGTCCCACCACCATGCTGTGGGATTGTTGCGTGATTCATCGGTGAACCGGACGGTGAGCGGTCCTGTTCCCCGGACGGGGCTGGCAGAAAATCCTGCAACCGGTGCCGGGACTTCCTTCCTGACAGTGATGAAGCCCTGTTTCACTGCGGTATCCTTTCCGGCCCGGTTGGTCACGGTGAGGGTTACGGTATAGGAACCTGGCACGGAATACGTATACTCCGGGTCGCTGGCCTGGCTGTCACTGCGGCCGTCACCATTCAGGTCCCACGACCAGGACGTGGGATTATTGAGCGATGCATCGGTGAACCGGACGGTAAGCGGGGCTGTTCCCGCCGTCACATCGGCCGCGAACCCGGCGACTGGAATTTTTGTATCGGAGATGAGGGTCGTGGGAGGCCGGATAATCACTGGAGGCTGGACCTGGGAGAGGGCGGGCGTGACCATACACCCGCAGAAGAGCAGGAGTATCGCGGCAATGAAAAACCAGGATCGCACGGATCCCGGGGCACTCCTACCGGACGATTGAGGCCGCATAGTTCTCACTCCCTGATCTCGACAGACGAATTCATAGCCCTTTGTGCTGGCAGGAGTCTAATCCCTAGGTTCTCTCCTCTGGATATCCGGTCGTTCCCGCCACGTCACCTTCACCGCATCCCTTTTCGGCACCCGGTGGAAGCGGTACTTCGGGTATCCGAGCATCATCGCAGGAGTGCGGGTTATGCCCCTCCGGCTGGTTCAGTTCCGCTGACATCGATGGCGACGCACCGGGTAATGCGCTATAAAACGCGGCAGACCCGGAAGAAAGAGCAGGAGCAGCCGGAGAAAACGACCCTGACCCCGTATGCAGGATGAGCGGGCCTGCGCTCTCATTCATTGAATTTTGTATAGAGGCGGTGAGCAACAAACTGGAAGATGATGAAGAAGAAGAGGAGCATGACGATATCCAGGAACGGGTTGAAGAATGACGGATGGCCGTAGGCACCCTGGATCAGGTCATTCCCGTAGGTAAGAGGAGACAGGTATGAGATCCATGTTCCGATGGGTGGCATGGCATCAAGGGGGATGAAGGTCCCGGATACAAAGATGAGCGGAAGGCGTACCAGGTTGATCATCGACATGATATCCCCCGGGCTCTCCGTAGGGTAGGCGGCAAAGAGGGTCCCCATGGTGGAGAAGCAGAGGGCGGTGAGGAGCATCCCGGCGGTAAGCTCTGCGGGGTTCGGAATCGCGGTCCCGAATACGATGAGACCGAAGATGAGGGGGACCAGTGCGATCCCCATGCTGTAGATGAACCCGCTCAGGCTCTCACCAAACACGATGGCGTGGAGGGAAACCGGTGCCGAAATGAGCCGTTCGAAGGTCTTTGTCCGGCGTTCGAGGGGAATTGATACCGGCTCAATGGTAGATGACGAGAACAGCAGGGTGACCGAGATCAGCCCCGGGATCACGAGGCCCAGCGGAACGTTCTTTCCGGATGCAAATGCCAGGAACATGAAGAGGGGAAACAGGAGTCCTGAGACGATGATGTTAGGCTTCAGGTAGTAGATGGTGATGTCCTTCTTGGCGATCGCCCATGCTGCCCGGGCCTCAGCCTGCAGTTGATCGGCGCCGGTATCGTCACTCACCGGCCTCCCCTCCCCGTACCTGTTTCTCCAGCCCGGTCAGGCGTATAAATACATCTTCGAGTGTCGGCCCGAGCGTAGTCGCGCTCACCACCCGGTTGTGGTGAGTTTCGGCGTAGGCCATGATCTCTTCGAGGAGAGTTGCCGGATCCTCCGTGTATAATCTGACCTTGTCCCCTTCCTTCCTCGCCTCGCTCACCATTGGCAGGGCCCGGAGATCGGCAAGGGCTTCCGTGCCCGCCTTCTCGAATGCCACCTCCACCGACTGCACGCTCTGGATGGTCTTCTTCAACCGTTCAGGCGAATCGATCGCAGCGATCCGGCCCTTGTTGATGATCGCGACCCGGTCACAGGTGATGTTTGCTTCTTCGATATTATGGGTGGTGAGAAAGACCGTCACCCCGCGGCCGGTCAGGTCATGGAGCACCTCGCGAATGATCAGATTGCTCTGGACATCGAGCCCGGACGTCGGTTCATCAAGGAAGATGAGCTGAGGGTCATTGATGAGCCCCATCGCCAGCGTGAGCCGCCGTTTCATTCCCTTGGAGAACCCGTGAACCCGGCCGGACCTTCTCTCCCAGAGCCCGAAGACCTCGAGCAGCTCTTTTCCCCGCTGCTCACGATCACGCCTGCTGACGTTATAGAGTTCTCCGGCAAACATCATGTTCTGCCAGGCTGAGAGATCATCGTACACATTCGAAGTCTCGTACACGATTCCCATCTGGCGGCGGGCCCTGATGGTGTCGGTGACGATATCCCTGCCAAAGATCCTGACCGTACCCCCGGTCGGCATGGTGATCCCGGTGAGAACCCGGATAGTTGTGGTCTTTCCTGCACCATTCGGACCAAGATAACCGAATATCTCTCCGGTTTCAACGGAAAAGCTTACTTTGTCGAGCGCAACAAGATCGCCATACTGTTTTGTGAGATTCTGCACCTCTATTGCCTGCATGCACTCCGGACCCGTAATGAATGTTGAGTGATAGGAATGGTAGAAAGATAAGGATATATTATCAGGGGGTCAGCAGAGATCACAGACGAGGATAGGGTCTGATGAACGGGCATGAGAAAGATGTTCGGTGTGTGTGCGGAGAAAGGAATAAGAAGAAGATGTCATGCAAAAGAAACCTTTTGAGAGATGAAGAGAATGCAGGACCGGGAGAATGTCTTCTGTCAGATCTGCGGTGAACGAAAGACTCCCGGGGAGCTTGTCCCGGCAGATTCGGTGCGCAATTCGGTTATTGACCTCATCAGGAAGGACCATCCGGAATGGTCGGATCAGGGGTATATCTGTATCACCGATCTCAACCATTACCGGGCAAAATACGTTGAGGAACTCCTGGAGAAAGAGAAGGGTGAGGTAAGCACCCTCGAGGAGAAGGTCATTTCCGCCATGGAAGACCGGTCGGTGCTCTCTGAAGATACCACCGCGGTCTTCGACCGGCAGCTCACCATCGGGGAGCGGTTAGCCGACCAGTTTGCCGACTTTGCCGGAAGCTGGACCTTCATCATCCTGTTTTTCGCTGTCCTGGTTGCATGGATTGCCATTAATTCAATCATTCTGCTGTCCAGGCCGTTTGATCCCTACCCCTTCATCCTCCTGAACCTGGTACTGTCCTGTATTGCGGCAATCCAGGCCCCGGTCATCATCATGAGCCAGAATCGCCAGGAAGCACGGGACCGGCTGCAGGCACAGCACGATTACCAGGTGAACCTGAAGGCAGAACTGGAAATCCAGAACCTCCATGAAAAGATCGATCACCTCCTCATCAACCAGGGGCAGCGGTTGCTGGAGATCCAGAAAATCCAGGTCGAGCTGATGGAGGAGCTGGCCCGCCGGAAATCATGACCGTATCTGCATCCGGGATTGTGCGAAGTGGCGATCTCTCCGGATTAAACAGGCCTGGTATCGTCACGGTAAAATCCGAATCTTAAAGTCACCCCGTAGCTCTCTCCCTGTGAGAGTACGGTCATGTTTGAGAAGCTCGATCTCTCCAAAACGATCGACGACAAGACCTTTGAAAAGAAGATGGCCCCCCTCTACCTACGGCTCGGCGTCCTCCAGCGGGGGCTGTGGGACCAGCGGGTTCCGATCCTCATCATCGTCGAGGGCTGGAATGCATCGGGCATCACCATGGTCATCGACGAGCTGATCCGGTTCCTCGACCCCCGCGGGTTCTCCATCCACTCCATCGGGTCGCCGAACGACGAAGAGCGGGCCCGGCCCCTGCTCTGGCGGTTCTGGATACAGACGCCGGCACGGGGGCGGATGGCCATCTTCGCCCGAAGCTGGTACTCCCGGTCCCTCGCCGAACAGGCTTCCGGGATCGACTGGAAATCAAGGATCCGGCACTCAATTGAGGACATCACCACCTTCGAGCGGCAGCTCACCGATGACGGTGCGGTGATCCTCAAGTTCTTCCTCCACATCAGCAAAGAGGAACAGAAACGGCGGCTCGAAGAGCGGGAGAAGGACGCCCTTACCTCCTGGATGATCACCCAGGGAGACTGGGACTTCCACCACCACTACGACGACTACCTCCCCATCATCGGGCAGTACATCCG
>Ga0209269_1001854_pt1 | contig 10142 bp, 10 predicted proteins | sample MTBAKMMethaMetaG_FD_187455 | JGI IMG/M metagenome (GOLD analysis project Ga0209269, IMG submission 187455) | Enrichment culture microbial communities from Arthur Kill intertidal strait, New Jersey, USA, that are MTBE-degrading - MTBE-AKM (Arthur... | ecosystem: Environmental > Aquatic > Marine >... | reverse complement strand
ATTATATAACGCTTTCTTATCGCAGCCAGTTACAGGTTGCTACCACCGCTTTACCGGCATCACTTATCTAAGTGCTAGTTGCTCATAAGGTTTTCTGCGCTTCTGTTAATATATGTATATTGTACGCACGCACTACATTTTTGCCCTCTTGGACACCAGATCGACCAGTTCGCTGATGGACCTGCCAACTGCGACCCCGGACCCTTCCAGCGCCTTTATCTTGTCCCACGCCCCACCTTTTCCCTTGTTGACGATGGCTCCGGCATGCCCCATCCGCTTGGCCGGGGGCGCAGATACTCCAGCGACATAGGCGAAGATGTTGTCCGCCCCCAGTTCCTTGATGATGAGGGAAGCGTCCTCTTCCATACGTCCTCCTATCTCCCCGATCATCACCACTCCAGCAGGTTTCCGTTCAAGCACCATCTGCAAAGCTTCGCCCATATCCGTGCCCAGCAACCTGTCTCCGCCCAGTCCAAGCACCACATCTTGACCCAATCCAGCGGAGCTGAGGGCCTGCACCACCTCGTAGGTCAAGGTACCGCTACGGGATATTATGGCCAAGCCCCCCTTCTTAAAAATTCGGTTGGGCATTATACCCACCTTGCTCTCATCCACCAGGCACAGCCCCGGGCAGTTAGGGCCGAGCACTGCCACGCCCCTGCGCCTAGCCAGGGCAAGGAAGTTCATGGCATCGTGTACGGGGGTCTTCTCGGTTATGATGACCATGGCCTCCAGCCCCGCTTCTATACCTTCGATCATCGCCTCTTTCAATCCGGACGCAGGTACGAAAACCACACTGGCCGTTGCCCCCGTCCTTTCCATGGCCCTGGAAACATCATTGAAGACGGGTACTCCGTGAACGGAACGACCGCCCTTCCCGGGGGTCACTCCGGCCACAACCTCTGTCCCATATTCCCGCATCTGCAAGGTATGATGGCTTCCCTGTCGGCCAGTGATTCCCTGCACCAACAGCCGATGCCCCTCAAGAAGCGTAGCTCCGGTCATTTTCTCGCCCTCACCGCCTGCAAGCACGCCTCGTCCAGGTCCGTATGCACGTTGAAGCCGGCCAGGCGAAGCATCTGCGCAGCCTCTTCCTCATTGTTACCGCGCAGACGCACCACCGTCCTAGACTTAATGTTCCGGTCAGTGACCGTTACCATGAGCGCCTCAGCGACCGTGTCGCACCTGGTTATTCCACCAAATATGCAGACCAAGAGCGATCTTATCCTTCCACGGGCAATATCGTACGAAAGCAATCCCAGGGCCTCGGAGATCCTTTCAGGGTCATCGGTCCCTCCCAGGTCCAGAAACGTCCCGCCGCGCCCACCGAACCTTTGTAGGGTGTCCAGCGCGGCCATGGTGAGGCCGGCACCATTGGCCAACACGCCAATGTCGCCCGGGAGCTCCACCAGGTTGAAGCCTCTGGCCTTGGCCAGGCTCTCCAACTCGGTCAGCTCCCGAGCCGCCAGGAATCGATACTTTTCGTGTCGAAAGAGGGACTCGTCGTCCAAGACCACCTTAGCATCGGCGGCGATAGCGTGACCGGACTCGGTTATCATCAGCGGATTGATCTCTACCAGCTCGCAGTCCATTGATCTGAAAAGTCTCCACATGGACCGGATCGTTCTACGAACCTCTGGTGCCCCGGCCTCGTTACGTACAACGAAATGCGATGCCTGTTCCAGAACGGATTGTGGAAGGGGTTCCAGCGGATCGAGGGTCCACCGTTTGATGGTATGGGCCGGCATGCCCTCCACATCCATCCCTCCAGCGCTCCCAGCTAGCAGTAATGGGCAACGGGACCGTTGGTCTATGGTAAGTGCCAGGTAGACCTCCCGTGATGCGTCCACCATCTCTTCCAACAGAACTCCATGCACCCTGCTTCCAGCCAGGCTCATTCCCATGATCCGTTCGGAGGCTTCGAGGGCCTCATCTCGGTGAAGGGCCGTTCGTATACCCCCCGCCTTCCCCCTACCTCCGCGAGCGGTCTGTGCCTTTACCATGAGTGGAAAATCAAGATTGGGAAGTGCGCTGGCGATGCGGCTCACATCATCAAAGAAAAGCCCATTGGGGGTGGTTATTCCATATAGACGAAAGAGATGCTTTCCCTCGTGCTCTAAAAGATTCATCCCATCTCCGATTTATAATAGTCCTACATCATATAAGTGACTTATTCGACCAGTGCCATCAGGTTGTTGGTAATAAGGTTCAAAAGTTTATATACGTCCATATTTTATCGAAAGTTGATGGTAGTCAGATGCCTCGCTGGAATGGACTTTGATTCCAATGTGTACCTTCTGACCGGCGAGGACCCCATCCTTGTGGATGCCGGGACCGGAATGCACCATCAGGACATTATGAAGTGGCTTTCATACATGGTCAAGAAGAGCCAGGTGCGTCGCATAGTGCTTACGCACCGTCACTATGACCATACAGGAGGCGCGGCCGCCCTGGCCAAGGAGCTCGGGGCCGAGGTACTGATGCACCCTGAGGATGCGAGGGCCGTCAGGGAGGGCGATTCCCGACAGACCCTGGCCCACATGTTCGGAGTACCAGGTCAACCGGTCGAGGTGACCGAGATCGATGAGGGGGTAACTCTTAGCACAGGCACCTCCAACTATCAGATAATCCATACTCCCGGGCACACCTCTGGAAGCATATCCCTCTGGGAGAACGACAAAGGTATCTTGATATCCGGGGACACTGTCTTCGTGGGAGGTGTCGGTCGTTGGGACCTCCCGGGTGGTAACTTCGAGCAGCTTGTGCGTTCGGTCAAAAAGCTTTTATCTCTAGCACCCCAGGAGATATATCCTGGTCATGGGGATTTCAGCCAGAAAGGGGCTGAGGAAATCATAAGCGAAGCATTAAATTATCTGGGAGAGTCTTGAATGGACATAATAAAATGCAAGGACGCCAAGGGCGCTGAGATGGGCGTATCCAAGCATGAACTAGAACAAATACTGTCCTCCCTTCATTTCGGAAGGCTGGTGGTCTATCCCACGGAGACCGTTTACGGTCTGGGGGCGGACCCGTTCGACGAGACGGCGGTCAAAAGGGTGTACATCGCCAAGAGGCGTCCCTTCGACATGCCACTATCGATCGCCGTTAACGATATCAGCGTGGCCGATCAGATGGCTGAGCTCGATGAGAACGCTTACCGTTTGGCGAAGGCGTTCCTCCCCGGTCCCTTGACCCTGTTGGTCAAGAAGCGCCCCATACTACCGGACATCGTGACCGCCTCTCTTCCGGAGGTGGGGATCAGGATACCTGACCACCCCCTGGCATTGAGGCTTTTGGACGAGTTCGGCCCTATCATATCCACAAGTGCCAACGTACACTCGCATCCCAACCCAACTACTGTCGAGACCGCCATAGCCGACCTGGGGAACAGCGTGGCCACTTACGTCGATGGTGGCCCCTGTAAGGTGGGCACGCCGTCTACCATAGTCCAGATCATCGATGGGACGGTCGAGGTCATCCGTTATGGCGCTATTCCTAAAGAGAAGATCGAAGATGTACTTGTTGGATGATCACGCCCTGGACTGCATTCGTAAGGCTGGGCGACTATCTTCCGAGGCCCGTGAGCTAGGGCGTTCCTTAGTTGAAGAAGGGGTCAAGCTCAGGGATGTGGCAGAGGGCATGGAACATCACATCATGGAGCACGGTGGTAAACTGGCGTTCCCGGTCAACATCAGCTTGAACAACATCGCCGCTCATTTCACTCCCAACTCCAACGATGATATGGTCTTCAAGAACGGAGACCTGGTCAAGCTCGACGTCGGAGCTCAGGTGGACGGCTATCTTGGTGACACGGCCACTACAGTAGAGGTGGGCACTCGTAACTGGCAATCTCTGATCAAGGCATCAGAGCGAGCCTTGGAACTTGCCCTGGAGATGGCCAAGGAAGGGGTATCGGTAGGTACGATCGGCGGGGTCGTTGAACGCAGCATAAAGGAGGCCGGGTTCCGGCCTGTGGCAAATCTCAGTGGCCATGAAATGAAGAGATACAACCTGCACGCCGGGCTATCTGTCCCGAACATCGACGATGGAACTATGACGCGGGTCCAGGGAAATATGCTCCTGGCCATTGAACCGTTCGCCACGAACGGCCACGGGCAGGTGACCAACGGAAAATCCGGTAACATATACCGCGTACTGCGCGACCGTCCCCTGAAGGACCCGGACGCCAATAGCCTGTTCGTCAAGATCAAGGAGGAGTTCACCACCCTCCCGTTCTGTGAGCGATGGTGTGACCGTTTGCAGCCCGATTCAGCATCTCTTCTGAGGGTCCTGCACAGACACGGCGTGATATCCACATACCCAGTCCTGGTGGAGGCTCACAACGGTATGGTGTCACAATCCGAGCACAGTGTGCTGGCAGGCAACGGTCACAGTGAGATAACCACCGCCTGAACATCGAATACATTTATTAAGGTCGGCACTTTTATCCGGCTTTACGCGAGGGTAGCCAAGCTCGGTCAATGGCGCCATAAGCGCCGGCCAAAGGCGACAGACTCAAGATCTGTTCCTGCAGAGGTTCGCCGGTTCGAATCCGGTCCCTCGCACTATAATTTTCCACCATGTATCCAGCAGGACCAAGGGGGTTCGACCAATCCGCGCAAGTACCATCTCTACTGTGTAAAACGGTCTTAGGGAAGGCGTTCGAACTTCATTGCACTGGCGGCTGTGTTTTTCCCAGCCCTGCTATGCTCGTTAGTTCATGGAACACGTTCTTGGCGCCAATCCTAGCCAGCACGCTCGCGAGGACGAACAGGACCGAGGCCCAGGCCACTAGGAAACCGATATCGAACGGGACCCCTCTTACAAGGTCCGTTCCCCAGACCACGAGACCATCATCGAATGCCCAGGTCAGTTGCACATAGTAGACCGTCAGAGAGGCGAAGGCGACCAGACCACCCCACCAAACGACCAGAGCGGCCGTGATGCCTGCGAAGAACACGATTGCGGAAACCATACCAAGGCCGCTTACGTGGTCAAGGGTAAGTGCGTACTGAGGTTCTACGAACCAACCGATGTCCCCCGGACTGGTCACCTGCCAAGCCAGGAGCAGCGCCAACCATGCCAAGGTCACGCCGATGGCCAACACGATCTTTGAGATCTTGAGCCCATCGGAGTTGTGAGGTGGATCGACACCTTCAGGTCGCCTCCACCAGGCTCCGAACTTATGGACCACTATCAACACGATCAATATCAAGGCGCCCATAATGAGGGCGGTCAGTGTTGCGGACATGATCACCCCGTCCAAGGGTACTTCGGCGTCGCCTAGCTCGATCAGATAGGCTTCACCATTGCTCAAGAAAACCAGATGTATGGTTCCGTTATCACCGATCATCGGGCCAGTTAGATATGACCAACCCGGTACGGTAAAGTGAACCACCTGTCTGGATAGGATTTCATCGCCCATGGTGCTGAACAGGCAGATGTGGGTCGATGTGGTGCAGAGCACTTCATCGTCGTCGATCATTATGATATCGTATATCTCCTCGCCGATGTCTCTTTCCCATCTCAGATTCCCATTCAGATCCAGGCATATCAAGCGTTCAATATCCGCAGTGATCAAAACATCGTTTCCCGCGATCACCGGTTGATACTCACCAATGTCATCATAGGACCAGATCGATGTGCCGTTCAGGTCCAAGGCTAGAAGTCTCCCTCCGCCTTCCTTTAGATAGACCACCCCATCCGGACCGGTGGTCAGGCTCGGTCCAATAAAAGAATGATCGACCTGCCTTCTCCAGATCTCAGTACCATTGTGATCGATGAAATATAGGAAGTCATTCGGTCCGATCTCGCCAGCACTTATGAAGTACACTCCCCCGTCAGAGGAGGTGGCCAGAGCGTTACAGAACTGCAGGAACCCCTCGAAATACCATGCGATGGTGCCGTTGGCCTCTATGGCCACGATCCCCGGGACGACCGAGGAATTCATATGGTCATCGACGCCGACGTACGTTCGACCATCCTCGGAAACAACCATTCCCCCCGTATATGGATTGACTCCCGGAACGTCCACGCTCCAGATCTCATTTCCGTCAGGATCGAGCGAACGGATATGGTCGGTCTGTTCATACGCTCGAAGAGTACCATCCCGAGCGAAGGTGAACACCGGATAACCCGAACTTCGCGACCAGATCATGTTGCCATCCTTCTGCATGGCGCATATGCCCTTCATGTGGGAGATATAAAAAACACCGTCATCGCCTAGACATACGTTCTGATTATGTCCGAGCTTTGTGAGGGAAACGATCTCAAGGTCCGCGTCATCATTGATGAAGCTCGCGGGGCTGGCATCACCGTTCATCGAACGTTCCGATCGCCCCATTGTCTCGATGACGGGAGCAGATATGGTAGAAACGAACAGGACGGCTAGCAACACGGCTAAAATCCCGTTCGCGTTCATCTCCTCCCCACCGAAATTCATCAGGAGATTGCTTGAATTTAAAATCTCCTCGAACAATCAATATCTGAGAAATCCCATGGGTCCCTGTACACCTTGACATCTCAGATCAATATGAAAATGAAGGTTAAGGATGGAAGGGGGATCTGCCATGAACATCGATCAGCTCTTCGAGATCAACAAGAAACGATGGAACGAAAAGGTCCATGCAAATCAAAGCTCTCCGGTCTATGACGTGCAGGGGTTCCTGGCAGGAATAACCACTTTACTGCCCATAGAGATCGAGGAGGTGGGACCGGTAAAGGACAAGGACCTCCTACATCTGCAATGCCATTTCGGGATGGACACTATGTCATGGGCCAGAAAGGGTGCGCGGGTGACAGGTGTGGACTTTTCCCCAGAGGCCATCAATATGGCCAAGGAACTGAGCGCCCGGACCGGCGTGGAAGGGGAGTTCATCGAGAGCAACATCTACGATCTGGACCAGACCGACCTCGGGAGCTTCGATATCATCTTCACCAGCTACGGCGTCCTATGCTGGCTTCCTGATCTGGGGCCTTGGGCGAAATGGATAGCCGAGCACTTGCGTCCAGGCGGCTTCTTCTATGTGATAGAGAACCATCCCTTCGGAAGCCTCATCGACGAGACATGCCCGGAGTTCTTCAGGGCCTCCTATCCTTATTTCTCGAAGGAACCGATCATGTTCGATGATGACGTTCCGATAATCGACCAGGGACACGAATTCCAGAACAAGACCCGCTATGAATGGATGCATCCGATATCGGAGGTGGTCAACGTTCTCATCGACAACGGGTTGCGTATCGATTTCCTGCACGAGTTCCCGTTCGGCTTCTTCCCCATGCACCCGTCCATGGTCCAAGGGAACGATGGTTATTGGCATCTGCCTAAACAGTTCAACGTGCCCATGCTTTTCTCTGTGAAGGCGAGCAAACCGATATGATCAGTATCTGATAAAATAGAAAACAAGGGGCCGAGGCCCCTGAGCAGTTTACAGCAGGCCCCAGATACCAACGATGATAGCGATAACGCCGATGATGGTCTGGAATCCGCCCAGCCACTTTGCCAGCTTCTCTAGGGACTTGCCTAGGGCGGGTATGCTTGGTAAGATACCCATGGCAAGCACTAGTCCAGCAACGATTGCCACGATACTTTGCAATAGATGTCCGTCGTCTATGATGAACCAGATACCCAATATCAGGGCGATCACACCGATGATGGTCTGGAACCTACCGAGCCACTTCGCCAACTTGACCAAGTACTTGCCCATGGCAGGTATCAGTTCCAAGACCCCCATCGCTAGCACTAAACCCGCGATCAGGTTTGTCAGAGCTATCCATAAGATGTCCATGGTTGTCTCCCCAGATTTTTAAATAATCATTTCTCTGAACATTATATATAATTATCCAATGCGGTATAACAATATCTGGATGTTGGGAAAAATCATAATGTTTATATATCTAAGATTTTAACAATTAACGGGGGCTAGGCCTAATCGAGAAGCTGATTTTCTACGAATATGTTCCAATATCTCCATCAACGAATACAAAGTTCCGATCCCTCTTGCATTTATTTTATATCCTCTCGGGTTCTGTCCGGTTCATAGAATATGCCCTGCTGATAGGGCATCGTTACGAGGAGGATATCTCATGGCTGCTAAGAAAAGTGCGGGCGGGAAGTCTAAGGTCAAGAAGGATGAAGAGAGAACCGAGACCAAGGATGAGGCGATCTCGGGGAATGTAGAGCTTTCAAAGAACCCCATCCGCACCTTGATGTTCAGGGACATCATGCTGGACGAGATCGTGGACGGCCTCAAGGCCGAACAGGTCCCCAAGGAGGACATGGACGAGGTCCTTTTCCTGACCGCTGCGAACGCCGTGCTGGAGAAGATAGGAACGAACCTCCCTGAAGACCTCCTGTGCATGTTCCATGAGAACTTGGACGATTATCTGGCGATATCCATGATCAACAGGGAGCACAAGGTCGACCTGCTGTCATCCTTCCGTGATAGTTTCCTGGAATCGCAAGGAGATAGCTTCTCGGACGAACGGGACCTCATGGAGGCGTTGACCGCCTTCGAGGACCAGTGGTGGGAATCGCCCAAGGACTTTTTGGGCGACGTCTCCCCCAACCAACTGATCGATCAGGCCAAGGAGAAGATGGCATCGGTTCTGCAAGAGGGCGAGGAGTGTGAGTGCGAGGAGTGCGGAGACGATGACTATTGGGCCGCCCGCGCCTACATCATACGGGACCTGTGGTTCCCTTCCATGGCCGAGGCAATATCCAAGGAGGGTGCGCTGCCCTCCCCGCAAAAGAGGGAAAGATTGTTCGTAGCGGTCACCAACGCCATGCTGGACATGCTGGTCAACGTTATGCCGGACTTCATGACAGGGGACCTCTTCCAGGGGCTGGACCACAGTCTAGAGATGGCCCTGGTCAACAAGGAGAACAAGGTAGACGTGCTCCATCTCTTCGAGGCCGCCTTGGTCAAGTTCGAGGCCGAGTGGTGGTGTACGGCAATGAAAGAGCTGGGCAACAAGAGCCCGGACCAAGCTCTGCAGGAAATGGGCAAGAAGTACGGCCTCTGAAGGTCCATCGATGTCCGCCAACGTCTGTGAGACCTCCGCCCCGGCCAAGGTCATCCTGCTGGGGGAGCATGCCGTGGTCTTCGGTCAGCCGGCGGTCTCGGTGGCCGTCGGGCTGCGTCTGAGGTGTCAGATCAGACCAGCCAACGTCTCCAGTCTCAATGGACAGGTCCTCACGGCCGAGAACTACTCATACGTATCGGCCTGCCTGGCGAAACGGAACGCAGCCCCTACTGCGGTCGTAACCTCCTCTGATTTTCCATCAGGTTCCGGTCTTGGCTCCAGCGCCGCGGTGACCGCTGCGCTCTTAGCAGCTCTCGCTGAGACCCAGGGAGGCATGGACGAAGGAACGGTGGCGCGTGAGGCGTTCGAGGTGGAATGTGAGGTGCAGGGGAGGGCCAGCCCCATCGACACCTCTACCTGTACGCACGGCGGCGGTATCCTGGTCAAGAGGGATGCCGGAGAGGGGCTCCTCTGGGAGATCTCCCTGGACACCAGGCACTGGTGCGTCCATGACCTGAAGGTTCCACAGATGACACTGGTGATCGGTTTCACCGGGAAGTCGAAACCCACTGGTCCACTGGTCGCCAAGGTCAAACGCTACGTGGACCACAGCACGTTCGCTCGTGATATCGTGAACGAGATAGGGCAACTGACAATGAATGGCGTGAGCCAACTGGCCAAAGGGGACACGGAGGCGCTGGGGAGGACGATGACCCAGGACCACAAACTACTGGCCATCCTCGGTGTTTCCACACGCGAGCTGGACAAGCTCGTGGCCGCGGCGCTGCCCCACTCCTATGGCGCGAAGCTCACCGGTGCAGGAGGCGGGGGTAGCATGGTCGCCTTAACCGACAAGCCAGAGAAAGTGGCTGAGGTCATCCGCAACAAAGGGGGTAGGCCATTTATCACGGTCACCGGTGTTCCAGGTGTAAGAAAGGAGTAAAAGAGTTATTTTGAAGGGGTTTAGATCAGTTCTTCGAACTCCTTGACAAGCTCAGGGTGCTTCTCCTTGATGGCTATGAGGATGTTGTGCACCGACATCTTGTCAACATTGGCCGTGGAAAGCGTATCGATAACTCCATCCAGGGTCTTGTCGGAAAGGGTCAGGAACTTCTCCT
>Ga0209269_1001853_pt1 | contig 10143 bp, 6 predicted proteins | sample MTBAKMMethaMetaG_FD_187455 | JGI IMG/M metagenome (GOLD analysis project Ga0209269, IMG submission 187455) | Enrichment culture microbial communities from Arthur Kill intertidal strait, New Jersey, USA, that are MTBE-degrading - MTBE-AKM (Arthur... | ecosystem: Environmental > Aquatic > Marine >... | reverse complement strand
GGAATACACTGCCTCTGAATTGATGATAGTAAACGCCGCCCGTCTGCTGCGGGATGGCGATTCGGTTTTCGTGGGAGTTGGGATTCCCAACCTGGCTTGCAACCTGGCCCGGCGCACGCACGCGCCCTATTTGATGATGATTTATGAAGCCGGGGTAATTGGCGCGCGCCCGTCTCGATTACCCTTATCCATTGGCGACCCAACCCTGGTGAGCGGCGCGGCGCAGGTGTGCAGCATGTTTGATATTTTCAGCCTTTTCTTGCAGCGCGGCAATGTGGATGTGGGCTTTTTAGGCGGCGCGCAGATTGACCGCTTCGGTAACATCAATGCCACAGTGATTGGCGATTACCAGCATCCCAAGGTGCGCCTGCCTGGTTCGGGTGGATCCATGGAAATTGCCGCCTGGGCTAACCGCTGTTACATTATGACTCCGCATCAAAAGCGCCGCTTCCCCGAAAAGGTGGATTTTTGCACTTCGGCCGGGTTTTTAAGCGGGCGCAGCCAACGCGAAGAGACCGGCATCCGCGGCGGGGGTCCACAGGCAGTGGTGACCAATTTATGTCTGATGGAGCCGGATGAAAACGGCGAGTTGATCGTCACCGCGCTGCACCCCGGGGCTACCCTGGAGCAGGCACAGCAAAACACCGGCTGGGCGCTGCGCGCGGCAGATGAGTTGCGGTACACCCCACCGCCAACACAGGAAGAGTTGCGGATATTAAGGGAAGAGCTGGATCCACAGGGAATTTACCGCTAAATAGGGAATTTCCTTTCCCAGATCCCTGTGCTTCATGGCATAATAAGCGCAACCAAATTCACGGTTGCGCGTTATTGCATTGGGAGGTAGACAATGGCAGAGGCCTCAAAAATTGAAGTTTTAATCACCAAGGATTGGTCCGAAGCTCTGGTGGAACGAATTAAATCAGTTTCTCCGCGCCTGAATGTGCGCGTGATTCCGGCCAAGAAGGCCGAGGATATTCCGGCGGATATTTTGGCGCAGAGCGAGGTTTTCTATACCGATTTGGTTTTTCCTAAACCCGAGGCGATGCCAACCTTGCGTTGGCTGCAATTCCATTGGGCTGGCATCGAGTACGCGCTTAATCAACCGCTGGTCAAGAAACCGGATCTGGTGGTCACGACGATGAGCGGGGCGGCGATGGCTCAACTGGCTGAATTCGCGTTGACCATGATTCTGACGTTAGGCCATCAAATCCCCGCCCTGGTGCATAACCAGGAAGCCTCAGGATGGGCTCCAGATCGGTTGAAGCGATTTGTGCCGCAAGAACTGCGCGGCAGCACGGTGGGCATTGTGGGGTATGGCAGCATTGGACGCGAACTGGCACGCCTGCTGCAGCCGTTTAATGTGACCATTTTGGCCGCCAAGCGGGATGTAATGCACCCTGAAGATCGGGGATATACACCGCCAGGGTTGGGTGACCCTGAAGGAAATTTGTTCCGGCGCTTGTACCCGGTGGAAGCCCGTGGGTCGATGATAAAAGAGTGTGATTTTGTGGTCGTGACCGTACCACTCACCCCGGAAACACAGGGATTAATTGGAAAACGTGAATTTGACCAAATGAAGCCTGGTGCCTATCTGATCGACATCAGCCGGGGCGGGGTCGTGGATGAAAATGCGCTGCTGGACGCGCTGACCAGTAATAAAATCGCCGGCGCAGCACTAGATGTGTTTGCAAGTGAGCCTTTGCCCAAAGAGCATCCCTTGTGGAAACAACCCAACGCGTTGATCACGCCGCATATTGCCACCAGCAGCAAGCATTACGAACAGGTAGCGGCAGAGATGTTCGCGGTGAATCTGGAAAGATACTTAAGCGGGCTACCGCTTTATAATCAGTTTGATTTTGAAAAGGGATATTAAGTCAGGTTCGGGGTAGATGAAAAAGCACTGGGAAATATCACAGCACAGGTTTAAGGCGGTATTCTTTGACCTGGGAAACACATTAATGTACTTTAACGGTTATTGGCCGGATGTTTACGCGCGGTCTTACCTGGCTTTGACCGGTGAGTTGCTGCGCCGCGGTTACGCGCTGGAAGAAAAAGTCTTTATGCGCGAATTCAGTGATCGGATTAATGCATACTATCAGGAACGTGACCAGAATTGCATTGAACGCACCTCGGAATTTGTTTTGCGCAACCTGTTGATTGAACGGGGCTATGAACACGCCCGCGAGGATGATCTGCTGCCGGTGTTGGATGCGATGTACGCGGTCTCAGAACAGCACTGGTTTGTTGAGGAGGATGCCCACGCCTGTCTCTCTGCACTTAAAGAGAAAGGGTATCGCATTGGGTTGATCTCCAACGCGGCTTACGCGCGGGATGTTCATTACCAGATTGACCAGGCTGGCATTCGTCATTATCTTGGAAATATCATCATCTCAGCTGAAGCTGGGATTCGAAAACCGCATGAGCGCATATTCCAACTCGGACTTCACCCCTGGAATTTGCAGCCAGACGAAGCCTTAATGGTGGGGGATTCATTGGCGGCGGATATTGTGGGCGCCAATCGGGTGGGCATGGGCAGCGTATGGATCACGCGCCGGGTGAAAAACGCCGCTGAATTGACCATTCCGGCCGACGGGTTGCCTGACGCGCGAATAGAAAACTTGCATCAACTAGTGGAGATTTTGGGGTAGCGCTTCGGGGGAAATTAAACCAGAGTCAGAAAATGAGTTACCACGATCGGGTCAAATTGCACGCCGGCGTTTTGCTGGATATATTTACGCGCTTCTTCTTTGCTCCATGCCCGACGATAAGGCCGGTCACTGGTGAGGGCATCCCAAACATCCACAACACTGAAAATTCGGGCTGCTAGTGGGATCTCATTGCCCTTCAACCCCTGCGGATAGCCGCTGCCGTCCCAGCGTTCATGATGATAGAAGGGGATGTCGCTGATGCGCTGGTAGAAATCGATGCTGGCCAACAGGTCACTGGCATATTGGGGGTGATGGCGCATGATCTCCCATTCCTCGGGGGTCAGCGGACCGGGCTTCAATAAGATATGGTCCGGGATGCCCATTTTGCCAATATCATGCAATAACGCGCCGAAGCGGATGGAGGTTAACTCCTCCTCGGGCACGTTCATCATGCGCGCGATGGTCAGGGTTAATCCCACCACCCGCTCTGAATGCCCTTCGGTCTCACCGTCTCGCAATTCTAGCGCGCGCGCCCAGCCCTCGATCACAGAGGTATACGCGCGGACCAGCTGCAGGTTTTTCACCTCAAGATGCTCGAACATATTGGCGTTTTCGATGGCGATGGCTGATTGCCCGGCCAGGGCTTCCAGGAATTGCAACCAATCTGTATCAATTTGTTTTACGGAGCGATTATACAGTTCCAAAACCCCCAGAATTTGTCCTTTTGCAACCAGAGGGACGGCAAAGTAATCCAAGAAGGTGTTTTCTTCAATATGAATTGGCGGATTCGGAGGAGAGGAAAGGTGATTGGTGGATCGTTCTTGAACAGCCTGGCATGCCAGCGATTGGCTCAATGGAATCGATTTTTTGTGTTGGTAGCTTAAAGACAAACCACTCTCCGCGGCTAACTCCACCAGACCGTTGGCAGTATTGACCAGTTGGATCGCAGCCGCGTCGACTTGCAACTGGTTAATCACATGTTCTAAAATCGCGTTTAGCGTGATTTGTAAATCAGTGCTGGCTGAAATAAACATATCAATACTGCGCAACGCGTTGAGCTGGTCAAGGCTGCGTCGGATGCGTTCTTCGTTTATTTTCCTTTGATGGATATCGTGGAAGATGGATAACAGCCGCTTTTGTCCGTTGATGGTAATGATACAGGCTGAGAATAACCCGGTTCGAATCGAGCCGTCTTTCAGGTGTAATTGCACTTCATAATCATTAATACTGCCTGATTTTTGAACATGAGCAATGACCTCTTTGCGTTGTTCGGGGTCATGCCATAATTTAATCTCAGAAGATTTCTTTCCAATGATCTCTTCCAGACGGTATCCGGTTAATCTTAAGAAGCTTTCATTGGTGTCAATCAGCAATCCATCTTCAATCCTGGAAATGATCATTGAATCAGGAGAGAGCAGAAACGCGGTTGAGAATTTGGATTCAGAGGATTTAAGCTCTTCGAGATAACTCAGTGTTTCGGTGATATCTGTGGCGTAAAGATTGATATATTTCTGGTCAGTGATTGGGGCAAAGGTAATTGAAAAGGTTCTTTCGGCACAGGATTGATTTAATATTTTGATACTCCTCGTGCTGTACACTTCGAGGGTCACTTTTTGTAAATACTGGGGCAGCATTTCTCCGATTTGGGTGTGCCAGCTTTCCAGTAAACACGAGCTGGCTGGATTGGCGTACAAGATTTTTCCGGCTTGATTCACCCGCAAGACCGGATTGGGATCTTCATGCGGGAACTTGGCCAGGTCTTCGATCGTTTCCCGGTACTTTATCTTGTCGGTAACATCTTCTACGAAACCCTCAATATGTCGGATGTGATCGCCTTTGTCATAAACCGGCCAGGCATGGATTTCTCCGATAAAGCCGTGCCCATTCGACTTTTTAATCGAAAGTTGGCGGGTAAATGCACCTTGAATGCCAGTGACCGTATTGATGATTTGCTGCCATTGGGTAGATAGATCATTGGGTTCCAATTGGCTCGCGGGCTGGTTTATCTTGCGGATAATTTCATCCGTGGAGGAGAAACCATGCATCTGAGCAAAAGCACGGTTGACAATTTGGATTTCACCGGATTGATTGGTTTGAAACACACCCAGGATTGAGTCTTCAAACATACGGCGAAAACGTTCTTCACTATCCCGCAAGGCGTCAAGCGCTTTGCGCTTCTCAGTTACATCTTCGAAAATGCAATGCGTCTGGCGGAAGCTGCCATCCAGGTTGTGGCTGATGCGACCATCATAAGAAACCGTCAGCACCTGGCCATCTTTTCGCTGGATATGAAATTCAATATCGTGAATCTCACCCGCTTTTTTGAACATGGGAAAACGCATCTGGAATAATTCGGCTTCTTCAGGAACTAGAAACTCGCTGAAGCAATGACCAATCACTTCGTCGCGTTCATACCCCAAAATGTTAAGCCAGGTTTCGTTTACAGTGAGGAAGCAACCATTTTCATCCAGCGACTGGTAAGAAAGCGGGGCTTCATTGAATAAAAGGCGAAAATGCTCTTCTTTTTCCTGCAAGGCTTTTTCAAATTGGTGGCGCTGGGTGCGATCGACAAAGAATACCAATGTGGAATCCACCCCCTGCCATTCGATGGCTGTGGTGCTGATTTCAAGCGTGAGGCTATGGTTGCTGACTGATTGGATAATCAATTCTTGCCCTCTTAAAATGTTGGAGGGCTGTCCTTGATCTGGTGAGTTCTGAATTTCCGGGGTAAAGATGTCAATCGGGATGGGCGGGTTTTGTTCGGAAGTTAACCCCAGAATATTGCGCCCTTCCGGATTGATGAATATGATCTGCCTGTCTTGAACAACGGCGATCCCCTCATTGGCGTTATTAATCAGATCCGCATACTTCTTCTCACTGGCGGCCAATTGCCTGGTTTGTTTGTTTACTTCAACCTGCAGCAATCTTGTCCATAACAACGCGCCGACCAGTAATAAGCTCAACACGCCCGAACCGACTAATAAATACGGTAAAAAGCGGCTGAAGCGGCTTTCTTGATAAACACTGAACCATTTTTCGGTGATCTTTTGGTAGCGGCCAGTGGCTTTGAGAATATTTAAGCCTTCGTTGAGCCTCGCTACCAGATCCTGGTCGCCTTCTGATACCGCGAAGGCATAGGGACGCGGGGGCATGCCGGTATCGAGCACCCGCAGATTGGTGAGGTGGAAGCGGTCAATATAGTATTGGCCCTGCAGGCGAGAAGAAAGCAACACCGCGTCGTAGCGCCCAGAGGCCAGCAATCGCAGCCCTTCGATCGGTTCGGCGACCAGGTAGATGTCTCCTTCAAAGTTCTGCTCCTGCAGGTAGTCGTTCATGATGTCGCCTTCTTGCACCACCACGGCTTTTCCTTGCAGATCTTCGATGTTCTGAATATCGCTGTCGTTCCGCACGAACAAGCCAGAAGAAACAAAGGAGTGAGGTACGCTGAAGTCAACCAGTTTGTCCCGTTCCGGGGAATAAAACATGCCGGTGATCACATCCGCCTGTCCGCTTTCAATCGCCTGGCGCGCATCATTCCACGGCAACAGGCGAATGTCGAGAGACATGCCCATCGTATCGGCAACCGCCTGGAGTAACTCTACATTAAACCCGGTTGGCTGCCCGTCTTCCAAGTATTCATAAGGGGGGAAGAGTTGGTCCCCGACCACTACCAGGCGCAGCTGACCGGGTATTGGCGAAAGGGTGGGTTGTGCTTGCTTTGGGGGGCTTGAAAATGGCGTGGTGAATTGAATGGCTGCCAGGCTGCCGGTAACCACCAGCGCCAGCACGGCGACCAACCAGATAGCTTTGCGATTGATTTTGCTCCGATTGAAAAAGACCATAAGGACCTATAAATATGGTTATCCCAATACGTTTATTGTAAGCATGAAGAAACCTTAAAGCAATCATCTTGGATAAAAATGAAGGATCAAAATCCCTTCTTAAATAGAACATCTGTTTATGGTAGAATGAAGGCATCATCCGAATTAGCCAGGCTGGGTAGTATGAGTGATTTGTTTGATCATGCCATGCGTCAACGCATGCGCCAGGAAGCTCCGCTCGCGGCGCGAGTGCGTCCGCGCACCTTTGAAGAGTTCATCGGACAGGAACATATTATAGGTGAAGGGAAATTGTTGCGCCGCGCCATTCAAGCGGACCGCTTGTTCTCTTCGATCATCTTTTTTGGCCCGCCAGGCACCGGCAAAACCACCCTGGCGCAGTTGATCGCCGCGCACACCCACGCTCACTTTGAAACCATCTCGGCGGTGCTGGCCGGCGTGCCGCAGCTGCGTGAGGTGATCGCCAAGGCCGAAGAGCGCCGCAAGCTGTATCACACACGCACCATCCTGTTCGTGGACGAGGTGCACCGCTGGAACAAAGCCCAGCAAGACGCGCTGCTGCCACATGTGGAGAGCGGCATGATCACCCTGATTGGCGCGACCACCGAAAACCCCTATTTTGAAGTGATTCCGGCCCTGGTTTCGCGCTCACGCATTTTTCAGCTGGAGTCGTTAAGCGAAGCCCAGATCGGACAGGTTTTGGATCAGGCGCTGCAAGACGCGGAGCGTGGTTACGGCAGCCGCAGTGTGGTGCTGAGCGCGGAGGCGCGCGAGCATTTGATCAACCTCTCCAATGGCGACGCGCGCAACGCGCTCAACGCATTGGAACTGGCCGTGGAAAGCACTCCGCCTAACGCTAAAGGGCAGATATGGGTGTCCCTTGAGGTGGCTGAGGAGTCCATTCAGCGCCGGGCGGTGATCTATGGTAAGAACGGCGACGCGCATTACGATACCATTTCAGCCTTTATCAAATCGGTGCGCGGCTCGGACCCGGACGCGGCGCTGTACTGGCTGGCCAAGATGCTGGCCGCCGGGGAAGATCCGCGCTTTATTCTGCGGCGTCTGATTGTGCTGGCCGGGGAGGACATTGGCCTGGCCGACCCGCAGGCGCTGGTAGTTGCCACAGCAGCCGCGCAAGCATTTGACTATATCGGTCTGCCGGAAGGTTACTTCCCGATCGCCGAGGCCACGCTCTACCTGGCGACCGCGCCCAAGTCCAACTCCGCGCTGGCTATTTTTGAGGCGCTAAAATACATAGAGCAGCACGGGGTAGGTCCGGTGCCCACCCACTTGATGGATGCCAACCGCGACTCGAAAGGGCTGGGACACGGCAAGGGGTACAAGTATCCGCACAACTTCCCCGGTCATTTTGTGGCTCAGCGTTACCTGCCCGAAGATGTGCAGGCACAATTCTACAAGCCCTCCGATCAGGGCTACGAGGCCAGGGTCAATGAGCGTATCAGCCGCCTGCGCGCCCAGCAGCAGGAAGGTCTGGCCGGACCAGCAGGCAAACCCTCCCAAGAAAAATCGCAATTGCCCGGGCACGTCCGCCCGCCGCAAAAAGGAAAATAGCCATGCCAACCATATTAATCATCCGCCACGGAGAAAATGACATGCTGAGCAAAGGGCTGGCTGGCCGCCTGCCTGAGATTCATCTGAACGAGGCCGGGCAGCGCCAGGCGCGGGAAATTGCCAGTGCGCTGGCCGCCGCGCCGATTAAAGCCATTTATAGCAGCCCGATGGAGCGCGCGCTGGAGACCGCCCAACCGCTTGCGCAGGCCAAAGGTTTGGTGGTAAAGGTCTGTATGGGACTGAATGAGGTGGATTTTGGTACCTGGCAGGGGATGAGCTACGATGATTTGAAGAAAGACACCTTATGGCAGCAAGTGCATGAAGATCCCCAGTCGGTGCGTTTCCCTGGTGGTGAGACGTTGGTGGAAGTGCAGCAGCGCGCCGTGGCGGAGATCGAACGGCTGGCGGCTGAATCGGGTGAAAAGGACGTGGTGGCGTGCTTCACTCACGGCGATATCGTGCGGTTGGTGACCGCGCATTACCTCAATATGACGCTGAAAGATTTCCACCGCCTGCTGACCTTCACCGCTTCGATCACCACCCTGCATTTTGACGGCGTGCTGCCGCGCGTGTTGAACTATAACCAGGTGGTTAATTTCCAATGGCCGGAGGAAAAAGAGAATAAGGATTAGCCTGCCTCGTTTTTGCGCGCGGGTGGAAAGAAGATGGGGGTAAAAAACAGCAAAAAGACCAGCAACAGGGTTGAGTAACAGGCAATGGAAACGGCTATATTGATTCCAGAAGTTTGCGTCCAGTAGATCTGCACGCCAATGGGGATGGCAAGCAGTATCAGCGCGCCACCAATGCCCAGCGCCAGGCTGTGGCGCTTGCGGTCTTCGATCCACACATACAGAATGCTGGTGATCAAAAGGATCAGGGTGAAAGCCAGCATGAAATAGAATGAATACAGGCGGTCCATCTCATCGAAGCTGACCGCGATCAGCAGGGGAAGGCCGCCCAGATAAGCGTATGCCAGTACGGAGGAGTCGGCTTCCACCTGGCGGAAGGCTTGCTTCAGCGGCTCAAGCGAGCGGGTAATGAGCAGCGCGGCGGCGCAGGCCAGGCCTAAGGGCAGCCAGGCGCGCCAGGACCACAGGTCACGCGGGCCAAAGGTGTAGCCGAAGATCTTCAGACCGGGGGTAGCCACGTTATGCATATAGAGGGACATAAGGATGGCCTGGGTGGCGTAGGGGAAAACCCAACGCGGGAAGCCCGCCAGCCAGCCGAGGAACAGTCCCAGCGGGGCGACAAGCAACTCCGCGATCATGAATGCGCCGGCGAACGCGCGGAACCAGGCCGGCAGGCTCCACTCATGGGGGATTTCCATCATGATTAACACCAGACCGTTGATACCAAACAGGATCAGGGCAGAGAGCACCGCCCAGCTTTTTTTCTGGATGGGGGAATACATGGCTAGCGCCTTTCACTACAGGCTGTTGGTTTCAGTATAGCAGTTTTGGCGGGGAGGAAGATTAAAGGCGGGTGGGGTGGGTTATTTCGTTTGTCGGGTTTCGGACTTTGCGTCCTCAACCCGACCTACAAGATCAAGGCCAGAGTCTCTCCCCCTCCACGCCATCCTTCACAAAGAACACGTTTTTAATATACTCCCAATTAGCCAAAAACAAAAAAGAGCCTGCTGAAGCCAGCAGACTCTCTTGGTTTCACATCCTTTGCGATTTAGACGGCCACCTGGCCTTTGAACTGGCTCAGGTAGAGGTGGTTGTAAAACCCGCCCAGGTCAAGCAGTTCATTGTGGCTGCCGCGCTCGATGATCTCGCCGTCTTTGATCACCAGTACCTGGTCAGCTTCGCGGATGGTGCTGAGGCGGTGGGCGATGACGAAGCTGGTGCGGCCTTTCATCAATTCCAGCAGGCCTTTTTGGATCTTGGCCTCGGTACGCGTGTCGACCGAGCTGGTGGCCTCATCCAGTACCAGGATGGCCGGGTCGGCCAGAATGGCGCGGGCGATGGCCAGCAACTGGCGCTGCCCCTGGCTGAGGTTGCTGCCGCGCTCGCTGAGCTGGGTCTGGTAGCCCTGCGGCAGGCGGTGGATGAAGGAATGCGCGCTGGCCAGGCGGGCGGCTT
>Ga0209269_1001850_pt1 | contig 10149 bp, 7 predicted proteins | sample MTBAKMMethaMetaG_FD_187455 | JGI IMG/M metagenome (GOLD analysis project Ga0209269, IMG submission 187455) | Enrichment culture microbial communities from Arthur Kill intertidal strait, New Jersey, USA, that are MTBE-degrading - MTBE-AKM (Arthur... | ecosystem: Environmental > Aquatic > Marine >... | reverse complement strand
GACGTGAAGAGGCCGAGCGCGACGATGCACGCCCCCGCGGGGAACACCACCCGGGCCCCGAACCGATCGAGGAACGAGCCGATGACGATCGCCGATGCGGAATGCACCAGCATGAAGCACGAGAAGACGCCGGCCGTCGCCGCCCGGCTCCAGCCGAACTCGCGGAGGATGGCGACGAAGAAGACGGAGAACGAGTACCAGATGCCGAAGATGATACCGAGGTTGACGAAGGACAGGGCGACAATAATCCATCCGTAAAAGAAACGATGCTGCTTCATCAAAACGAGAGACTGTCCTCCTCATCACATGGGTCAGCGCCGCGGCGTCGAAGTGAGAAACACACAATGCCGCCCACCATCCTTCAAACCGTGAACCGTGTCAAGGAATAAAAGAAGGCAGTTCGTCGGCCGGTTCCGGTTGCCGGCCTTTCCTCCTCTCGGCCTGCAGCCAGCGGCTGCAGGCCGCCGATTATAAGGCCGCGTTACAATCAGGGCAACCAGAAACGTCCCTGTTCCTTTCCCGGCCATCCCGCCGCTTCCATGAACACGGGAAATCGTTCCTGTCGTGAGCGGCGATTACCCTCGCGCCGCCTCGCTCCGAAACCGATTGTAGCGATACAGCGCCCAGAGCGCCTTTGCCGCCGCTTCGGGGGAGTTGACCATCGTCAGATGAGGACCGAACAGATCCTTGACGAGCCGGACCCAGAAATTGCTTCCCACCGTGTAGACGAGCGCCGGCTTTTCCGGGGCGGTCTTTCGAATCTTCCCGGCCTCACCGAACATGAAGGATGGGTCAACTCCCCCATCGATAATAGATTTGATGATTGTCCCCGGAATCACCGGGATGGCGATGACGCCATGCACCCGTTCGTCCCTGAGGGCCGCTTCAAGGGCAATGCCGAAGAGCCCGGACGGCCCCACATCAAGAGGGTTTCTGACATTCATCCACGCGGGGGCATGGCCCCGAACCGCTGCCACCGTATCGGGCCCCAGATCGGGAAACCGTAATCCAAGCTGAAAGGCGGCATCGGCAGCCATGACGCCGAGCGACCCCGAGGAGGTAACCACGGAGATGTCGGTTCCTTTCATGAGCGGTTCGCGCGAGAAGACGCGGGCAAGGTCGAAGAGCTCCTGAAAGGTCGAGGCCCTGACAACGCCGGACTGATGAAAGAAGGCGTCGTAGAGGGCGTCTTCGCCGCTCAGGCTTCCCGTGTGAGAGGCGGCCGCCTTCTTCCCCACTTCGGTCCTCCCGCTCTTATAGACCAGGACCGGCTTTTTCAAAGACACTTCGCGGGCCGCTTTCATGAATCGCTGCCCGTTCTTTGCCCCTTCCAGATAAAGGACGATGACATCGGTCCGCTCATCGGCGCCGAAGTGGTAGAGCATGTCCGATTCGTCGACGTCGATGCGATTTCCGATCGTCACCAGCCCGCTCAGGGCAAGGTCCTGGCTGGGCGCCCAGTCGGCGACGATATTGCCGAACACCCCGCTCTGGGCAATGACCCCCACGTTCCCCGGGCGGATCTCGTCGAAGGCCACTTCCGTCGAGGCGAAACGACCATGGGGATTGATCAGGCCCACGCAATTGGGGCCGATCAGGCGCGTACCCGTCCCCCGGATGAGCCGTTCGATATCCCTTTCGAGGGCCTTCCCCTCGGATCCCGTCTCGCTGAACCCTGCCGATTCGAGGATGATGGCGCGGATTCCCTTTTCAAGGCAGTCCCGGATTACGCCATGAACGTGCTCTTTCGGCACGATGATGATGGCAAGGTCGATGGGGTGAGGAATGTCCAGTACGCGCCGGTACACGGGCAGCCCTTCGATCTCCGTTTCGCGGGGATTTACCAGGTAGAGACGGTCGCCGTATCCGTTCCGTTTCAGAAATGCGGGGATACCGCTTCCAAAACCCGATTTTTTGGTAGCCCCTATGATCGCGACCGAGCGGGGACTGAAAAATGCTTCCGGAAGAGAGGGAAAGGGCATCGTCGATCTCCTTGCGTGAGGTGGTTTTGTCATATTTTAACGGAGGATAGCTACTACAGAAGGCGGGCAAGAAGCAAATATTTATTGATTCATCGGCCGATCGACCACTGGGCTACGCAGGGACACCCCTCTATTTCTGCGGGATGCCGCCCATGGGTGTCGGTCTGGTTCGGTCGCAGGGAGAACTGCGCAAAGTGTTACCGCTGCAGCAGTATTGTCGAAACGGGCCGCAAAGGGGGTGGTTTCCCCGAGGCCTTCGGACCTCGGGCATCCTCGCCTTCACGTCTTCGGCCGGCGCAACGCCGCCTCAGTCGGGAACAGTAGATATCCCGCAAAGGGGACACATGATCACAAACTGCTTCTTTTCCGCGTCGTAGTACTTCAGCGCCGTCTCTTTGCATGCCGCGCACTTCATTGTCGAAGGGTTCCAGATTTCCAGGAGCTCCGGCTTTTTCCACCCGTACCACGCGGACAGCAGCTTCCGGTACGGGAGCCAGCCGCCCTGAGAGTTCAGGCCCGAATCGTCCTGCGACGTGCGGACGCCGTGCTGACCGGGGATGACGTTCCACTGGTTTTTGACCAGCCGGTAGCGTTCGATGAAGGGATCGTAAACCAGGGGGAGGAGGGATTGCGAGGTTTTTGCTACTTTCGGGTACATGCAGAAGTTTTCCCCCAGGGCCTTGTCCGTCATCCCCAGCGCCACGAGGCAGATGTGGATGCCCTGCGCCGCGGCCAGATCGTGGAAGAGGCAGGCCCAGTCCCCGCATTCTCCGGTCTTTTTTTCGATCACGTCCAATGCCCGATGGTCGAAGGATGAAGCAGACCATAGATGGGTTGTCTCCTTGCGGGCCCGCCCGGCAAAGGTGGCCGGGCTGCAGATGTACTCGAAGATCCGGTCGAGGATTTGTATCTCTTTCCGGCTTTCCTCATCCTTCACCCTCTTTTCGAGGTAGTCCGGGTTCAAGTCGCCCTGCGACAGGACGGCCTCGGTGCTCCAGCGCAGACACTCGAAATAGACCCGGGCCGCCCCGTTGTCCTCGAATTGCGGTTCGCCGTATTGAAAGCGGTTTCCTATCTCCGGAATCCAGCTGTCGCCCACCTTGATAAACCGGTAGTGGACTTCGACGCAGGGGAGCGGCTGTTTCCACGTGATGTACAGGTCGTTGACAGTCGTCGTGGCGCCTCCGAGCTGCGCCCACACGGTTTCGGTCCCCCTGGAGACGGGATGCTCATACCTCCATGTAATTTCCACGTCATAGTGGCCTATCGCGTCGGGGATCCTGCCGCCGCTCCACACGCTGATCTTTTTGGGCTCCGTGGTGATTCTCTTCGCTTCGCCGGTAAAGACCAGCGGATCGAGCGGCGAAGCCGGCGTGCCGTGCAAGGCCGTGAACCGGGCCGTGCCGGTGACCCTGATCTTCGGGAGTCCCTGCAGCCCGGCTTCAGGCGGGAGGGCCAGGGTGACCTCGATCTCCAGGCCGCTCTTCGGCCTGCGTTTCGCGCCGTCCAGACCTCGTCCGGCAAACACGTGGGCGATCGGCCGCGGTCCCTTCTTCCTCCAGTGCGGCGCCTCAGGTTTGACCCCGTAGAGCCCGAGGGAACCGGGATACACCCATTTCACCTCGAGGAGATCGATCTGGGGGGCTTTCGTGAGTTTGAGGTCAACGGCGGCCCTGGCACCCGTACGGGCCCTCCCCTTGACGGTGCAGAGGCCGGTTTTCCCCTTGGGAAAAAAGGTCGCGGTCGCGACGCCGTCTTTATTGGTCCTCTGGGCGGCCGGGATCACGGCACCGAATTCCTTGAGGACGGAAAACTTCACGACACAGTTGGACACCCGGCCCATGGTTTCGGTCAGCGTAGCCGTAATCGTCGAAAAGATCGTATTGTTCGGCCCCTGAGGATCCTGGCGGACTACGGCGAGGGCGGCCGGCGCCGCATCGAGCTTCAGGTGCGCATGCCGGGAGGGCATCGAGGGGGTATACGACCCGCCCCACTCATCGGCATACCGTCTGGCCTCGTTCCAATAGACCCTGGCCGGCTTGAGGCTCTTGTTTACCAAGGCACACGCGAGACCCGCCCTGTCGTAGGCCCTCATCAGGAGTCCGGCGGGTCCGGGGGTTACCTTGAGCGCGGTGTCGATCGCTTTCCCGGCATATGAAAAGGCCGGTGCGGGGTCTTCGAGCACCAGGGCCTCGTCACAAGCCTTGAGGTAATGATCAGCCCCCCGCTCGAGCTCGCCCATCCGCACGGCTTGATCGCCCGCCTTTACCAGGTAGGAGATCGCCTGCGCCCTCTGCGTTTCATCGGCCGCCGCGTCGGACCAGTCCAGGTATACATACGCGATCTTCCAGGTCAGGTTGTACTCGTTTTCCCGGTCGCCCATTCTGTGGGCGAGCGTTGCCGCATGCAGGCTGATCTCGATCCTCTTTTCAAAATCCGCCTCGGGGACCGCTTTGAGGGCTTCCATGTCGCAGGAAAAGGCCTCGTTGAAGCTGCCGCACTGCTCGAAGCACTGTGCGGCATTGAAAAAGTCCCTGGATTCCCGGAGATTGACGCATCGTTTCCTGTCAGTATTCCCCGGCATGATCCCTCCTTTTTGTTCCGCGGCCTTCCCCGTCTGCAGATAAAATCATTCTCACGCATATATCAATTCGGGGCGCCCACGGTTGCTTTGAGCCAAGATGCGGCAACACCTGGCCGGCGACTTTTTTATCGGTCATACCCCCCCCTTTCGCGGGCCACCATTATAGCATGCATCGGCAGCAGTCGGGGATTCATTTTCTCTTCCTTCCACGGAGAACCCGTGAAGCATCAGGCTGCGGAAATAGCCGAAACGGGCTGTTCACAGACCGCTGCCCGATTCGACAACCAGACAGGGAATCACCCCCCTTCCACCGGCGGCCGGGTGGGATCGTTGACGTACATACGGTTCCAGGCCGGGCTGATCAGGATCTCATTCAGGCAGACGTGCCGGGGCATCCGGGCCACGAAGAGGATGGTCTCCCCCAGATCCTCGGACCTCAGCATCCTGGCCTTCACGTCTTCGGCCAGGGCGTCGGGCCGGCGGTCGATGATCGGGGTCCAGACCTCGCCGGGGCAGATGACGCAGGCGCGGATCCCGTTGACGCACTCTTCGATATTGATGCTGGCGTTCATCGCCACGACCCCGTGCTTCGCGGCGCTGTAAGCCGGCCCGGTGACGTAGGTGTCGAAGCGTCCGGCCCAGGAGGCGATGTTGATGATGAGGCCGTCCTTCTGTCCCCTCATGATCGGGATCACGGCCGAGGCGCAGTAGAAGGCGCCGTTCAGGTCGATGGCGATGACCCCGTCCCACCCGGCGGCGTCAACACTTCCCCAGTGGCGATCCGCCACGTTAGTGCCGGCATTGTTGACCAGGATGTCCAGCCTCCCGTACCGCTCGCAGATGCGATCCACCACCCCCTGGACGGCCGCAGGATCGCCGACGTCCAGTGTCTGGACGACGGCCTCGCCCCCGGCCTTTGAGATGATCCGCTCTGTTTCGAGAAGTGGCCCTTTCCGGCGGCCTGAGAGGACGACGCGCGCCCCCTCCTTTGCGAGGGCGACCGCCCCCGCCTGTCCGATCCCGGTCCCTGCGCCGGTGACCCAGGCAACTTTATCAGCCAATGATTCCAGCATCGATTCCTCCTTGGGATTATGTTACGGGTTTTCAACCGCGTTGAAGAACTGAATCGCCATCCGGTTGAACGCCTCCGCCTCTTCGATGAAAAAGCAGTGCCGGCGACCGGGGAAGAGGCGCAGCCCGGCGCCCGGGATGAGTCCCGCCAGGATCGTCGAGTTGACGGACGGCACCAGCGGGTCGTCGTCCCCCGCCGCGATGAGAACCGGCACACCGATGCCGCCGAGCCGGTCCGCTGCATCGTGCCGCAGGCACGCCGCGAATTGCCGCAGGAAGGCATCCTCGGGCTGGTAGTGCCGGAGGGACAGCTCGATGAATTCGCGCACCCGATCCGGATGCTGCTCGATGAAGCCGTCCGAAAAATAGATGTCCATGTCCTTGCGCAGGATCTGCTCGGGGGAGAGGCCCTCGACAGCCGTAAATATTTTCATGCGCTCGTCGCTCATCAGAACGGCATGGCTTCCCCCGCAGCTCGTGCAGCCGAGGAGCAGGCTCCGCACCCTGCCCGGATGACGCAGCGCCAGTTCCTGGGCGATATAGCCCCCCATGGAGATCCCCAGGACATGGGCGCTTGGGATCTCTAGAAGCTCCATCATGGCGGCCGTGTCGTCGGCGAAGAGGGGGATGGAGTACTCCATGCTCGGCTTGTCCGAACGTCCCGCCCCCCGGTTGTCGAAGGCGACCACCTGGAAGTGCCGGGAGAACTCGGGGATCTGCCGGTACCACCAGAGGAGATTCCGCCGGAGCCCCATGATCAGGACGAGCGGGGGCCCTTCCCCGTGTGTTTCATAGTAGAGATCGATACCGTTGACCCGGACAGTCGGCATCTTTTCAGATCCTCCTTAGAATGGACGATTTTCACGAATTTGGAGAATCATTGGGACCGATCTCCTCTTACCCCCGCTTCGCCTTCCGGGCCTCGTAGCGCGCCTTCCCCCCGTCGAAGAGGCGCTGCTCCTCCTCGGTGTAGATAATGAGGGGGGGGACCGGCTGGGGCTGTCCCAGGTTGTTGACGGAGACCATCGTGTAGTAGGCGGTGAGGGCCTTGACGCGCTGCTCCGATTCCAGGAGGTTTTCCGTCCGGAGCTCCACCTGGACCTCCATCGAGGAGCGGCTCACAAAGGTGATCCGGGTGTTCACGGTCACCAGGGAACCGACGAGAACGGGGCGCAGAAAGTTGATCTCACTCACCAGGGCGGTGACGACGTTGGTGTCGCTGTGCCGGGCGGCGGTAACCCCCGCCGCGTTGTCCATCAGCTTCATCAGCTCGCCGCCGTGGACGAACCCCGCCGGGTTGGCCTGGGCGGGGAGCATCAGCTGCGCCATGGTGTGGGCGGAATGCCGGACCGTCCGCCCCTCCGGTTTCGCATCATTCTCAAAATCCTTGAGGATCTCTTCGTACTTCGTCCGGTGGATCTCCTCAACCTTCCCGATCCGGTCGAAGAAGGCGGCGATCTCCTCGAATCCTTCCTCCCGGGCGGTCCCGGCGGTCTCCCGGTAAAAAGCCGTCGCCTCCTCTTCGTGCCTGATGGCGGCCTGCAGGTTCTTCCTGACGTCGCCTCCCTTCCCGAGGAAATGGTATTCGTGCTCGGCGTGTTCGGCCTCGTTCTGGGCGGTCTGGTGGAAGACGTCGGCGATCAGCTCGAACCCCTCGTTACTCGCCCCCTTCGCGGCGTAGATATACTCGAAATAGGCCCTCAGCTCCTGGTCGAATGCCTTACGAAGATTTTCTTCGGTCTTGCTCCCCTTCAGATCCATACTGGGAACTCCTTTCGGAAATAATATGCGACACGGATAGTAATGGATTGGAGGCATCAGGTCAAGAACGATGCCACTCAGTCCTCATGCGTCCCTGGGGGATGTCTCCTTCCCTGTCCGCGGGGGCACCCCGTTGCACCCCTCCCAGAGCCCCAGGAAAAACTGTGAGGCGTTGACCCCCAGAGACCGGGTGCGGTATCCCCCCTCCTGGACGACGATCGTGGGGAGGCGCAGGGAGCCGATGCTCCGGCCGTTCGCGTAGAACTCCTTCGCCGAGAGGTTCCACGTCCCCGTAGGGTCCCCCCGGGCCGTGTCCAGGCCGAAGGCGACGATCAGGAAGCGAGGTCTGAAGCGGGTGATCCGTTTGAGGGCCTTCCCCAGCGTCTGTTCGTAGACCGCCCCGCTCACCTTCTCCGGGAGGGCGTAGTTGACGTTATACCCTCTCCCCGTTCCCTCCCCCCGTTCGTCGGGAAAACCGTTGAAGTAGGGATAGGCGAAGCGGGGGTGGCCGTGGATCGATATGGTGAGGACATCGGGCCGCTCGTAGAAGATCTCCTGCGTCCCGTTTCCGTGGTGGTAGTCGATGTCGAGGATCGCCAGCCTCCCGTAGGAGCTGAGGAAGTGCGCCGCCACGGCGGCGGAGTTGAAGTAGCAGAAGCCGCCGAAGGCGCCCCGTTCGGCGTGGTGGCCCGGCGGACGCACCAGGGCGTAGGCGAGCCGGTGCCCCTCCAGGATCGCTTCGGCCGCCGTCAGCGCGCAGTCGACGGCGCGCTTGGCTGCCAGGTAGGCGTTCTTGTTCAGGGGGGTGAAGGTGTCGATGCAGTAGTACCCCGCCCGCACGGGCATCTCCCTGGGAGGACGGGCGTTGTTACGAATGGGGAAAACGTAGGGGTAGATTGATTTCCCCGGCTTGAGGAGAGAACACATGCGCTTGAAGTATTCCACGTAGCGGGTATCGTGGACGGCCTTGATGTGCCGCTCGGGAAAGTGGCGGGGCCTCATCCGCTCGAAGAGATCGAGATTTTTGATCCCCTCGAGGATCCGCTCGATCCGCACCGGTGCCTCGACGTATCCCCGCTCATGGATATGGTGAATATCGTGTTTGTCGTTGACCACCAGGGCGATCCTCTTTTCGATCGACCGCGTGGTATGGACGGGTGCCGCGGGGTGAGGTCTGGTGTACTTCGGCGGCCGGACCCGGACCGGATCGTCGACGATGGAGGAGAGCACCATGTCGGTGTAGCCGGGGGGACAGGACGAGCCGTACTTCCGCGTGAGAATGGCCCGCACGATCCTCCGGAGGAGCGCCGCTGAGAGAGAGGTGTCCCGACCCAGGGGATCAAAAACCAGGTAGGGAGGACAGTCGTCCCGGGGCTTGAAGGGAGTTTCGTAGGCGGTATTGACAATCGGATATGCCCCGTACCGCTCGTAGAAGCGCAGCCGTTTCTTGCTCTGGGCCCGCTCCGCCTCGTTCCTGCACAGTGCGGGATCGTCGGGGAGGCACTCGAAGAAGAGGCCGATCTCGGTGAGGGCCGCCGCCTCCTCCCGGACCCGGTCGTAGAGGGCGCCGCCGACCCCGCGCCCCGGTCGCTTCGCATCAATGGAGATGTAGTCGAGATAACAGAAGCCCACGTCGGGCGCGTGCTGGAGAAGAGCGAAGCCCTTCACATCCCCCCGCAGGCCGTCCGCCACGAAGAGGATCGACTTGTAGCGGTACTTCATCGGGTTGCGGAGCTGGAGGGGGAGTTTGGCGATATCCTGTTCGTCAAGGGCGGTGAACTGGCTCCTCAGGATGGCCTGGACCTGGATGACGGCCTCGCGGTCGCGGGGGAGGGTATCGTCGTAGATGCGCCTGATGCGAAACACCCGGAGTATCTCCTTTCTTCGACGGAGATGATGATATCACATCCCGCAGGGGAGCGATACCGTTTGTCGAAGGGAACGGCATCGTCGAGAGAGGTTATTCCTTTCTCCTCATCCGAAGGAGATCGCTGAACCGTCGCGACGGCGGAAAGATCCCCTCCTTCACGGAACGAACGTCCTCGATGGAATAGAAGGCCCGGGGATTGTAGGTTTGTACGCTGTTGACGACCGATTCGATCTTTCTCCGGTCGATGACGGTGAATATGAGTACCACCGGGCCGTAGGCCCCTTCCGCATCCACCGTGGTCACCCCGTATCCCGACGTCCGGAGATATCTCACAAGCTCCGCGGCATCGCGCTGGGTGATGATGCGCAGGATAACCCTGCCCACGGCCAGGCGTTCTTCCACGAAGATCCCCACCAGGTTCCCCGCAGAAAAACCGAGTGCGTACGCAAGGTAGTACACGGGGTTGCTGAGATTCTGCATGATCTGGCCGATTGCCATCAGCCAGACGAGGATCTCGAAAAATCCGAAGATGGGGGCCAGGAGCTTCATTCCCCGCGAGATATAGATGATGCGGATCGTCCCCAGCGTCACATCGACGACCCGCGCCAGGGCGATCAGGAGGGGAATGACGACCCAGGTAAACAGGGGTGAATCAAACAAAGAAACATCCATCACATTCCTCTTTTTCTTGTGTATCGTGAGGATTTCTATCGGTCTTTCTTAATCAGAAATCAAGTACTTTGTCAACAGCATCAAAAAAAAGACCGGACAGTGCCCGCCTCGCAGGGAATCTTTTTATTTGACTTTCCGCCGGCGGACGGATATAAGCCGCCTCCTTGATGAGCCTTTCCTGGAGTCGGGTGCTTTTTCTCTTCCTCATC